>Ga0326727_10016444_pt1 | contig 15616 bp, 14 predicted proteins | sample MB2enrmetagenome_FD_207643 | JGI IMG/M metagenome (GOLD analysis project Ga0326727, IMG submission 207643) | Lab enriched peat soil microbial communities from McLean, Ithaca, NY, United States - MB29MY | ecosystem: Environmental > Terrestrial > Soil > Wetlands > Peat | place: USA: New York... | reverse complement strand
CTATTTTTCCTGCAACGACTTCAGTCTGAACCTCCTCATGGAGGTGGACGGCTTTCTCGATGAAAAAAAGGCTATCATGCTGAAAGACCTCGATGCCTTTCTCGCCCTGCCGAAGATCAAAAAGCAGGTCTATATCCTCCTGCAGCGCTCCGGCTACGCACGCTACCCTTTGAGCGCGGTCAACGATGAAGCTGTCCTCACTCAGGTGATACCCGAGATAGAAAAGCTGGAGCGGAGCGGGGAGAACGGCTTTAACCGGTATATAGACGTTCTCAAGTCCTACCAGTTGCCCCAGCCACAGACGGATCATTGGAACTAGGTGCAGGAGACGGGTGAGGATCGCGGTCAGCGACGCGACGCGGTGACCCTCCAGGTGGGCCTGCAATTACCGGGGGACGGCTCGAGTGGGTGTTATGCGGAGGTTACGTGGGTGAGGAAGGGCTTATTCCGGCTCCTGAAGTGACCTCTGCCCCTGGTGCAGCCGCGATTCGGCCTTGGGGCTTTCGCAAGAGACGGCGCCCTCTTGGCGGGGCGATGGTCCGCTCCTTCATCTTGGTCAGAAGGATCTGCGCCAGTCTCCCGACGCAGAGGCAGACCAATACCGCTAAAAGGAACAGTATGAAGACCATGGAAACCATCCCCTCTCCTCTCCGCAGCGCCTCTACCTATTCTCTTTATCGGCAAACGAGGGGCCTGGGTTAAGCTGCCTTCACCGCGGCGCGAGGTCTGACCGGGGTCGATCAATGCTCCTTTTCGTGCGTTCCGAGGGAGATAGCAAGAGGGGAAGGAGCACGATGCGCCTGAGGTATGATCTCGACGACGCACCGCCCCTTGCCGAGTTTCTCCTCTTCGGTCTCCAGTGGCTCGCCATATCCATCCCGGGGATTATTATCGTGGGAAAGGTCGTGTGCGGCCTCCATTTTACCGTCTCGCGGCCGGTCGCCTACCATTTGTAGCGCAAAGAGATTATACTTTCACCAAGAGCGAGGGGCCCCGGTGAATCAGAAGGATTACTACCGTGTGCTGGACATTGAAAAGGGTGCTGGCCCGCAAGGCATCAAGGAGGCTTACCGGCGGCTCGCCTTTCAGTATCACCCTGACCGGAACGGGGGTGAGGCGACGGCAGTAGAAAAGATGAAGGAGATCAACGAGGCGTATGCGGTGCTGTCCGACCGCGACAAGCGGGCGAGATACGATGCGATGCAGCAGCAGTACGGCTCCCACGCGTATGACCGTTTCAGAGAGAACTATTCGGAGCAGGATATTTTCAGGGGCTCCGATGTCAACCAAGTCTTCGAGGAAATGTCCAGAGCCTTCGGCTTACGGGGTTTCGAGGACGTCTTTCGCGGTTCCTACGGACAATGGTATCGAACGACTGAGTTTCGCGGACCGGGCATATTCGGCAGGGTAATCGTCTTCGGTCCGGGCTCTCGTGCCGAAGGGCGTGAGCCGGGACCGAGGGCCGGGAAGCCCGGTCTCTTCGAGAGGGCGGCGAGTGCCCTCTTCCGCTTCGCCATCGCGAAGGTGGGGAGGAAGGTCGGGATCGGCGAGAGAGATGTCTACGGCACGATCACCCTGGACGAAGATGAGGCGGCGCGGGGCGGGAGAGTGGACTACCTCGACGAGAAAAGGTCGCGCCGGTTCACGATCACCATTCCTCCGGGCGTAAGGGGAGGGCAGATGATCCGGCTGAGAGGCATGGGTGACACGCGGGGAGGGAAGGGCGACCTCTACCTGAGGGTCGAGATAAGGCGCCCCCTCCTGAAAAAGGTGAGGGCGTTTCTCAAGCTATAATCCCTGGTGCAGCGGCGAGCTCCCCTTAAGTCTCGGGCAAACCGTCCGATAATACCTCCAGTCGCACAGGAACTCTGGGGAAAACTTGGACGTCCTGTTGTACTGCTCGCCCACAAAGCTCGCCACATTAACCCCGCCTCCTGGTAGCCCTGCTTGTGAAGCAAGCAGGGCTACCACTCACCTTATAGGGCCCCGCAAGAGGGACTGCCCGCCGGGTGAGGAAAGGCTTGTGCTTTCATCGTCCCTCCCGTTGATATTATGAAAAATTAGGGTGAGCGGGTGTTGGGCAGGCCCTCTTGCCTACTGCAGCCCGAGACGGGCAGGCCGCAGATGAGACGCGGCGCACCGCCCCTACTCGACGAGAACGAGTGGCTCCGTGTCAACGCCCACGCTTACGGCCCTTCCGGCCGCAGTCCCCGTGCCCGCGCGGCGGGGTGCCGCCCACGGATTGGGCACTCATGCGGTATTTGCACGATCGACGATAAAAGGATTAATATATCCCTCAATACGGGTGGGAAAAGGAGATGATTATGTCGCGGCCATGCTTGTCTAGAGATTCCATGAGACGCCGGAGCCCGGTTGTAGCAGGGGCAATGGTGCTGCTTTTTGTCAGCCTGCCCCTCTATGGGGAAGGGGGAGGCAAGAGGAAGCCGGCGGATCTGAGTACCGCCATCGTACAGGTCGCGAAGCAGAACATCCCCGCTGTGGTCCATATTGACGTGATGGAGCGGCGTGAAGTGGTGAACCCCTTCTTCCCCTTCGAAAACGATCCATTCTTCCGGCACTTCTTCGGCGACTCCAAGGTCCCCAGGAAATTTCAACGGGAGCTGAGGGGGTTGGGCACGGGCATGATCATAGATGGGCAGGGCTATATTCTGACGAACCACCATGTGGCGGGCGGGGCAACAAGGATCGAGGTCACCCTGTCGGATGGGAGGAAATTCGCTGCAAAACTCGTGGGGAGCGACCCCAAGACGGACCTTGCCGTGGTGCGCATCAATGCGAAAGGGACGCTGCCTCACGTAACTTTCGGCGACTCCGACAGGATGGAGGTCGGCGAATGGGTCATCGCCATCGGCCACCCCCGAGGGTTCGATCAGACAGTCACCCAGGGCATTATCAGTGCGAAACACCGGCGGGGCATAACCGATCCGACGGGCTATCAGGACTTCCTTCAGACGGATGCGGCCATAAATCCGGGCAACAGCGGCGGACCCCTCCTCAACCTGTATGGCGAAGTGGTGGGTGTGAATACGGCGATTGCCTCCCAGTCGGGCGGTTCAGAGGGGATCGGCTTCGCCATCCCGAGCAACATGGCCGTTCACGTGGCGAAGACCCTGATCGGCCGAGGCAAGGTCGAGAGGGGCTGGATCGGGTTGAGTGTACGGGATCTCACCCCTGAGCTGGCCAAATCGCTCAACGCGAGCACGAACAGGGGCGCAGTGATCGACGAGGTGGTGCGCGGCGGACCCGCGGACCTGGCCGGACTGAAGAAGAATGACGTGATCGTCTCTTTCCAGGCGGGTGAGGTTTCCGACGGGTCGGCCCTTCGAAGCCTGGCTGCCGTGACGCCTATAGGGCAGGAGGTGAAGGTGACCGCGATGCGGCAGGGCAAGAGGCAGGATTTCGTCGTAAAGATAGGAAGCCTCCAAGAGGCGGCAAAGTATACGGCAGGGCTGGTCAAGGAGCGCCTCGGCGCCGAGGTCAGAGACGTCACCGCCAGGGAGGCTGACAAGCTGGGCTTCGATCCGAAGCAAGGTGTAGCAGTGACGTGGGTCGACCCGAAAGGGGTGCTCGGCGCAGCCGGCTTTGAGGTAGGGGACATAATTCTCGAGATAAACGGTGACGCCGTCACGGGAATCGACACATTTACAGAGCTTGTGAGCATGCTGCAGCCGCGCCAGCGCGTGGCGATCCTCGTGGTCGATCACCGGAGCGGAAATTCGGGTACCATTCAGGTCATCCTGAAGTGATCGGACCGGAGGAAAGTCCCCCGGCTTCTTTATAAAGTGCGTTTTATCAGCACAATCGATGAAGGACCGCAGGATGAACCGTAAGAACTTCTCCCGGTTGCCTCCGAAATTCACGGCTGCCCGCTGCCGAGGCAGAGTCGTCGGAGCTTTGTTCGGATAATCGACTTTGACCAGGTTCGATGGCTTCTGCGGCGTATCATCGAGCAGCCCGTCCCGGTCCGCGAGAGCGCACGGAGAGGCGCCTTTCTACAAAACTTATCTTGACAAGCACAAATTGATCAGATTATTATATCATCTGATGATTGTTGGATAGCAAACCCCCTTGTTTACTAAGGTTGGATGGAGAGCAGTCTTGGTTTCATAGTGATTGAGGCCCTTGCAGAAGACGTGGGCAAGGGTCTTGCCCGTTTCTCCGGCGGCGACCTCAAGGCCCTCGGTGCCGTGCTTGGGGACGTGGTGGAGATCAGCGGGGAAAGGACCACGGTGGCCCGGGTTGCGGGAATAGTGGCGCCCTCGGGAGAAAGAACCATCCAGATGGACGGCTTTACCCGTGAGAATGCCGGTACCCACCCGGGCGGAACGGTCAGGGTGGCAAAGGTACCTCGGAAGACCGCCGACACGGTGATCATCAGCCCTCTCGACCCTACGGCCGGCTTGCCCGGGGAGCGGGAGCTCGAGCATTTCTCCCTTGTCCTTCAAGGCCTTGCCGTGATTATGGGAGACAAGATCAATGTGCCCTTTCTCGGGGGGAAGGCTCGCCTCTTTTCCGTAGAGGCGACTTCACCGGTGGGAGGCGTGATCATCAACCAGAAGAGCAGATTTGTCCTTAAAAAGCTCGACTTCTCCCTGGAGGGTTCGGCACGGGTATCCTACGAAGATATCGGCGGGCTGGAGCGCGAATTGCGGTTGGTCCGGGAAATGGTCGAACTCCCCCTGAAATATGGCGACGTGTTCGAGCGGCTGGGCATCGAAGCCCCCAAGGGCGTGCTGCTTTACGGCCCTCCCGGCACGGGCAAGACCCTCATCGCCCGCGCCATTGCGAGTGAGAGCAGGCTCCACTTCATACGGGTGAACGGCCCGGAGATCATTCACAAATTCTATGGCGAGAGCGAAGCCAGGCTGCGTGAGATCTTCGAGGAGGCGACGCTCGAGGCACCGAGCGTCATTTTCATCGATGAGATCGACGCCATAGCACCCAAGCGGGCCGAGGTGCTCGGGGACGTGGAAAAGAGGGTCGTGGGCCAGCTTCTGGCGCTCATGGACGGCATGGTCTCACGGGGTCACGTCATCGTGATCGGTGCTACTAATATGCCGGAAATCATTGACCCTGCGTTACGAAGGCCGGGCCGTTTCGACCGGGAGATCGTGATTCCCGTGCCCGATGCCGCGGGTCGCAGGTCGATTCTTTCCATCCACAGCCGGAGGATGCCCCTTGCCCCCGACGTCGATATGGGGCGCCTGGCGGCCATAACCCATGCCTTCGTAGGCGCTGATCTGGAGGCCCTCTGCAAGGAGGCGGGCATGGTCGCCCTGAGGAGGTATCTCTCGGCCGCGGGGGTAGCCGGGCTCGACAGCGTGCTCACGGGCCCCGACCAATTGCAGATCACCATGGACGATTTCCTCAGGGCTCTGCGTGAAGTCGAGCCTACAGCCACGCGCGAGATTTACACGGAGAGATCGACCGTGGACTGGCAGGATCTGGGGGGCCTCCGGGAGATCAAAGAGGCCCTGACGGCGATAGTCGACTGGCCTGAGAGATATCCCGCCCTTTTCGCCTCGGCAAAGGTGATGCCGCCCCGGGGGATACTCTTCACCGGTCCCACCGGCGCGGGCAAGACGCTCATGGCGAGGGCCCTCGCCGGCCAGACGGGGCTCAACTTCATCTCCATCAGCGTGCCTATCCTCTTCTCGAAATGGCTGGGTGAGTCGGAAAAGGCGCTCCATCAGATCTTCAAGAAGGCCAAGCAGTCAGCCCCCTGCATACTCTTCTTTGACGAGATAGACTCTCTCGCCATGACCCGCCACGTGTCCGCGGACGGCGGGGCGGTTGCGGAACGGATGGCGAGCCAGTTCTTCAACGAACTCGACAATCTGTCCGACCTCTCCCAGGTGATCGTGCTCGGCGCGACAAATCGACCCGATCTGCTCGATCCCGCGCTGACTCGAGCGGGGAGGCTTGACTATGTACTCCCCTTTCCCTTGCCCTCCCAGGAGGACAGGATTGAGATATTTCGCGTCCATACGAGGGAGAAGCCTCTGGCCCCCGACATAAGCCTCTCCGAGCTGGCGAGCCTCACGGAAGGGATGGCAGGTTCTGATATTGCCTTTATCTGCAGGAGCGCCGCAATGATGGCCATAACCGAGTGCATAAACGGCGGTGCGGAGCCCGTCCGGGAGCTGTGCATCACGGGGGATCTTTTGAAGGCGGCCATAAAGAAGTGCCGGAAAGGCGATCCGGGGGACGGACCCCGGCAATGACAGGAGAAGGCTTATGTTGAAAGCGGTCAAAAAAAGGCGGGCTTATGAAGATATCGTGGAGCAGGTAAGGAAGCTCATTCAGAAGGGCAAGCTGAAGCAGGGCGACCAACTTCCGACGGAAAAGGAGCTCTCGGAGACGTTCAAGGTCTCGAGACTCACCGTTCGCGAGGCCATCCTCTCGCTGGAGACCATGAAGCTCGTCGACAGGCGTCAGGGAAATGGAACCTATGTGATCGCCACGAGCGAGGAGGCCCTCGTCAAGCCCCTTGCGGCGGGCCTTGTGGAGGAGAAGGACAACCTCCTCGACGTCTTTGCCGTGAGGGAGATCATCGAGCCTGAGATCGCCCAGCTGGTCGCGAACAACGCGACGGCGGAGCAGATTGCCGAGTTGGAGCGCATCCTGGAGGTGCAGGAAAGGGAAGGGGAAAAGGGGACGGGTATGGACTCCGATTTTCACCGCACCCTGGCAAGGATGTCGAAGAACAAGGTGCTTGAGAGGCTCCTTTTCGCCCTCATTGGGGTCACGGAGACCTCCAGAGAGCAACATCCTCAGCCGGAGGAGCGGAGAAGGAAGTCCCTCCAGGGCCATCAGCAGATTCTCGCCGCCCTCACAAGCCGGAGCCCCGACGCGGCAAGGCGCGCCATGCGGCGCCACCTGCAGGCGGTGGAGAACACGTTGTTCAAAAAAGAGCGAGGAGGTGAGAGACAGCAGTGATTTTGACCCCGAGCGGCCTTGATCGCGCTTCACAGGTCAGGTCTGACGGGGAGGCATGTGCAGACCCCCGAGCCGAAAGACGCGGGGAGCTTCATTGACCAACCTGAGGAAAGGAGGTACTGTGTATGGCTAAAGTGACCGAAATAACTGTCTGGACGAGGGGCGTGGTAATGGACAAGGAAGCTCGCGATGTTGCCAACGCTTTTGCCCAGGCTGCGAAGGCAGGGGGCAAGTTCGTCCAGGCCTTCGACAATTACGAGGACCTGCCCGACCGCGTGCTGGTGACGACCAGGAAATACGCGAGGATCAGCGACGAAGAGATCGAGATGAAATACCTCTACACCAATGCCCACCCCGACGTGGTGGTGATCGTGGAGCCCACCATCGTGAAGGGTATCAACGTGTTGAAGGGCATGCCCGAAGGGGGGCTTCTCCTGATCAACACGAGCCGCGACATCGATTACATGCTCAAGTTCATCCCTAATGCGGACGTGCTGGGCTGTGTCGCCACGGTCGATGCGGACGGCATTTCCGGCATCCGCACCGTCGATTTTTCAGGTTCCGAGGGCGGCGTGGACGCATCCGGGGTCGGGGCAGGTATCGCGGCGCCCATCCTCGGGGCCATGGCGAGGATCACGGGCATGGTGAAGAAGGAAGATCTCGCGAAGATCGTGACCGACGTGGCCGGCATGGAGCGCGGCTACAATGAGGTAAAGCTGGAGAAATTCCGCAAGGCCCGTTCGGAATATTTCTGGGGGACCTAGAGCATGGGCGAACGCTGAGAGGCCCTCAATTTTATAGAAAGGAGAGAGACTCATGGCCATAAAGATACCGAAAGACAGAGAGGTACCATTCGGGGCGATTACTCCCGCCCCCGTGAGGCAACAGGAACTGTTCATCACGTCGAACTGGCGCATTGTGCGCCCCGTCATCGATCACGAAAAATGCACGAGGTGCTTCACCTGCTACGCCGCGTGTCCCGACTCCTGCTGGTCCTATAACGAGAAAGAGGACAAGATGGAGTGGAACTGGAAGTTCTGCAAGGGGTGCCAGATCTGCATCTACGAGTGCCCCTCGGACGCCATATCTGCCGCCCCCGAGCTCGATTTCGAGGACGGGGTGGTCCGTCTGGAAAAACCCTTTTAAGGAGGAGAATCATGGCTCAAGAAAAGATGCTCAGTGGCTGCGCAGCAGCAGCCCAGGGGGCTAAATATGCAGAAATAGAGGTCACTGCTTCGTTTCCAATCCGCCCCTATACCGCAATTATGATGGAACTCGCCAAAATGGTGGCAAACGGTGAGCTGGATTGCGAGTTTGTACACGGCGAAGGCGAGCATGCCCAGGTTTCCATCGTTTTAGGGGCTTCCGCTTGCGGAGCCCGTGCTTATACGGGAAGCTCGGGCGTGGGCGTGACCTATGCCTTTGAGGTTTATAGCCCCGCGGCGGGCGGTCGCTACCCCCTGCAGATGGCCATCGCCGACAGGACCCTCGACCCCCCGGGAGACTTCGGCTCCGAACATACGGATGCCATGTCCGCGAGGGACCAGGGGTGGCTGATGGGTTGGGCGGCGACGCCGCAGGAGGTGTTCGACAACACCCTGATCAATTTCCGGGTGGGCGAAGACCCTAAGGTCATGCTGCCCCAGTTTGTCTGCCAGGACGGCTATTTTCTCTCCCACATACCCGACAAGGTCATCCTGCCCGACATGGCTCAGGTGCGGGAATTTCTTCCCCCCTACAGTGCGCCCCATCCGTTGAGTCCCACCTGTCCGGTCTCCCACGGACCGCAGATCAGGCCTGACCAGGGCGCACCCATGGATGCCCAGAGGGCGGTCACCTTTATCGACCTGCCCCCGGTCATCGAGAAGGCGGTGGCCGACTACAACGCCATTTTCGGGCGCACCCTCGACCCGTGGCTCGAAAAATATATGATCGAGGACGCGGAGGTGGCCTTCTTCATCCAGGGCGCCCACGCGAACACGTGCAAGTCAGCCATCCGCCATTTGAGGGCCCAGGGACTGAAGGCGGGCATGGTCAGGCCCCGGTGGGTCAGACCGTGGCCGACCCGGCAGATCGCCGAGACCCTGGCCCACGTGAAGGCTCTTGCCTGTGTGGAGAGCAGCACCTCTTACGGCGGCGCCATGAGGGGCGGCAACCTCGTTCACGAGGTGCGGGCATCTTTGTACGACCTCGACCAGAGACCCCTGGTGACCTCCTTTATGGCGGGCCTCGGGGGCGACGTGATTCTCCTCGAGGACTTCCACTACATGGCCAAGATCATGAAGCAGATGATGGAAAAGAAGAAGGTCAGCCAGCATGTCTACTGGGTAGGTTTCGAGGATGAGGCATAATCAGTTTGACCTATAAGGAGGCCTGAACGATGGAAGGATTCAACTATAATAAACAGATTCTGGAACCGATCAAATCCCTGCGCGGCGCGCCCAGGGAGGAGATGTACGTGCCCGGCCACCGCACCTGTGCAGGCTGCGGTCCAGCGCTCAACTACAGGCTCGTGGCCAAGGCAGCAGGACAGAACACGATCTTCATCGGCCCTACGGGCTGTATGTATGTGGCAAATTCGAGCTACCTCTGCACCCCCTATGCGGTGTCGTGGATCCACGCCCAGATCACGAACGGCGGGGCGGTGGCCTCGGGCATCGAGGCCGCGTACAAGGTGCTCATGCGCAAGAAGAAATATGTCGGCCCTTTTCCCAATGTGATCTGCATGGCGGGCGACGGCGGCTCGGTCGATATCGGGTTGCAGGCCATGTCGGCGATGATGTACCGCGGCCATGATGCGCTCTTTATCTGTTACGATAACGAGTCCTATGCCAATACGGGCATCCAGGTCTCACCTACGACGCCTTACGGGGCAAACACCACGTTTACCCCCCCGGGGAAGATGATCCCGGAAGGCATGACCCTCTTCCCAAAGGACCCCCCGCAGCTCGTGATCGGCGGTCACCCGCTCGTCAAGTACGTTGCCACCACGTGTATCGCCTACCCCGTGGACCTGATGAACAAAGTGAGGAAGGCCCTCAACGCGGACGGGCCGACCTTCCTCCACATGCTGGCGCCCTGTCCCAAAGGCTGGAGGTTCGACGAGAAGCTGACCCTGGAGATGGGCCGGCTCGCAGTCGAGACGGGCATGTGGAGCCTCTACGAGTGGGAGAACGGCGCCTACAAGTACTCGCACCTGCCGAAGACCTATAAGCCGGTAGGGGAGTATATGAAATACCAGGGGCGCTTCTCGCACCTCAAGGCGGAGCATATCGCCAGGATGCAGGCCTTCGTGGACGAAAAGATCCGGAGGATCAGGGCGGTGGCGGTCGAGGCGCCGGTGCCGACGCGGAAAAGGAAGGCCTGAGACGAGAGGCGGGCATCTTGTGAGACCGCACGTTCAAGGTGCTTTCGCGAAAGAGGCGAAAGTACCTTGACCTCGTCTTTTGAAAGGAGGCAGGAACATGGGTAATGAGGCTGTAACGCACACGCAGACGGATACGGCCAGGGAGATGTACGGCGCCGTCGCGGGCAATCGCTGGGTCCAGCTGATCGCAGGAGTGGTCGCGATGATCGTCATATCGAATTATCAGTACGCTTTCACCCTGTTCACCCCCGGCATGAAGCAGCAGTTCACCGGCGTGCCCTATGCGAAAATAGCGCTCGTCTTTTCCCTCTTCATCCTGTTTGAGACCTGGCCCATGCCCGTGGCAGGGTACTTCGTCGATAAGTTCGGCATACGCAAGCTCATGATATTGGGCTCCCTCTGTATTCTCGCCGGATGGCTGCTGAGCGGGACCATTGCCAGGTCTGTTTTCGATCTCTATGTCTATTATGGCGTTATTGCGGGCACCGGAGCAGGCATCATCTACATCTCGTGCGTCGCCAACGCGGTGAAGTGGTTTCCCGATCGAAGGGGATTGGCTGCGGGTCTGACGTCCGCGGGGTTCGGCGGGGGCGCTGCCCTGACCATCATGCCCATTGCCAGTACTATAGGCAGCATAGGGTGGGCCCCCACCATGGCCATATGGGGCGTTGTCCAGGGCATCATCGCGTTTGCCGCTGCCCTGATACTGCGCCACCCGCCCTCGGGCTGGGCCCCTGCCGGGTGGAACCAGCGCTCCAAACAGGTGGGCAAGGCTGTTGTGCAGTCGAGGGTCAACTATACGTGGAGCCAGACCCTCAAGCGGCCCGAATTCTATCTCCTCTATGTGATGTTCGTGCTCGCATGCAGCGGCGGCCTGATGGCGACGGGGAATCTGTCTCAGATCGGCCGGGCGCTTAAGGTGGCCGACATGAAGGTGTGGGGTATCGCCCTTATCCCCCTTACTGCCACTCTTACCTCAATTGCGAACGCCCTATCGCGAATCTTATGGGGCTCGGTCTCGGACAGGCTGGGCAGGGAGTACACCATGGCCCTGGCCTTTTCCATTGAAGCGCTGCTCATCTACCTTGTGACGAGGATTGCGGGAAGCGCCGTGGCCTTCGTCGTGCTTTTTACGTTTGTCTTCCTCTTTTGGGGAGAGATCTATTCCCTGTTCTCGGCTATGACGGGCGATATCTTCGGCGCAAAGAACGCATCCGTCAACTATGGCATGGTCTATTCAGCGAAGGGGCTTTCCTCTATCCTGGCCGGATACGGCGCTGCCGCGCTTGCGGCAGTCTTCGCCGGCTCCTTCGACGTACCCTTCTACATCGCGGCGATCTGCTGCCTGGCCGCGGCGATCCTTGCCCTTTTTGTGGTGAGACCCGTGGCACGAAGCAGGATCGCCCGGGAGACCCCGGTGGAGCCCGGGGGGGCACCGGCGGCGATGTAAAGACAGGATCAATCTCATCCTGAGCTGACCGGGCACGGTGGAGGAGCCTGTGCCACAGGCTCTCCCGGGCCCGCAGCCTGCACAGAGGAGGGCATAGGTGGGTTCCCGGAGCATCGTCGGTCTTGCCGCAGGTCTCCTGGGAGGCTTCTTTGCGGGCATCGCAGGGGTAGGAGGCGGCATCGTGATGATACCCCTCATGACCTGGCTGGCCGGGTTGAGTCAGCACAGGGCTCACGGTACCAGTCTCGTAGCCATCGTCTTTACCGGTGCGGTAGGTGCCTGGACCTATTATCTTCACGGTGCCGTCGACTGGAAGGTCTCCCTCATGCTCGCCGTGGGCGCCATCCTCTTCGCCCGCCTCGGGGCGCTCTATGCCCATTCCCTCTCGGAAAGGCGGCTGAAGAGGGGTTTCGGCGTCTTTCTGCTCTTCGTCTCCTTCATGCTCCTCCTCCATGGTCACCTGTTCTCCCAGGTCTTTGCCCTCGGCTTCTGGCCGAAGATCGTCACGCTCTTCGCCACCGGGGCATTCGCGGGATTTGTCTCCGGCATGATGGGGGTGGGCGGGGGCAGCGTCATGGTCCCTCCCATGGTGATCCTTGCCGGTATGAGCCAGCATCTGGCCCAGGGCACCTCCCTTATGGCTATGGTTCCCATAGGGGCGATGGGTGCTTTCACGCACTACAGGTTGGGCAATGTGGACACCCGTGTGGCCGGCGGTCTCATCATAGGGGCAATGGCCGGCGGGTATCTGGGAGGGACTGCGGCTAATATGCTCGCCGAGCCCTCCTTGAAGCTGATCTTTGCCTCCCTCGGCATCTTGATAGGCATAAAGTACGTAAGGGGCTGATATCCCGGGCCTCACCCACCGCCTGGCCTGGCTCATGCCCGCCCGTCAACTTTCTGGAGTTTCCTTGGGTTGTTAACCGTATGTCAAGGAACATGCTGATATAGCCGAAAGAATCACCTGCCCAGACAAGGCGGACCCTTTGAGCGAGCGAGGGGAACGCCGGAGTCCTGCCCGGACAAGAACTCAGGAAACTCCAAGGTCAACTTTCCCTTGATAAATACGACGTTTTGTGTCACATATTATCAGTGATGTGCCGGACGACAAAGCGCTCTCTATCTCCTTGGCAAAGGCTATTTCTGTGGTGCCGAGCGGCCGGGGCCGTTGCGGCCATGGTCTCCTTCGCGTTCTTCCCTCCCGCTCTTTCCCTCCAGGCCGCGCAGGCCTCCGAGGTGGTGATCGAAAAGAGGACCACAGAGGTCCTTACGAAAGAGGTGGTCTGGAACGCGGAGAAGCAGACGCTCCAGACCGCTAAACAGCGATGCGCCGACTTCGGCGGCCGCGAGCTTGAAGAGTGTTTTGCAGACTCCATGCAGGCTTTGGGGGCCTCCTCCGAGGCAGTGGCATTCACACGGTCCTTTGGCAGCGGCGCCTATGTGCGTAAGTTCCGTGAGACAGGGAGGGTGGATATTGCCTATGTGGCCTACCCCTTCAGGACGGCCGACAACAATGGCATCCTGCTGGTCAACGGTGATCCGCCTATCGTGGATGTCGATGATGTCTCGCTTCTTCCCAGGGAAAGCATGGAGCAGGACAAGGTATACGGGGCCATCAAGAATGCCTATCCCAGGGTCACCATGTGGCCCGGACATAGATTCCAGCCGCAGTCTGCCGCGGTCGAGTCCTTGCCGGACGGAGGTCAGGGCTTTGTGGTCTCCTATGGGCTTCGCAATTTCTGCCACGCCTGCGAGCTGCTCGGCACGGCCTTCTTTTCATTTGATTTCGACAAGGGAGGCAGACTCATGGGGATTCGTTTCCTCCGCATCGAGCTGCCGCCGAAGAAGCCCCCAAAGAACGAGGTGCGCAAAGAGAGCGAGCAGATCCGCTTCGTCGTAATGGCGGAGGAGGGAAAAGAATTTACGGTGAGGCTGAGCGCGAACAGGACCACAGGCTATCAATGGCGGCCGGCGGCCTCACTGGATGAACGGGTGGTCAAATTTGTGAGTTGCGAATACGCGCCCTTTGAAGGGGCGTTGCCCGGTGGCGGGGGCGACGAGGTATGGACATTCCTTGCGGCCGGGAGGGGAGACACGGAGATTACCATGGAATATGTCCGCCCGTGGGACAAGGCGCACTCCCCGGTAAAAACGGCCACCATCAAAGTCTCCGTTCGTCCGCCGTCCCCGAGGTAGGACGGGCGGTCATTCGAGGCAGCGTGCTTCTTCCGCGAGGGCGGTCCCCGCGTCTGTTCCGCCCCATCCACCGGCGGTACGTGCGCCCCTCTTTATGGCAGTTAAGCGGACCTCGCCGGGGACCGACGACCTAGACCTCTCCGGGATAGGGCGGGCCGTGACACGGCCTCGATTTACCATTACATTATAACCGACTACGAGCGCTTCCTGGGCCTCGTACGGCTCTAAAGCGCACGTCAAAGGGTGCTTCCTTTTGGCAAGGACCGACTGCCTTCGCAGTGGGACTTGCCAGCGGAGGGCTGTATTCGGCAGGGGTCAGGGGCGTAAAAGCAGCTGAAGATTCTTTGCTTGTGGTGGTGATGGCAAAGCAGAGTGCCGGGTTGCTTATGTACCGATACCGAAGGGGAACGGTGGAAATACTTCTTGTCCATCCGGGTGGTCCTTACTGGGCCGGGAAGGACAGCGGCGCATGGGCCATCCCCAAGGGCGAAATCGAGCAAGGAGAAGATGCCCTTACGGCCGCCAGGCGCGAATTCGAGGAGGAGACGGGCTTCAAGGCCGAGGGTCAGTTCTGTCCCCTCAGTCCGGTAAGGCTGAAGAGTCGGAAAGTCATCTATGCCTGGACGTTTCAGGGCGACTGCGACCCGCAGAACGTGAAGAGCATGGTCTTCAGCATGGAATGGCCTCCCCATTCGGGCAAGGAGCAGCAATTCCCCGAGGTGGACAGGGCCGAATGGTTCACGGTGGAAGCGGCACGGGAGAAAGTCCAGGCCGGTCAGATGGCATTCATCGAGGAGTTTGCGCGGAGCGCGGGCAAGGACGGCACCTGCAAGTAAACCGCGAGGTTTCCTTCCGGTTCGTCCGCCGCGTCAGATGCGGGTTTTGCCTGTCCGGGCTGGGCTGACCGGCGGATAGGTTGAATACGGGGGCTATTTGCCCTTTTTTTCGAGTATCTTGTTCCAGGAGTCGAGCTGTTCCTTGTACTGCTCTGCCAGCTTCGTGTAATCGCCCTCAATCTTTATCGAGTCGATCTTGTCACCCACAACGATGCTGTTGACCACCTTCTGGTCCTGCTCATCCACGACTTTTCCAAAAATAGTATGCTTTTGGTCGAGCCATGGCGTCGCCACATGGGTGATGAAAAACTGGCTCCCGTTCGTGTCCGGGCCTGCGTTCGCCATGGAGAGGATGCCCGGTGTCCGATGTCTCAGATCGGCTGAGAACTCATCCTTAAAACGGTAGCCCGGTCCCCCCAGCCCGGTGCCCTCGGGGTCGCCGCCCTGGATCATGAAATTGGGTATGACACGGTGAAACGTGAGACCGTCATAGAAACCCCTTTTCGAGAGGTTGGCGAAATTGAGGACGGTCAAGGGGGCCTGGTTAGGATAGAGATTGATCCTGATGGCACCTCTTGTGGTACTGATTGTTGCCTGCAAAGGGGGATAGCTCATTTTTCGATTACCTTTCTGCGCGTCATTGTCGGCCTTGGCGGGCGCCGCACCGAGGATGACGATCCCGACCAGCATCATGACCGCTAAGATCCGTGTTCTTCCCTTCATCTCCATCTCCTTCCCCATCGTGATCCCGGAAGAGGGGTTGCATGCATTGGCCCGTATCGCATCGACAGCTTAAGATATTTTGGG
>Ga0326727_10016443_pt1 | contig 15616 bp, 12 predicted proteins | sample MB2enrmetagenome_FD_207643 | JGI IMG/M metagenome (GOLD analysis project Ga0326727, IMG submission 207643) | Lab enriched peat soil microbial communities from McLean, Ithaca, NY, United States - MB29MY | ecosystem: Environmental > Terrestrial > Soil > Wetlands > Peat | place: USA: New York... | reverse complement strand
CAACCCATCAGACCAGCGGGACGGGAAAATCCTTTGAAATGTTTTGCGGGGCGGAACGCCGGGATCCATCGCGAGATCCCCCTCCGCCCAGGCTGGGGCGGCGGCTCTCATATCTTATGCGGATGGCTCATGTATCTCGTCTTCCACCAATCAGACCGGCGGGACGCGAAATCCTTTGAAATACTTTCCGCCGGATCAGGGCAAGAACTTGTCAATAAAAGTCAGGTACCCCTGCCGGCCGCCCATCAAGGTGTGGCGCTCGACTGACCGGGCCAGTTCCCGGAGGCAACGGACCAGTTTTTCCAGGGGAACCGGGGGAACGGCGCCCAGTTCTTCCCCCGGCCCGGCCCGGCGCCCGAGGCGGATTTCGCACATCGCCGTCACGGCCTCGAAGGCCGCGGCGTCCAGCCCGGTCAGGGCGGGCGGCTTGGCGGTGTGGCCGCGCGATTGATCCCGATAGAGCTTGTAGGCCGCCTCATAGGCGCGCAGCGCGGCATAATCGGTCATTTCCGGATGGGCGCGCCAAACCTGCGCCACGCTGAATTCCAGGTTCTGCAAAACATCGAGGTTTTCGTCGTTCCATTTCATAGATCAGCGAGTGACGGTTTGGGCGCTTGGGGCGGGTTGGATTTCTTCCAGGCCGGCGGCGGCGCGCCAGCGTTTGGCCCAGCGGCTGAGTCTTCCCATATAAAGGTAGATGACGGGGGTGGTGTAAAGGGTCAGGCATTGGGAAAGGAGGAGGCCGCCGACGATGGCCACGCCCAAGGGGCGGCGCAATTCGGAGCCGTTGCCGTTTTGCAGGGCCAGGGGAAGGGCGCCCAGGAGGGCGGCCATGGTGGTCATCATGATGGGGCGGAAGCGCAGTTTGCAGGCTTTGTAAATGGATTGTTCCGGGGGCAGATGCTCCTCGCGCTCGGCGTCCAGGGCGAAGTCAATCATCATGATGGCGTTTTTCTGGACAATGCCGATGAGGAGGATGATGCCGATGAGGGAAACCAGGGAGAGTTCGACATGGAAGAGCATCAAGGCCAGCAAAGCCCCCACGCCGGCCGAGGGAAGGCTGGAAAGAATGGTGACGGGATGGATGTAGCTCTCATAGAGGACGCCCAAAATAATGTAGATGACGATGACGGCGGCCAGAATGAGCAGCGGCTCGGTCTTGAGGGAAGAGCGAAACTCGGCGGCGCTGCCGGAGAAACTGGTGGCGATGGTTCCGGGCAGCTTGATTTCCTTTTCGGCGGCGGCAATGGCCTTGACCGCGGCGTCCAGGGAACTGTCCGCGCCGAGGTTGAAGGAGAGGGTGACGGCCGGGAACTGGCCCTCGTGCAGGATGACCAGGGGGATGGTCCTGGCGGTGACGGTGGCAATCGCCCCCAGGGGAACCATCTGGCCGGTGGTGGATTTGACGAAGATTTTGTCCAGGGCGGCGGGATTGAGTTGGAAATGGGGTTCGGTTTCCAGGATGACACGGTATTGGTTGAGCTGGGTAAAGATGATCGAAACCTGGCGCTGGCCGAAGGCGTCGTAGAGCGTGTCGTCAATGGCCTGGGGAAGGATGTTCAACTGGGAAGCACGGTCGCGGTTGACCTCCACGTTCAGGCCGAAGCCTTTGGATTGCTGGTCGCTGGCCACGTCGGCCAATTCGGGTTTGGCGGACAAGGCGGCCACCAGCTTGGGCGCCCAGACCGACAGTTCCTGCTCGTCGGCGTCCTGCAGCGTGTATTGGTACTGGGTGCGGCTGACGCGGCTGTCTATCTGGACATCCTGCACGGCCTGCATGAAGAGGGAGATTCCCTGGAGGGAGAGGGTGGCCTGGCGCAAGCGGTCAATGACGTCGGCGACCTCGGACTTGCGTTGCTCGCGGGGTTTGAGGCTGATGTAGAGGCGGCCGGAGTTGGCGGTGGGATTGACGGTTCCGGCGCCGACAAAGGAAGCGACGCTGGCCACGTCCGGATCCTGAGCCGCCACTTCGGCGACGCGGCGCTGGCGCTCGACCATCGCCTGGAAGGAAATGGATTGGGAGGCGTCGGTGACTCCGATAATCATGCCGGTGTCCTGCAAGGGCAGGAGGCCCTTGGGGATGATGACATACAACCAGATGGTGGCGATGAGAGTGGCGGCGGCCACCAGGAGGGTCAGCGGTTGGTGGCTGAGAACCCATTTCAGGCCGCGGTCGTAAAGGCCAAGAAATCCCTGGAAAAATCTTTCCGAGGCATGCCAGAGGCGTCCATGTCGGCTTTCATGTTCCGGGCGCAGCAGGCGGGAGCACATCATCGGCGTGAGGGTCAGGGAGACAATCATGGAAACCACCACGGCGGCGCTCATGGTGATGGCGAATTCCCGAAAGAGCCGCCCGACAATGCCCGACATGAAGATCAGCGGAATGAAGACGCCGATGAGGGAAAGGCTCAGGGAAACCACGGTGAAGCCGATTTGCTTGGCGCCTTTGAGCGCGGCCATCATGGGCGGCACGCCAGACTCGATGAAGCGGACGATGTTTTCGATCATGACAATGGCATCATCCACCACGAAGCCGGTGGAGATGGTCAGGGCCATGAGGGAAAGATTGTCCAGGCTGAAGCCGAGCAGGTACATGAGTCCGAAGGTGCCGACGATGGCCAGAGGCAGGGCCACGCTGGTAATGACGGTGGCCCAAAGCGTGCGCAAAAAGAGGAAGATGACCATGACCACCAGGGCGATCGTCAGGAGGAGGGTAAACTGAACGTCGTGGATGGAAGCGCGGATCATCTCCGTGCGGTCGCTAAAGACTTTGATGTTGATGGAAGGGGGGATGGCGGTGCGGAGCCGGGGCAGCAACGCCTTGACGCGGTCGGCCGTTTGGATGATGTTCGCGCCGGGCTGGCGTTGGATGTCCACGATCACGGCAGGGCTGTTGTTGACCCATCCGGCCAGGTGAACGTTTTCCACGTCGTCCACAACCTCGCCGATGTCTTTGAGGCGGACGGGCGAGCCGTTGACCACTTTGACGATGATGTTGCCATACTCGGCGGCGGAGAAAATCTGGTCGTTGGCGCCGATGGCGTATGCTTGTTGGCGGCCGTCGAAACTGCCTTTGGGAAGATTGACATTATTGAGCATGAGCGCGCTGCGGACTTCTTCCAGACCCAGGCCCAGACTGGCCAGGGCGGCGGGATTGATGCGCACGCGCACGGCCGGTTTCTGGTTGCCTTCAATGGTGACCAGCCCAACGCCGGTGACCTCGCTCAGTTTTTGGGCCAGGACCGTGTCCGCCAGGTCGTTGACTTTGGCCAGGGGCAGTTCCTTGGAGGTCAGTTGGAGGGTGAGGATGGGGGTGTCGGCCGGGTTGACTTTGTTGAAGATGGGCGGGGTGGGCATGCCGTTGGGCAGCACGCCGCTGGCCGCGTTGACGGCCGCCTGCACATCTTGGGCGGCGGAATCTATGTTCCGCTCCAGGGTGAACTGGAGGGTGATGGTGGTGGTGCCAAACGCGCTGATGGAGGTCATCTGGGACAGGCCGCTGATCTGGCCGAATTGCCGCTCCAATGGCGTGGTGACGCTGGAGGCCATCACCTCGGGGCTGGCGCCGGGATATTGGGCGACGACCTGGATGGTGGGGAAATCCACCGGCGGCAAGGCCGAGATCGGCAACAACTCATAGCCCAGAAATCCCATGAGCAGGACGCCCGCCATCAAAAGCGAGGTGGCGATGGGACGGCGAATGAATGGCTCGGAGATGCTCACGCCGGGAAGAATCGCGGATTGCGGATTGCGGATTGCAAGGAATGACGGGAGGTCTTGGACAGGATTGACAGGATGCCCCCTGCCCCGGATTTCCGTGCCAAAATCCTGTTCATCCTGTTCATCCTGTCAAAAAAGAGCTTCATGCGGATCGCGGATTGCGGATCGGAGAGAACGGCATCCTGTCACGGACCAGGCTGTTTAACTTCTTCTTGCCTTTCATCATGCGCCGGCTTGTTGGGGCAGTTGGTTGGTGGACGGGCGGTTGGTTGCGGCGCCGGCCCCGGGCTGATTGACGCGTCCGGGAGCGGCCGCGGAACCGGCAGGTTGATTGCCTTCCTCGACCCTGACTTTTGTGCCGTCTTCCAAACGGTATTGGCCGTCCACCACGACGGTTTCTCCGACGCTCAATCCCTCGGAAACCAAGGCCCAGCCCTCTTCCATTTTCCCCGCCCTCAGCCCCTCCGTGACCGGCGTCAATTTCGCCACCAGGTTCGAGCCTTCCCCGTGGACGGTGAAGACGTACGGGCCGTCGGGGCCGCGCTGGATGACGCTTTCCGGAACCAACAGGCCGGTGATTTTGTCCACCAAGACGCGGGGGTTGATGAATTGGCCGGGCCAGAGGCTTAGATTGCTGTTGGGAAAGGTGGCTTTGCATCGGATGGTGCCGGTGGTGGTGTCAATTTGATTGTCAATGACGGCCAGTGTTCCCGTGTCCAGCACGGTTTTGTTGTCGCGATCCAGGGCAAGAACCGAGACAGGGCCCCGGGCCAATTTGCCGGAAACCGCGCCGACCTCCTGCTCCGGGAGGGTGAACACGACGGAGATGGGGCGCAACTGGGTGATGACGACGACGCCGCTGGTGTCGGTGGCGTGAACGATGTTGCCCTGGTCCACCAGGCGAATGCCGCACCGGCCCTCCAGCGGGGCGCGAATCGTCGTGTAATCCAACTGCACCCGGCAACTGTCAATGCCCGCCTGGTCGGTTCTGACCATGGCCTCCAGTTGGCGCACCAGGTTGCTTTGCGTGTCCAGGGTTTGAAGGGTGACGATGTTCGTCAAGGCCAGATCGCGCTGCAAATCCAGTTTGGCGTTGTCCAGCAGCGCCTGGTCCTGCAATTCCTTGGCCTGGGCCTGGTCCAGCGCCGCCTGAAACGGGTTGGGATCAATCTGCGCCAGCAAGTCGTTGGTGTGGACGTCCTGGCCTTCCGTGAAGGCCACCTTGATCAACTGGCCGTCCACGCGCGGCTTGACCGTGACCATGTTGAAGGCTTGGACCGTGCCCAAGCCGTCGAAATAAACGGAGACTTCTTTCTCCACGACCTTCCCCGGAACGATGGGAACGGAGAGGTCTCCGCGTTTGGACAGGGCCAGGGCGGCGGCCTTGGTGCTCTTGGCCCTCCAGACGATGAAGCCGATGCCCCCGGCCACGACCAGGAGGATGAGGATCCATAGAAAGCCCCCCGATTGGCCGGAAGCCGGCTGACGGGGCGCATAGGTGCCGGCTGGTTTGGCGAAATCGGCAGGGCGGGAATCTGTCAAGCCGGATGGGCGGAGCGGGCTGGCGCCCGGTGGTTTGGCGGGAGGCGAGTTTTCCGGATCCTGCGTTCCGGGCGGTGAGTCAATTTGCTGCATAGTGTGGAGAGTTCAGATGGGAGGATTTGGTTGCCGGTCATTGCTGCAGGTGGCTCATGCTGGGTTCGTGCGGGTTGGCAGGCTGGCCCGCCGCGGGCGATTCGCCCACCGGCCCTTTTTTCAGGGAGGATTCCCGGATCATCAACTCATTGATCAAAGCGGCGGCGCTGGCGTATTGGGTAAAACCGCCGGGGGGCACAAATAGCTCCGGGGGAGGAATGTCCAGGCGGATCTCGGAAAAATCCAGGGTGATCTGGCGGCCCTGGCTCTCCGTGCGGACGCGCACGGGAAACCGGTTCAAATCGTCGGCGCTCCATTCCGTCAATTTGGCGGTGGAATCGTCGCTCAGGGACGCCATTTTTTCGATACGATGGCAGGCATGGCCGTTGGCCTGCTCGGCAACAGGTTCTTTGTTCCCCGGCGTCACCAGGGTGACCCGGGAAGGAGCGGAAATCGGGGCGTATCCCTGGAGCGCCTCGCTCACCACATAGCCGCGCTGCCCGGCGCTGTCCCATATAAAATACATGCCGCCCCGGACGATTCTCCCCTTCTTAATGTTGGCGGTGGTGAGCGGTTGGAAGATGAGCTGGCCCCGGCGTTCGATCAGTTGCCCGGAAACCGTGCGGCCCTCGGGGCCGGCCGAGGTGGTGGAAACGACGCTGGCGCTGAAACCGTCGAAATTGGTCAGGGCCGCCGAAGCCGGGCCGAGGAGGAAGTCCGGCGGCGATTCGTCGCCCATGCGGGCCAGGGCGGCTTCCTGGCGTTTTTCGCTGGCGCATCCGGTGAGGAACGCGGCGGCCAAAGTCATTCCCAAAGTGGCGGTGCGAAGTAGATGTCTCATTGTCAGGGTCCAGTTTGGCTGGAAACCACGAAAGTCGCAAGGAGGTTTATGCGCTGGCCGGGAGCGCGGGGGCATTTCATTTCTTGGGCGGGTGCTCCTATCTTAATCATAGGCATTTCCCGGAAAGGCGTGCCGCGCCTGGCGGCTTGTGGAAAGGACGGAGCAATGCCATGATGGAGGGGTTTGAAAATCCTCGTCGCCATGACCGGGGCCAGCGGAGCCATTTACGCGCAGCGGCTGCTCGATAATCTCGATCCGCGGCGGCACCAAATCCATCTGGTGTTGAGCCATTACGCGCAGGCGGTGCTGGCGCAGGAGCTGCCGGGAGGGTTGCGCCTTCCGGCCGGAGCCAGGAGGCACGGGCTGAAAAGCATGAACGCGCCGTTCGCCAGCGGCTCCAATCCGGTGGACGCCATGGTGGTGATCCCTTGCTCGATGGGAACGCTGGGACGGATCGCGCACGGGCTCAGCGAGGATGTTTTGCTGCGGGCGGCGGATGTGACGCTGAAGGAAAAACGGCGGTTGATCCTGGTGCCGCGGGAAACGCCGCTCAACCTGGTTCATGTCAGGAATTTTGAGTTGTTGCTGCTGGCGGGGGCGGTGATTTTGCCGGCCAACCCGTCTTTTTATCATCGTCCGGCCGGCATGGAACAATTGGTGGACAGCGTGGTGGGGCGGGTGCTGGATCATCTGGGCATTGCCCATGAACTGGCGCCGCGGTGGAAGGAGCCGGAATAAGGCGAGGGGGGAGGAGGAAGATGGAAGATGGAGGATGGAGGATGGCAGATGGAAAACGGCGGTGAAGATGTTTCATTGTGTCCAATGTTATCAAGATTTGAAATGTATGGCGCTGATCAGGAGCTTTAGCCCGGATATTTCCCAGCGTGGTAGGGCGAAGCTGCTGCTTCGCCCTAATTCAAGGCGGCGCGGCAGCGCCGCCCTGCCATTCAGAGTGTGGCATGTTCCGCCAAGGGGAAATATCCGGGTTAGAGAGTTGAATGTTTACGAACTGGCCCGCAACCAGGCCAGGGAGGTTTTTCTGTTTAATAAAATGATTGACCGCGCGGATGCCTTTTGCAAACCGCCGAATCCCCTGTCGAAACCCTGAAAAGCGATTTCTCCTCCATCCTCCATCCTCCATGTCCCATTCGCCATCCTCCATCTTCCATTCTCCATCCTCGCCGGCGAGTGCCCTGCGCCGCTGGGCCGGATTCGTCAAGCTGTCGCACACGGTGTTCGCGCTGCCGTTTGCGGTGGCTTCCATGGCGGTGGCGGCGCGGGGGAACCACGGCTGGCCGGGTTGGCGGACGTTCCTGCTGATCCTGGCGGCGATGTTCTGCGCGCGGACCTGCGCCATGTCGTTCAACCGCATCGCGGACCGGGAATATGACCGGGCGAATCCGCGGACGGCGGGGCGGCATTTGCCGGCGGGGGCGGTTTCGTTGGCGGGGGCGTGGACGGTGTGCTTGACAGGAGCGGCGGGGCTGGTGGCGGCAAGCTGGCTGATCAACGATGTCTGCGCCGCGCTCTCGCCGCTGGCCCTGATGATCGTCTGCTTTTATTCGCTGACGAAACGGTTCACGGATTTCAGCCATGTCTTTCTGGGGGTGGCGCTGGCGCTGGCGCCCATCGGGGCCTGGCTGGCGGTGAAGGGGAGTTTTCATTTCTTCCCGGATGGGGCCAGGACGCTGGAGAACAGCGCCATCCTGCCCCTGCTGCTGGCGGCCGGGGTGGTGTTCTGGCTGGTGGGATTTGATATTATTTACGCGCTGCAGGATTATGAGTTTGACCGGGCGCACGGCTTGCATTCGCTGGTGGTGCGGTGGGGGGTGAACAATGCGCTGGCGGCGTCCTTTTTGTCGCATATGATCATGTGGCTGGTCTTGATGGTGTTCGGGTTGCTGGCGCGATTCCGGCTGGCCTATTATATCGGGATGGTCTTCATTCTGGGATGCCTGTTGCTGGAGCACTTTCTGGCGCGGCGGCGGAGCTTGAACTGGGTCCAACAGGCATTTTTCCGGCTGAACGCCGTCATCAGCGTGGTGTTTGTGGTGGTGACACTGACGGAGATTGTGTTCCCATTTTTCCAATGGAGACGGTGAGTTTTTTCAGCGGCAGAGCAGATTAGGATCAAAATTAAGAGCAAGATTAAAAGCCGAATTGAGACGTGAAATTCTTTTTGCAACAAAGCGGCCTGGGCGACATTTATGAAAAAGTCGCGGCGGGCGGGCGCATCACGGAGGAGGAGGCGCTGCGCCTTTTTGAAAGCAAGGACCTCAACGCCGTGGGCGCCATCGCCGACCTGGCGCGGGCGCGCAAGAACGGGAACCGGGCCAGTTACATCGTCAATGCCTACATCAATTACTCCAATTACTGCATTTTGAGCTGCCAGTTTTGCGCCTTCGCCCGGAAGAAACGGGACGCGGACGGCTTTGAGCTTTCGACCGAGGAGATGGTGGAGAAAGCGCGCGCGGCGCTGAAGGTTGGGGTGACGGAGTTGCATATTGTCGGCGGGCTCCATCCTTCGCTGCCGTTCTCTTATTACACCGGGATGCTGCGGGCGCTGCGCGCGGCGGACGCCCGCCTGCAATTGAAATGTTTCACGGCCATTGAGATTTTGCACCTGGCCTGGCTGGCGAAAAAAACCGCGCGCCAGACGCTCCTCGAGTTGAAGGAGGCCGGACTGGACTCGCTGACGGGCGGCGGGGCGGAGATTTTTCGCCGGGAGGTGCGCTCGCAAATCGCCCGGGGCAAAGAATCGGCCGGGGAATATCTGGACGTTCACCGCGTCTGGCACGGCCTGGGCGGGCGGAGCACCTGCACCATGCTCTACGGGCATGTCGAGTCCCTGGCGGACCGGGTGGATCACTTGCGCCAACTGCGCGGATTGCAGGATGAAACGCGCGGATTCACGGGATTTGTCCCGCTGCCTTTCCAGCCTGACAATAATAGGATTGGGGTGAAGACGGCGCCAACCGGCCTGGATGCCTTGCGCACGATTGCCGTGAGCCGCATTTACCTGGATAATTTCGACCACGTCACAGCCTATTGGGTGGGGATGGGTTTGAAGCTGGCGCAGACCGCGTTGAGCTACGGGGCCGATGATTTGCACGGCACGGTTTTGGAGGAGCATATTTTCCACATGGCGGGGGCGCGGACGCCGCAGTTGCAAACGGAACTGGAAATGATCAAGGCCATTCGCGAAACCGGGCGCACCCCGGTGCAACGCAATACTTTTTATGAACCCATCCAGGTTTGGGACGCGCCGCCAGAGGGAGAATCCGCGCCAGCGAACGGGCCATCCGCCATCTTGCGGGAAAACCTGGCCTCCGCCTAATTCAGCATGACCCATTCCTCCCATTCCTCCCATTCCTCCCATCGGACCCCCCGCCCTCGACCAAAGGCCCCATGACCCCCGAAGCCCCCAACCACCCGCAGGACCGGGCGCCCCAACCGCGCCTGGCGCCCCAGGAAACGCCGGAGGAGCTGGCCCACCGCTTCGAGCGCGAAACGCGGCCGGGTCTGCTGAAACGGGAAACGGCGCTGGAAGATTCGCTGGCGCCGTTCCGGGTCGGCTCGGTGCCGTATCTGAACACCGCGCCGCTGACGCGCGGGCTGGAGGAGCAGCTTTCCTTCGCGCCGCCCTCTGAACTGGCGCGGCGGTTGCGCCGGGACGAATTGGACGCGGCGCTGGTGAGCGTCACCGAGGTTTTGTTTCACGACCGTTACGATATACTGGACGGCATCGCGGTGGCCTCGCTGGGCGAGGTGCAAAGCGTGATTCTGGCCCATCGCGGGCTGCTGGAGGAAGCGCGGGAAATTTATTGCGACAGCGCTTCCCTGGCCAGCCTGAACCTGCTCAAGGTGCTCCTGGCCGAGCGCGGCCTGAAGCCGGAACTCAAACCCCTGCCGGACTACGCGGGCGCGGCGGCGCTGGAAAATGTCTTTATGATTGGCGACCAGGCGATTGCCTTTACGCGCGCGCCCCACCGGCATCAGATTCTGGATCTGGGGACGGCCTGGTATGAGATGACGGGCCTGCCGTTTGTGTACGCGGTGTGGGCGTTGCGGCGGATTCCCAACGCCGCGCTGCGGCGGCGATTGCGCGAGGCCAAGGCTTTTGGGATGGACACGCTGGACTACATCATCTCGAGCAGGACGGAATTTGACTACAATTTTCGCAAGGATTACCTGGGTTGGCACATCCATTATCATTTGGGGACCGATGAGCGTCGCGGCATCGCCAAATTCATCGAACTCCTGCGCAAACACGACCTGGGGCCGGTTTACGAACCGCGGTTTGTCGCCTGAAAACAGCCGCACATTTGAATTATACGGTGTCAAATGTTAAATGTTAAGATCTGACCCGAATGAGCGGATTAAGGCTCAGTCCTCGGAATCACGTATTGTCTCTTTCAAGCGCAAGTTTACGTGATTCCGAGGACTGACCCGAATGGCATTTTCATGGAACCGGTCCGTCTTGGGCATGGCCAATTCATATAGGGCTTGGGAACTCCATTGGGTCGAATTGGGGCTGGATTTGGAGTTGGTTTTGGGGCCGCGAAACACGAAACCATATTTGAGTGGTAGAGTATTGGCCTGATGGGATTATTGGCATGGAGTTTCAAAAAAATACCTTGATTAGGCTTAATTCAGGTTGATTTGGAAAGTCAGTCTTACGCGTAAATTATTCATGCAAAGGCACTTGAGATGATTTGCCACAAAAAGGCTCAAAACGCGCAAAAAAGACATGCTTGCAGCGATGGAATCATAAAGCATACTAACTAAATAGAGTATTGAATGATTGGGAAGCCGGGAACCGGATTCTGCCGCCGTCTTACGGAAATGCAGAAAGCAGAAACTGGAAACGCTGAAGCGCGGGAAACCCGCCTTCGTCCCATTGCCATCCCGCCATTCGGACCTTGCCATACTGCGCCAAGTATAGCATATAAGCCAGAATTGTCAAGGGAAAAAAGCGGGTTTCTGTGCTGCGTCAGTGTTGGCTGGTAGGGCGCGCACTCCGTGCGCGCCGCGGCGGGCAGAGGACTGCCCGCCCTACCATCCATGATTGACGCATTATGGATTTCCGCGGCTCCTTGCAACGCCTTGGCAATTAGCCACTTGCACGTATTCCTTGCCCATAGTTACAGAAAAGCGTCCGGCGCGGCCTGCCGCAACCCCGCCAGAGCCATCGCCCAATCGTCGCGCGCCCGCGACTATTTTGGGCAAAAGTATGGTTTGACCCCATGCACAATTGCGCTACGAATCTGTTGAGCCGTCATTCTCGAATGGCGACCGTCATACGTGGCATTGTCCAAATTCCAAAGACTTGCTTTGGCAACGAATAAGAACTTGCCCGATAAAAAACGACAGGCCAACCGCGCATTGTTTGGCAAGGGGATTTCGTGTCCATTCTCGTCGTTGCCAATTGATGCTTGGTCCCAACAAGAGCGATCATAAAAGCTGCCGTCCTCCAACTCCACAAGTTCTTCATAAGGCCGCGACAATTCTGAGTAAATGCCCGAGGGTTGGAGGGGATTCGTTTCCAACAGCAGAAATGAATCAGAAGGGGAGTGTGGAAAATGCTCAAAAATCAAACGCGAGGTTTTGCAAATATACGCGGAGCGAGAAGATGGCCATAAATCAATGCATCCTTCTTCACGACCGCGTTGAACTTTAATGATGTCCATGCCGCCGCCATCGGCCAACATAGTGTGGTTAAGATTCATTTTGCAGAAGGGCTGTAGGATTTGAACCATATCTTCGAGTTGCTTGAACTCCGCGGATTGTGGAACTCCATTCGGAAACGCGTTTCGGATTGAAGCCTCCCATTCGCGCTTATTCCAAACATTGAATTCTTCGCTCATATTCGTTCCTTTTTCGCTGCTTATCTCGATCTAAGCTAATGTCAAGAGCACGCCTGCATTCGCTGGCACAATGCCTTATCGGAACCAAGACTTGCGGTCTATTCTGCTCGATGGAAACACGTAGTCAAATGAGAATTCGAGCCGGTGTCATCGCCGGAGCCGGAGCTTGGATCGCTGTCAAGCCGGTGTCAAGCTGGTGTCAAAGCCGGTGTCAGTCCTGAATGGCGCTTAGATAAGGCGTTAATCATTGATTCACAATGCGTTATGCTGATGCTCTGAATATGCCGCCCCGCTGGGGCTTTGGATTTCTGGTCCCCTGGGTTCTACAGATATACCGCGCCTACGGCGCTGGGCCGCCGCTCCAAGCCTGCCACCGATTCTGGCGCGTAGCGCCGTAGGCGCGGCCTCTTTGTAGAACCACGGCGAAAAGGATGATTTAGCTCCGATAGGAGCGACATATTCCGGGTGCTGCGTCAACACCCCATTCATAACATCCTTAAAACAAATGGGTTACAATTGGCCTTCCTTATTTAAGCGCCATTCGTGTCAGTCCTCACTATTGAAGCCGGTGTCAAGCCGGTGAGCCGGTGTCAGTCCTTACTATTGACACAAATTTAGTGTTTCCGAAGCCGGTGTCAGTCCTTACTATTGACACAAATTTAGTGTTTCCGTTTTTCACAAGCCGGTGTCAGTCCTTACTATTGACACAAATTTAGTGTTTCCGAAGCCGGGAAGCCAGCCGGTGTCAGTCCTTACTATTGACACAAATTTAGTGTTTCCGTTTTTCATGCAACAGGTTGGAAACGCGAAGCCGGTGTCAGTCCTTACTATTGACACAAATTTAGTGTTCCCGTTTTTCATGCAACAGGTTGGAAACGTAAGTCCAACTGCGAATATGCAGTCGCCGCGCTATCCATTTCGAACTCATGGTCGTTTCCCGGCGCAAGCGGCGCTCAAGCGCCGCGCCAGCAACACTTTGACTTTATCGCCTTTGCGCATCCGGGGCAACCCAATTCTCTCCATCCCGCCCCGCAGCGTTCCTCCCACACGATGCGACCGGCCTTTTCCTCCCCGATTTGATGTCGGTCCCACTTCTGAATTGGGATGCGCGCTCCTGTTCAAAACAGTTTTCTGAATTGTATGGCGACGGTCATAGACCGCCGCTACAGTGCAAAAAGTAAACCTGAATTGGTGTAATGGCCTGATGGCGAATGGTTTGCGTCGGCATTTGGGGTTCTTCGATGTTTTCGGCGGAACCATGGAATAATAAAATTGGGCTTCCAACCTGGTGCAATGGCCTTTTTCCATCAATCCCAAAGGGATTTTATCCTTCAGCCCAGCGTTGGCCCGATTCAGAGAGGGCCTGCGCCGGGCTGCCACAACGAGGAGCGCAACCCTGAAAAGGTTGCATATCAACATCTTATGCAAGAGATGTAACCCTTTCAGGGTTTGTGATTTCTCTGTCCTGGCACCCAGGGTAGCTCGTTCCTCGCAACCCTGGGCTGGTGGATTCAATCCCGTCGGGATTGGATGGAAGGCAGAACACCGTTCCGAACCGCGGCTGGCGGTCCACCGAAAACCGTCGCGGAGCCGATTTTATTCTTGCAAAACTAATGAATTTGGCTCTGTATTCTCAAAGAGAAGCCCGATTTATTGATCGCGTCCAATGGCGATGCCGGATCGGACCCTGATTTTCACGAAAAAATCAAAACAACAAACAAGGAAACGACCATGAAAACACATCTCCTCACCATCTGTCTCGCCCTGGCCGCCGCGCAATGGGCGTCCCCGGGAACGGCGCGAGGGGCGGACGGCGACGCCGGGATTCCGCACTTGGAAACGCGGCACGGAGCGCGCCAACTGATCGTGGACGGCAAACCGTTCCTGGCGCTCGCCGGCGAGTTGCACAATTCCAGTTCCTCCAGCCGCGCCTACATGGAGCCGATCTGGCCCCAACTGGCGCAGCGCAACCTGAATACCGTCCTGGCGGTCATTACCTGGGAACAAATCGAGCCGCAGGAAGGCCGCTTCGATTTCACCTCCATTGACGATTGCATCCAGGGCGCCCGCAAAAGCCATCTGCGCCTGGTGATCCTCTGGTTCGGAAGCTGGAAGAACGGCCAGTCGTCTTACCAGCCTCTTTGGGTGAAGACCGACCCGCAGCGGTTCCCGTGGGCAAAAAACCGCGCCGGAGAGACCTTGAACATCCTTTCCACTCTGAGCGGTGCGACCCGCGACGCCGACGCGCGGGCTTTCGCCGCCTTGATGAGCCACATCCGCCAGGTGGACGGCAAGGAGCACACCGTCCTGATGATGCAGGTGGAAAATGAAGTGGGAGTGGTGGGGGATTCCCGCGACCGCTCGCCCGCGGCCAATCAGGCTTTCGCCGGGCCGGTGCCCAAGGAATTGATGGATTACCTGCAGCAGCACAAAGAGACCCTGGTGCCGGAGTTCCGCCATCTGTGGGAGACCAACGACTTCAAGGCCGCCGGGACTTGGGAGGAAGTGTTCGGTCCGGGCATCGGGACGGACGAGATTTTCATGGCCTGGAATTATGCGCGCTTCGTGGGACGGGTGGTGGAGGCGGGCAAGGCCGAATACCCGATCCCGATGTATTGCAACACCTGGCTCTACGGTTTTGGCCGGCCAAACACACCCGGCGGAACACCCAGCGGCGGCCCCCTGCCGCATGTGCATGACATCTGGAGAGCCGGGGCGCCGCGAATTGACATCCTCGCGCCCGACCTTTACAACGACTTCGAGCCGTTTGCCGCATTGTACACCCGGTCCGGCAACCCGCTGTTCATACCCGAGGGGCAGTCCGGGGCGGAAGGCGCCTCCAGGGCGATCTCCGCCTTTGTGCGCCACAACGCCATCGGCTACTCGGCGTTTGGGATCGAGAGCGGCGGCCCCGGTGGCGGCCGGCGCGGGGCGGAAGGCACGGATGGGACGCCGCCGCCGGACCCCTTCGCCCAGACTTACGCCATCCTGGATTACCTTGCGCCGGTGATTCTCGACAATCAAGGCAAGGGCACGATTGTAGTGCTGCCACCGGCCAATGACACCAACGCTCCATCCCAAGCGTTGGTGATGGGCGATTACACGGTGAACATCACGTATGGCGCCGGGGGCGTCGTCGCCGGCCCATTCGGGACGCCGCTCATGGTTGGGCAGCGCGGTGGCGGCGGTGGTGTTGCCAATACTTCGCCGGCGCGATTGGTCATCAATTCAGGCCCCGGCGATTATTGGTTTGTCGGCGGGCCGATGAACGTGACCTTCACGGCCAACTCCCCGGAGCGGGGCGGCGTGGTCTTGGGGACCTTTGACGAGACCCTGAACGTGAATGGCCGCTGGGTGGCCGGACGCCGGCTGAACGGGGACGAAACCCGCAACCACATGCGCTGGCCGGTCATGGGAGCATTTGGGATTTATCACTGCTCCGTATTTCAACGGCAATGAATGATGGCTGAGTCTTTGGCAGGTAGGGCGCGCACTCCGTGCGCGCCGCGGCGGGCAGGGGACTGCCCGCCCTGCCTTGCGCGTCTTACCCCAA
>Ga0326727_10016442_pt1 | contig 15616 bp, 15 predicted proteins | sample MB2enrmetagenome_FD_207643 | JGI IMG/M metagenome (GOLD analysis project Ga0326727, IMG submission 207643) | Lab enriched peat soil microbial communities from McLean, Ithaca, NY, United States - MB29MY | ecosystem: Environmental > Terrestrial > Soil > Wetlands > Peat | place: USA: New York... | reverse complement strand
ATGGCCTGGAATCTTCTACACCGTCTTTCTGTTTCTTCCTGTTTATTGATCTATGTACTTTTCTCTCTTCTATCTTATAAGAAGGATTGAAATAGAAAGAGATTGTGTGGTGTTTGATGATGCTTTTTGGCACCGCCGGGCTCCCCGCGGCCCTCAAGGCCGCTCCCGTTTGTACGCAATCCGGGTTAACCAGATTATTTTCCTCTGGCCAGCTCAGGAAAGATGCCGATTTCAGCGCGTGTGCCTGGTTGACGAAAATACAAGCTTTATCTCAGGATCCCCTGAGATAGTCCCTGTATAACTTAAGTCTTGTACATTGCTGAGGATTTGTTCCGCGGGCAGATCGCCGGATACCTATAAACAGGGCATAAAACGCTAAATTATGCTTTTTGGCCACGCAGAGAATTCTGTACGCCGCTTCAGATGTACAAGTTGTACCTGAGCAACTCCTGAGGAGCGGCCGCTATGGCGCGTAACACAGGGATTCCGTCGATAACCGTTGCGCGCTCCGTTGAATTGACTGCGCATCACCCCTCAGACTGCCCTGAGCCGTTGCGCGCTCACCGTAGGGTGGGTGCGCAACAGACTGCCCAGATGCGGCAAATATGGCCAAATATGGCCGTTTTTTTCGAGAAATAACCGATTTGGTCATGTAAAGCAATACTAGATAGGGGTGAGGGCAACTTTTGCCTATCAGAATAGGAGCTTTCACCCATGACAACCACCTCTTCCGCCATCGCCGACCTCCAATCGCAGTGGTACACCCTCCACGATCTTGATCGCGCCGGCGCCGTCTTCACCATCCATCAGGACGGCACCAGCCTCCGTAAACTCGCTAAGGCTCTGAACTGCAGCGCCTCTCTGCTGCGCCACCTGCTCACGGCCCTCCAGGCTTCGGTAGAGGACCGTCTTCTCGCCCGCCAGTACAGGATCAGCACCAATGAACTTGCCCGCCGGTCGAAAGCCGCCGGGGTTCGCCGCTCCAGCATGCGTGACGAGGCCCTAGAACTCGAGCGTGCACAGGCTGCGCGCCAGGGATGCAGAACAATCTGCAACTGGCTGAATGACGAGGGAATTGCCAAGTCGTATGGAGAGCAGATCGTCGATGAAGCCCGGCGTCTTTTCGCCCAGGCGGAACAGACCGGCAAGTTCCCGCCAGGTGCTGCCCCAGCTGACATGCCAATCACGGAAATTATTCAACGGTGCCGGCCGGCTGAACTGAAGTCTGATTCCATTAGCTTTATTGCCCGGTATGCATGGTGGCTGGCTCTCTGGACCTTCCATGCTTTCACCGACTCTTGGGTCCGCGACTCCGCGCTCGATCAGGCTCTCGAAAGGCAGTTCAAGATGTAAGCACTGGCCGATTGCACTGTATACGAGGATTTTCCACCGGCGAAACACCGTGAAATGCCCTGAACGGCTTTCCTCCATCACATCTGTATGCGGCTTGTATGCATCGTTTCCGCATTCTTACTCTTACGCTCACGGACCCTGCTGCGTTTTTCGGTATGAATTCTACAGTTCCAATAGAATGGGATCTCCGACTGCACTCTCGGAAAAATGAGGACAAGATTTGACCTGCAAATTTCGAAGCGTGTGACTTTCACTAATGAATCCCTGATTCCCGTCATATGAAAGATAAGCATGAGTCCGGCTACTGCGTGTCCAGTTGGTAACGAGATCAACGGCCAGACCCACAGCCGTGGAAGCCAATACTCCATTGGGCCATACGACCTGAGGCCGATGACCGGCGTTTCCATATAGAGCCGCTTCAGCAGCAAGCTTCTCATCTGATAAAAAGCCCATGCATCTCATGCAAAGTCCTCCAGGGGAAGACATAATTACTTGGCCACCAATAACTGGCCTTTCCTTTCCATGTACGTCCATACCAATATCGATGTAGTGCATGAGGTAGCGTCTGCATGTAATCTCGATCTCCTCACGCCCTTTATAACTATCAACGCAGCCTAATACGATCTGGCACTCGCGCAGTGGTTCAGGTTTCTCCTGCCATTTACAGGCAAAACCCCGAATGCTCGCATTGGACATAAGACTGTAGATCATCATCTTGGCGAGATGGAGTTTAGGCGTCTCTGCAGGGACATCGGTGGACGTAGCTCCTATCAGACGATTTAAGTTCGACTCCTCAACGATGTCGTCGTCATAGAGAACGTAACGCTGGAAGCCTAAATGTGCTAGCTGCTGGACAATGTGCGATCCTCCGCCGCCGAGCCCTAGCACACCGATGGTGCATCGGGCGATCCGGTCCTCAGCATTAGCTCCCAGAAAAGATTGGCGTGAATAGCGATCCGCGCTCACTTTGCCCTCCCGTGCTCAAATACACTAACAGGAGTGCCTATGATGCTGATGCAATCCACATGAACTGGCTCCGTGCTGCCTTGCGGCCAAACCCAAGCGGTACCATGGTCCGAGCTCAGGATGATGATCCCGTGAGCGGCCTCTTGTCCTACAGACCGAAATCCGGGTATTAACTTAGGAATTTCCCGTCTATCAACGGCACTCATTCCAGGTTCTCCGCGAAACCTATGCAGGTGAATGTGAAAGATGCCCTCTCGGCCCGAACGACCGTGATAGACCGCCTGCATTGCCCATGTGAGCGCTTCGCTGCCAATCCGGGCACAGACAGTATGATCTTCAACGTATTGGTTATCCGGGATGGAATGATACCGAGTAAGCAGAATCAGGCGATTATTGTCCACCAGCGAACCCAGGCGACCAAACACAAATCCGACGCGCTCCGCCGCAAATGGATGCGGTCGTGTCAGATCACGGATTATTCCGATGTAGAGAGAGCCGCTTAGCTTGATCTGTACTTTCATTTTTCCTTCGCAAAGCCATTGAGATGCGCGACTAGCAGCTGAGTTAGCGTAGGGTCTTTAATATCTACCTTCCATGAAAAGGCGAACCAATTGCGTTCGCCAATGCGACGGTTATCGCAATTCCAATTTCGCGTGTAGGGAGAAACGACCTTCGTAGACAGGAAAAGCCTTGATGGATAGCCGTCCTTGGGTACTGGGCATAGGAGGGCGTCGCATACAGCAGGCTCGCATCCCGCCGGAAGGCGAAGTCCCTCTGTATGTAGAAAGGTTACATCGCCCTCCGGAATCACACTCAGCTTGGTACAGTAGCGCTTTAGTTCCTCGATTTGCTCAGTCGGGTAAACCACGGTTAGGATGACCCTCCAGACTGCGGCTGTGAGTGGAAGACTTCGCAGCCGCGGATTTCGACAGGGAGGTTGGGCGGCAAAGGCAGGGGGGGGCCGTCCTGTTCTTCCATCAAGATGTACCCCTCCGGCGTCTGATCAATCTTCAAGAGGATTTCCGCCACTGTGCGCTTTCCCCTCTCGATGTGGTAAGGCTTGCCATTAATGGAAATGTTGACGATTTCCTTGTGGGCCGTGATGAAACCCTTCAGGCCATGCTTGCGTAGGTTTACGGACTCGCTGGGTTCAACGACAGCGTTCTCGTGATGGATGAACTCCTCAATCAACTCGAACGCACAAGGGCGCTTATGCACCTTGCTTAAAAGCAGTTCGCCCGTTGGAGTTGGCGTATCGACCCTAACAGTTTCCCCGTCGATGCGGACTTTGTACACCTTGGCGTGTGGAACTTCCTCACCGCGTTCGGCGAACTCAAATACATCTATTTCAACAACTTCCAGTTGCTCTTCTGCCATATTGACCTCCTCAGGTCGGTTTTTGACCGGAATTCCCATAAAAGAGAAATTTCCCGAATAAGATATATCAGAGTTTGGCCAAAAAAGCAAATGCAAGATAATTTTCTCTTCTGTGGAAATCGGTGTATTCTGTCTGCGGAGGAAAAATGGAATCGGATTTCAATCTTGTCAGATTTGGGGAGCGTCTCAGAGAGGTCCGAACGAAACAGAACATGACGCTGAAGGACGTCAGTGATGTCACCAAAATCAGCATTCCAACACTTTCGCGCGTCGAGCGTGGAGAAGCAAAGGAGATTGAAAGCAAAACGCTATTTGTGCTATCTGCCTGGGCAGACTTGAACCTTGAGGTGTTCAAGGATAAGGCCAATGCACAGAAATCCTCGACTTTAGACAAAGTTGAGATTTTTTTGCGGGCTGATAAGAACCTTCAGCCGAAAACTGCGGATTTGCTTGTAAAGATGTTTCGCACGGCCTATGAACAGGCGTCATCGGAGAAATGAAGATGAGCGTTTTTTTGCCTTGGAGTGAGAGGTCAAAGAGATGGGAGCCATACGCCATGGTTCTGCGTGGGCTCGTGCCTTGCAAACGCGGGGTACCCTTTGATCCCTGGAAGTTGGCACCGCACGTCGGACTCTATGTGATCGACTGCGATTTCCCTGGCCTTACTCAAGAAGAAAAGGCGCATATGATGGGAAGGGCAAGCTCTCACTGGTCGGGAGGGGTGTTAGCGGAGCCCCTCGCGGACGGCAGGCGTATCTGCATGATTAACCCATGTCATTCCCAGCGCCGAAAGAAGATTACGCTTATGGAGGAAATTAGCCATTGCCATCTGGGGCACACTCCGACTCAGTTGATCAAAAAAGGGGATGATCGGTTTCGAGATTTCAATAAACAAATGGAAGAGGAAGCATACGGTGTAGGCGCTGCGGTACTCCTCCCTTGGAGCCTTTTCTTTCCCTTATTAAATGACGGCTATACAAGCGACGAACTCGCACGCGAGTTCGACGTGACACCTGATCTCGTAATGTACAGAATAAAAATCTGCGGGGCGTCCTCGCTCCACGCTTCGCGACAGCGTAAGAGCGCATAAGCGATCTCCTAATTAGGGTGTCAATGTTGGAGAATCTGTCTTCGCATATCCGTACCGCGAAGTCGGCAAGTGTCTTGGGACCTGCCAGATGCACGCAAACATGCAGAAGGTACTACGGCGTATATCGGGACCGATCTGGACGCGATTCCAAATCGCGTACTGGATGAGTGCATTGGGTTGTGCTCGTCAGTTACCACTCAATCAATCTTGCCCGGCACGCTTGGTCGGCTTCGTGAGCCCGATAACCCGGCTCTGGGCACACAGAGTCTCGATCGTGGCTGTGCGCTACAGACCCGCGAAGATGAGAAAGAGACGACCGGTATTCGCGGAAAGTCTGGTCGTACGTACCCGCCCAAGTCCTCCTCAGGAAGGGAAAATGTCCTTTCGTTGCAGGCCGGTTCTCCCATCGCCTTTTTTCCTTTCTTGATGTGCTAAAACATGTTATATTTCAGTTACTTACACCGATGGAAATAATACATGGATTCGCAGGAGCCGTGACAGTGAATCCATCTAGGTAAAGAGAGAAGGTCGGCGCAGCGAATGGCGACTGAAGCTCGATTCAAGAGCGGTGACTATGTTCAGCGAATAAGTCAGCCTGAGCTTGCGGGATTGGTGCGCGAGGCACGGTGGGACAGTCAGATTGAGGGCTGGAACTACCTAATCCAGTTCGGCGCGCAGTTACGAGCTGTACCCGAAGAAGCGTTGGAACATGTGGTTATCATTCAAAGCCCGTGGGAGTCTTTGGAACAAGGCACATTCTCAGGTAAAGCTCACTTTGTCGTCACGCTAACATATGAGCGCCTAAAGAGCCCTCCTGCCCGCATTGCACACTCCTTCGCGACTGCCAGAACTCAGTTCTACCCCTACCAGTTCAAGCCACTGCTGAAGTTTTTGGATAATCCAGGCAAAGCAGTGCTCATTGCCGATGATGTTGGTTTAGGCAAGACAATTGAGGCAGCGTACATTCTGCGCGAACTTGATGCTCATCAGGCCATTGAGCGCGTCCTGATCGTGGTCCCTGCTCGCCTCCGCTCGAAGTGGGAGAAGGAGCTGCGCAACCGGTTCGGAGAACATTTTAAGCAGGTGAAGGGAGTTGATCTGATCGAGCAGGTCAAACGGGTCGCACAAGGCAGAGAACTCGAAGAGTTCCGCTGGATCACCTCGTTTGAGAGCATTCGTTCGGAGGAGGTTCGCGCTGCGCTGGATTCGGTGCTGTTACCACTCGATATTCTCATTGTCGATGAAGCGCATCGGCTCCGCAATCCTGACACTCTTCAGCACAAGGTAGGCTCCGTTCTGTGTCGGTCGGCGAACGCCATTGTGTTTCTGACCGCAACGCCGGTGCAAAACAAGCTGGAAGATCTCTGGAATCAGCTCAGATTGCTTTCACCGGATGAATTTAGCGAATGGCGGCTGTTCCAAGAACAAATCAAGGGCAATCAACTCATCCTTGCGGCACAGCAGGCCCTCGCTGTCCATCCTCCCGACTATGCGACCGCCGGAGCACGGGTGAGGTTATTCGTGCGTCGTCATGCTCCGGAACGATCTGGGAAGGTATTTGTCAAATCGATCTTCGAACGGCTGGATTCAGAACCTGAGGATCGAAAGGTGTGCATGGAGTTGCAAGCCGATATCTCACGCTTGAGTCCGACGAGCCACATTATTTCACGCACACGGAAGGTCGAGGCACTCCCGAACCGTCCCAAGCGAGAACCCCACTGGCAGCGCGTTCTCCTCACTGAGCAAGAACGGGCAGTGTACGAGAGTGTAGAGGATATCTGTCGGCGCAAGTGGCCCGGAACAAATGATACGTGGGGATTCCAGATGAGCCTGATGATGGCCTACCGCATGACTGCAAGCTGCATCCCGGCTGCTCTGGTGTATTTCGCAGACAAGCTGAGAGAGACAGCGGCGGAATTCAATTCGCCACCGGAGGACGACGGAGCCTCGCAAGAAGCAGACGACGCAACGGCATGGACAGGCCCCTCTCGTTCTGTCCTTGAGGAGATCGTTGAATCGGCGTACCAATTGCCAGAGTTCGACTCGAAGCTGGAAGAACTGGTCCGCGCGTTTAAAGCAATATGGAAAGACGACGACGATCATACACAGCCACGACGTAAGATTGTCGTATTTTCTTTTTTCCGGCGAACTCTTGAGTATTTGGCGCGTATGCTGAGTCAGCGTGAAATTCCTAATCGGATGATCCACGGCGGAGTATCGATAGACACTCGGGAAAACGCAATAGACGAGTTTTTGGAGCGAGTTGATATTCCTGTACTGCTTACTTCTGAAGTTGGTGGCGAAGGCATCGATCTCCAATCGGCATCGGTACTGTTCAACTACGACCTCCCTTGGAATCCGATGGTGGTTGAACAGAGAATCGGCCGAATCGACAGAATTGGCCAGCAAGCCAAACGCTTGGTCATTATGAATTTTGTTGTTGAAGGTTCGATCGAGGAGAGAGTGCTTGAGCGCCTGCTCACGAAGATCGAAATCTTCCGCGAATCGATCGGTGAGCCAGACCCAATAATCGGTGAACAAATTGAACGTCTCGCCGGAAGGGCATTGCAGGGTGATTTGGCCCCCGAAGAGCTTGATCGATTGGTAGAACAAGAGGGAGATGCACTTGCCCGCAGAGTAGTTGAGGCTAAGGAGATGCTCACGAGAGTGGATGGGCTGCTTGCTGCAGACCAGGCACTCATCGACGAGATTGACGCCATTCTGGGGAAACGGCAGTTGCCATCCGAGCACGAACTGATCCTCTTCCTCAACTCATTCCTGGCAAATCGTTACCCCGGCACACAGCTTCCGACTCGAGTGGTTGAGGATGTAGTTTCGGTCAACCTCGGAACCTCTCTTGGCTTTGCATTGGAAGCCGCGGCTACGGAGCTAGGCCACGACGCGGCGATTTTTGGGCGAAGGGTGAGCACCGGCCCCGTGGATATTACCCTGTCTCGCGAAGCGGGGTACCGACATCCGCGAGCGGATCTGATTCACCTTCAGCATCCGCTCACTCGGTTTGCAGTCTCTGAAATCACGAAGGAGAGAGCATTGCGGAACTCCGCGTTTGCAATGTCGCTTTCGACAAACCGGCTTCCACCGGGAACGTACGGTTTCCTCGTGTCGCTGATCCATGTCCACACAGAACGTTCACTCACGAAACTTGTTGCGCTGTTCTCAGAATGGGAAGGTGGCAAGGTGTGGGATGATCCAGACGAGGGCACCGCTATTCTCATCGAGATGCTCGAGAAGGGACAGGATTTCATCAGCATCCCTCGCCTCTCCAACAGCAACGAGGTCAAGGACCGCCTCATCTCTGCGCTCGGTCAACTAAAACGGGATTGGGAGACGCGTGAGGCGAAGTTAGAACTGGCCCGACGTGAGCAACAGTTTGTGTCACGGCTCGCCATCTACGAGTTCCGCGTGCAGCGAAGCCGTGAGTTGCTTGACAGACTGGTGTCGTCGGGCGCCAGCGAGTTTGCCATCCGAATGAGCAATGCTCGCCTTGTCAAGGCCGAACAGGAAAGAGGAAGTTTTGTAGCGACGAATGCGAGCGATTCATGGGGTGTTATTGAGCATGACGAAATCGCGGTAGGTATTTTGGAAGTAACAGGAGAATCAATAAATGTCTCAAATTAGGCGCATACACATGGGTGTTGATTTTGGTACGAGCAATTCAAAAATCGTTTTCCGTGACTACGGTGCGCCCGGTGGCGAGCGAGCCTTCCTTGTCTTGAAAGGCGACACTTTCCTGATTCCATCTCGCGTGTGCGCAGGGCCAATGGAGTTTTTCTTTGGCAACAAGACAAGCTCTGCTGATACCTGCGACATCTATGAGAGCGTGAAGATGCAAGCCGCCACCGAGATAACAGGCGATTCTTCCTACTACTTTGGTCCCCTCAAGCCTGTGCCAGAAGGATTCAGCTTTGCCGATCTGTCCGTTCTCGTCGTGTGGTATTTGATCTCAGAGGGTCAGAGAGCGGTCTCAGCATACCTTAATGGCAATATGGAAGGGGTTCGCATCGGCATGAGCATGGGTGTGCCGATGGCGTTCTACACACATAAGATCCTAAGGCCATTATTTCTGTCAGTGGCAAGAAGAGCATGGCTGATCTATCGTGCGGAAGGATTGCTGGGGCCGGTGTTGATGATCGATAAAGCCAAGAAGATTCTCGAGCTATATCCTGCCACGGCTGTGCCAGAGACACCTGATTATGACGTTCGAACATGGATTCGGTCGGAGGCCGAGGCTGCGATGTGTTGGCCCTTTCAGTCACCGGCAGTTGCTCCAGGTCCGTACGTGAAAATGGATATCGGTGCGGGCACCAGTCATGCAAGCCTGTATCGAATTTATGGTGATGCACAGACACCTAAGCAAGGCATTGCTTTCTTTGGCGCAACCAGTGTTGCGGTCGGCATGGATGCGATAGATCGAGCGATTGCTGCGAGCGAAGGTCGAGAAGGTGATTGCCTTGAGCTTCGAGGAACCGAGCAGGCAGTATTGCAAACCAGCCTTGGGGCATTGAAGGCAATCAAGCCCGTCCAGGAAGGTATATACGAGTCCTACAGAAAGGCATGGTACGAAACTTCTCAAAAGTTTGTTGGGTACCCCGCCGAGATGATAGCTTGGCGAGAGCACAGAATGTTCTCGATAGGCGGAGGCAGTCTTGTACCTCTAGTGATCGACAGCCTCAGGGTGCATCCGGCGAGCGGGGACGTAAGAATAGCACCGACCGTGCTTGAACCTCCTCCCGATCTTTTCCGGACGGATGGCAACCCCATCGCGCCTGAAGAGCTTCCTTTCTCTGTCGTGGCGTACGGTCTGTCGAACATCGATTTCTCTGTTCCAGAGGCGCTTACTCCAGACGAAGTACCACCAATGCCTGGGAGGAACGAACGACGTGATCGGCTCGACAGAGACGACATATACGCGAAATGAGGGGGTATTGAGACGCTGTCGTTCCCACCGCTAAGTCGGTGGCACTTCGGCTCCCACACTCACTAATCGTGGATTTGATGAAAATAGGGATAATGGCTGCGAGCATTTCAATCAATTATGATGCCGTGTGGGCGCATGTCACCAAAGAGTTTTTGTGTGATCCGGATTCGATTCACGGGCCAAATCACTGGCGACGGGTTGAACAAACCGCCTTGGGGATTTCCGCCAACAATGGTGCAAATGTTTACGTGGTGAGGCTCTTTGCCGTTTTTCACGATTCTCAACGAGTAAATGATTCTGTGGATTCAGGTCACGGCAAACGTGGGGCTGAATATGCTGCCAGCCTGCGAGGCATCCTATTCAATTTAAGTGATGAACATTTTGAATTGTTGCGATATGCCTGCGTTAACCACACAAATGGTCAACTGAATGACGACCTAACGATCGGGGCATGCTGGGATGCTGACCGTTTGGACCTTACACGTATTGGCGAAACGCCCAAAGCAGAATTTATGAGTACCGCGCTTGGGCGCAGCTTGTGCTCGACGAGTAAGTGATTGTTACTCATCCTTCAGTATGTAGTTAAGCCCATTGTGATTCTGCCTGTCCAAGTAGTATGGATACAGTATTATTGCATGCCTAGATTATCTAAATCCGCGAGTGCTCACCTTCGGGCATCGAACGGTGCGTGGCCCACAGAACGTCTAGAGAAGGGGTATTACCTTCCGTGAGGATCTTCATAGCTTCTATGACTAGTTGCGCTCGATCCCTCAGAAACGTATTGAAATCTATTTCTAGCTTCACCTTCAGTTCTGTGTCTTTCAAGCCTGCGTAGTGCGCCTTCGCTAGCAAGTCAAACGATATGAGATGTGATTTCAAACGCTCGCGCACAACTGTCTCATCTGCCCACTGCACCCTTTCCCTTAGGTATTCAAGTGGATCCTTCCGACCAAGCATACGATTCGTCTTCCAAGTAACCAGTGCACAGTTTAATGCCAAATAGCTCTGAATTCCCACTTCCGAAAGCAAGGCATCAGGGAATATATGATGATATTCGCGATTCTGAACAGTCTCATAGGTTGCTGGATTGTGATCTGCGAAGTCCATGGCACCAAGATATGTTGTCACGCCAAGTATAGCTCGTGCTTCGATCCCAGCCTTCTTCGGCCAACCTGCAACCATCAATGACTCAACATCAGGTAAAGGAAAATCTTGCCGATTAAGCGCCGGCACCTTGATTACCTCTGTTTCGTCGAACGTTGGAGTAATAAGAAGAGACTTTATAACTTTGAAGTCCGCGTAGGCCCTTGTGGCCGCGGAGTTTTCATAGCGATCCGAGAAAAATGAAGACCATATATAGCGTTGTAACAATCTTTCGGCCTTGGCCCTATAGTCGCCATCATCGGGAATCAGTTCATATGATGCCGCAAGGACCGCTAGTACAGCGTTTGTGGGGAGTCGAAGTTCATCAAAAATGCGTTGGCCTTCAAGAAACGAGGCCATGCGGTTTAATCCACGTATTAGCTTCGGCCAATTGTCAAGAAGCTGCACTTTATTTGTTTCAATCATGCCCCGAGTGTTTGGGAGCTTGTCTTGAAGTAGTGCAGACGTTGAGAGAATCAGATCTGAAATATTTCCGTATCGAGACGCCTTCGGACATTGGTCTTTCAATTCGTCTTCAAGATCGTGGAGAGACTTGCCTGCAACGCTTTCAACTTCAGCGACAATTAGGTCATACATTGACAAGGGCTTGCTATTAGTATTCATATTTATGAATACCTGAAGTGCAATGTCTTTGTCAGTATCCGAAGGTAATGATAAGTACGGCAAGTTGAAATAAGTCACTCTCTCCCGGAGCAATGAGAGTTCACCTTTTATGCTCTCCTTCATCGCATTGAAAGATTCCAGCTTAGCAAAAGCATTTTCTTCTGTTTGATGGGGTTTATGTGGCTGAGTAGCGTCAGTTAGCCAACTATCAATCTCATGTGAAATATCTCCTGGACGCAACAGAGAGACTGGAATCAAACCCCTCTGTAAGCATTGACATGGATTCTCTGCCCAGCGGGGCATACGCTGCTTATCTTTGTTCAGCCACCGAGGTACGCATAAAACCTCTATGTCTGAATCTTCTGTGCTTTTGTTTTTGTTGAACTTCGATAAATAGACAAAAAAGGTTTCCCACTCATAGTTGTTGTGGACAGCACGCCAAAATGCGGTTAAGCGTTGCTGCCCATCGAGTAAATGTTGCGTGACAGGCCCGGGGATAAACGGGTCAGACGTTACTATATAACGAGATACAAACTTTTCTTCGCCAGCGACTTCAAGTGCTAATGTAACTCCAACAGGAAGGTTGTTAATAATAGTGTTCAGAAAACTAGTGATGCGCCCGCGATCCCATGCTTCAAAGCGTTGAAAGCGCGGCAGTTTAACCAATCCTTGCTGAATGCTTTGGAACCAGACTCCGAGTGTCCTGTCCTGGGCCTTACTAGACTGCTTCATGATCGTCATTTTGTGGTTTCTGCCTTTGTGTTGAATTGAACATCCATTCAGCATTTGATTATTTTGCAAATTAATGCTCGGCAAAGCTCTTGATTTGGTGAAAGAGGTTTCAACAGACCTCTGGTCCCCAGCAGGCGACTCAGTCACATGCTGAGTTGCTGTCAGTGAATCCTCGAGCAAACACCACTAGCTCCAAGGATTCAAGAGCTCCTGGTAGGCATCAGTGCTATTGAGAACCTCCGTCGTACCATCCCAGTCTGCGTCGAGTGACTCCGTAGTTTCCTTCAGCACGAATGGGTTCTGACGCTGATCAGAAATGACCGTAAGCAAAGTGTTCTCGTCCCATTTTTTGTTGTCGAGCATGTCCTCGACCCAAAGATCAACGATGAAGTCGGGGATCGTGCCGAAAATCGATGTGATCTCCTGAATGCGACTGGAGAGAACCACGAAAAGCTGTTGCTCCGCGCCCTTATCGTAGCGCATGTTATAAAAAGGAATCCTTTTAGCAATGGTGCCGCGCTGAACGCGGCCTTTGCGCTGCTCCAAAAACGTAGGGTTCCAGGGCAAATCCAGATTGATCAGGCAACCAAGGCGTTGAAGATTGAGGCCCGTGCTGGCGGCATCCGTTCCAATTAAGAGTTTCAGCCGGCCTTGCGTAACTTTTTCCGTCAACAATTCACGCTTGATACTTTGAACTTTGCCACCCTCAAACAGCTTGCTAGCGCTGCTGTTTGCGTAGAGACCGATTGGTTCTTCGACGTGTTGTGCAAGGTAGTCTGCCAGCGCATAAGCGGAGTCGTAATATTGACTAAAAATCAGCACCCCACGATCCAGCCAGCTTTGACCCTCAAAATCGCTATTTAAAACTTCCATAACTCGCTCGAATTTTGGATCTGACTCCCGGTCCAGGTGCCTCAATAGATGCTGTTCAAGGCGCCGCAGGATTTCTTTCTCCGGTTCTGTGAGCGGGTATATCGATTCTCCTTCGTCTTCAGATTCAGCGTCTTCCTCCAGATCCCGTCCGGCAAGCATTTTTTGAGTAGTCTTGAGTCCAGCCGATAGTGAACTGCCTACTCGACGTTGAAGAAGCGTCTTGATGAATCCTGCAGCCTTAGCTCGCTGATTCAATGTCCGGGCGAACTCCCCGGCTAACTCGAAAGCCTGCTCCATCGAGTGTGATGCGAGGATCGGCTGCCCATCCCCAAAGGGAACCATTTCGATTTTAACTAGCTTTCCTTCTGCTTCTAGTCGGTCACGTGAACGCTTGACCACCTTCTGTGTAAAAGGGTTGACATCGGACAGCTCCAAGAAGCCGAGATCAATCTTGCGAGCGTCGTCGATCCGATCGAGGTCGGCAGGTGTAGCCTGATCGTCGACAGGGCTCAGATCGAGGTCCGCACGAACCCAATCGAACACCTCCGTCTTCATGTCGAGGTGTGCAGGGAGAGGGTTCCGCCAATACTGCCACTTGTCGTAAAGCTGATCCACTATCTGTCGACCGGCGATGATGTCGAATACTTCCGGACCGTCTACTCTACGCCAAAGCCCAAAAGGCCCCCCTAGCACTTGAGGGTTGCCTACGGACAGGATGTTCAGCAGATCCCATAGTTCCATGGGGTGTAACTGAACGGGCGTTGCAGTCGCTAGTAGCATCGTTTTTGTGCGACCAGCAAGCTGCTCCGCAAACTTATAGAGCAGCTTTTTTTCAGGCGGGTTATAGACGTTGTTCTGCGAGAGATTTGCGCGGCGAATTCTATGAGCTTCGTCCCAAAGCACACATGAGTATCGCTTGGCGAGTAGTTGCTCGGCCAAGGCTGCGTTCCGTTCGCTTAGGGGTGCGCTAGTCACCACCGAGGTCGAAATAATACCGATCTTCCTCGGGCAGTTGGCAGCCCGGCCCGGCAGCGCCGGATTGTATTCGTCCTTCTCGGTGATCCAGCCACCTGTCTCCCATCGTGCGGATGGAATTGCGAGTTTAAGCCACAACTCGTCCTGCCACTGGGAGAGTAGTGTTTTCGGTGCCATGATGAGAATCGGGAGTTGGTCCAAAGTGCCAATCAATTTGGCAATTGCACCCAACTGCAGTGTCTTGCCCAGCCCGACGCCGTCGCTCAAAAGGAATCGTGCACCGCGCTCGTTATCACCCTTGTACTTCATGTGTTCGCGGAAAGCTAGGTCGATGAAGTACTTTTGATGATCCCAAAAGCCAAACAACTCGGTCGCGGTGGGAACTTCTGCTAGCACAGGCTCTGGCTTGGGGGCTTCTCTCCAACTTTCGACGTGTTCAATTACAGTACGAGTACCAAGCCGTCCGAGCTGCTTGATTATGAACTCTGAAAGCGGGAAGCTCTTGGACCAGAGAGCGTTAAATTCCTCCTGTACCCAGGCCACACTCTCTGGTTGATCGTCCTCCCAAACGAGTTCATAGTTTCTTGACCAAGCTTTGGCGCTATCGTTGGCACTGCCAATAAATGATGTGGTTCCAGTCGGAGCCTCGATGACACCGCCTTTGCCATGCACAAACCCAAACTCGGCGTCTGGCACTACTCTTATCTCGAAAAGTCGGCCATCTTTGCCCGATGCCATGAGCAGTTCGTACAGAGATCTAAACCGTTGCTGTGCAGGTGCGCCATGTATATCGACAACATGAGGGAAATGGCCGTTGTTCCAGACCACGCGCAATAACTCGTTTTCCAGCTCCTGACGCCGACGACCAGTGGCCATGCGCACCGTGCGCAGATCGTCTGGGTTGACTTCGGTATTGCAGACGATTCGCACGCGGGGAATTGCCGTGAACTCCTCGTTTGCCAGTTCGAGAAGGCTGCTCTGGAAGTAACCGGCAATTCGGTCGTAGCGGGTCGCGCCAGCGAGGCGCTGCTGAAGAAACTCCTTATGAAGACTGGCGCGGCGTGAACTGTAGCGGCGTAGCATTGCCCTAAGCCCTCGCGTTTTCTATGCCTATGGCGAGCGTTGTGAGGTGGTCGCGGTAGGGAATCCAGTGCTTAAGCCTGGCCGTCGTATCTATCAGATAGGCGATGATCGGCTCCAGCCGCGTTGCACGAGTATTCCAGAAGTCTGTTGTGTCAATCAGATGTTTGACGGCGCGGTCGCTGTCTGCGCCCGCCTGAAGCAACTTGAGAGCGTGGTAAATGTGCCGAGTTGGCGAATATGCCCAGTGACTACGGTCGGAAGCCGGCACATCATCGAATCGAATGGCATCGGGGCGAGGCATCTCTTTTGGCAACTTGGTGCGCGAATCGTTCGCTAGCAGGCTGCTGAAAAAGTAAGTTGTTTGCTGGCCGTATCCCGTTTTCGGATGTTTCTTACCTGATTTTGCGCTTTGTTACGGTTGATTTCTGTGCTCTGCGAACCGTTTTCGCGGCTCACAGAAA
>Ga0326727_10016439_pt1 | contig 15617 bp, 15 predicted proteins | sample MB2enrmetagenome_FD_207643 | JGI IMG/M metagenome (GOLD analysis project Ga0326727, IMG submission 207643) | Lab enriched peat soil microbial communities from McLean, Ithaca, NY, United States - MB29MY | ecosystem: Environmental > Terrestrial > Soil > Wetlands > Peat | place: USA: New York... | reverse complement strand
ATGGGCTGGCAGGATCGGGCCAGGGACCTTACCAGGGAGACTATCTGCCCGTGCATACGACCTTCGATGTGTCGGCGGGGCATGCGCTGGGAGAACGATGGAAGCTGTCGGCCTCGATCCTGAACGTGACCAATCACCGCGTGCTGCTTGACAACTCAATCACCATCGGCGGGTTCCACTACAACGATCCGCGGATGATTTCGGCGGAGTTGCGCTACCGGTTCCATTTTTGAGGAATTATGAGGATGGAATTTGCAGATTTAATCCACGATCCAGCTATCATGAAATCCATGGCGAATGTTTTTGAGAAACTCAATTTGAAAGACGGACAGGAGATGGTGGTGCTGAACGCGCCGGCGAGCTTTGAGGCGGAGCTTGCACGGCTGCCGGTGATGACGATTCACCGCCATCTTGAATCGGTTGCCGAGACAGGATTTCTGCTGGCTTTTGTGACCCGCAAGAGCGAAGTGGACGCGCTGGCAGCACAAATTGCAGCGCGCGCTAAAGGCGACGCCATCGTGTGGTTTGCCTATCCCAAGGGAACTTCGAAGAAGTATAAGTGCGATTTCAACCGTGACAGCGGATGGGACGCACTGAATAGCGCCGGGTTTGAAACCGTGCGCGCCGTCGCCATCGACGAGGACTGGACGGGGCTGCGGTTCAGGCGTGCGGAGTACATCAAGGCGCGGCAATAGCGAGCCGGCGGCCACGGCAAGCCCACCCTTAGAGCCTGTCCAGGAAGTCTGAAAAGACCGCGGAGATAAGAGGAAAGAACATCCCTCAGGGGCTAAAGCCCAACTCATTTTGCTGGATTTATGTACGGGCTGAAGCCCGTACCCTTCACCGAAATCCAAGTTCCTGGACAGATGCTTAGCGGCAAGAGTAAAGAAGCAGGCTCTTCGACTACGCTTCGCTTCGCCCAGAACGACGGGCGAGGACGGGCGCCCGTTTTTTATCTCACTTACAACCGAAAAGCAGGAGGAACACCAATGCAGATTACACCCGCACCATTGCGCCCGGCGCAGGCTGAGGTCCATCGCGCCGCGCACGACCAGGATCTGATCGAAGTTCCCAAGCGCGCCAGGCTTGACCGGGAGGCCGAGGGGAAAAGAGAACAGAAGCCCTCTCCAGCGGCGAGCGGCCCTGCGCGGATTTGAACAGGAGACAGAATTCAGGCAATGCGATAGCGGCAGGTCTTATTGAACCTGAAACAACCCCGGCAGTACTTCTCCAGCCTTGCCCTCGACGACATGGGTGAAGGCGGAAGCGTTCAGCGGCGTTTCCGGCCCGACGTAGACGGTGCGGGCTCCGCCCAGCCTGGCCCAATGAACGAAGTTGGCGGCAGGATAGACGGAGCCGGAGGTGCCGACGACCAGCATCAGCGTGGCTTTAGCCATCTCTTCCTGGATGCGATCCATTTCGAGGGGAATCTCGCCGAAGAAGACGATGTGAGGACGCAGGCGGCCTCCACAAGGGCAGCGGCCGACCTCCGCAAGGCTGGAATAAATGGCGTGGTCTTCGACTGGCGGCAGGCCACAGTCGCGCTCGCAATGGGCTTTGGTCAGTTCGCCGTGCATGTGGACGAGGCGAACGGAGCCGGCGCGTTCGTGCAGGTCGTCCACGTTCTGGGTGCAGAGAAAGAAGCGGTCGCCGATGCGCTTCTCAAGTTCGGCAAGCGCGAAGTGGGCCGGATTCGGCTGGGCCTTTGCTCCCGCTGCGCGGCGCGCGGAGTAGAACTGCCACACCAGCGCCGGATTGCGCTCCCAGGCATCGGGAGTGCACACGTCCTCGATTCGATTGCCTGCCCATAATCCATCTTCGGCACGAAATGTGGGCAGCCCGCTCTCGGCGCTGATGCCGGCGCCGGTGAGGACGAAGACGCGGTCGGTGGGGGAGATGGAAATGGCGGTCATGATGACGTTTCCTTAGCTTTTAGCTGCTAGCTCTCAGCTTTCAGCTCTCAGTTATCAGCTTTCCCAGCGCATCTGGGGCTGATCGTTGGCTCACTGCGAAAAGCCAGCCTTGTCACGGCAGAGCTAGAGGCTAGAAGCTAGCAGCTAAAAGCTGTCTTTCACGGCTCTAAAAGGATCTTGCCCGTGGTTTTGCGCCCTTCCATGTCGATCTGCGCCTGGGCTGCATCGGCAAGCGGATAAATGTGCTCGGTGCGGAGCTTGAGTTTTCCGCTTGCGGCCCATCCGAGCACGTCGCCTGCGCGCTGCTCGAGCTCGGCGCGGGTGGCTACATAATGCCACAGGGTGGGGCGGGTGACGAACAGCGATCCCTTTCCCGCAAGCTGGATCAGGTCGAAGGGCGGGACCGCGCCGCTGGAGGCGCCAAAAAGGGCCAGCAGGCCACGGGGCCTGAGGCAGTTGAGGCTCTGCTCGAAGGTGGTTTTGCCGACCGAGTCGTAGACCACATCCACACCCTTGCCGCCGGTGAGGCGCTTGACCTCAGCCTCGAAGTCCTGCTCGGCGTAGAGAATCACCTCGGAGGCGCCTGCCTCGCGGGAAAGTTCGGCCTTGGCGGACGTGGAGACGGTGGTGATAACGCGGACGCCAAGCCGCTTTGCGATCTGGGTAAGCAGCAGGCCCACGCCGCCTGCGCCGGCGTGCACCAGCGCCGTGTCTCCAGCCTTGAGCGGGAATGTCGAGTAAGCGAGGTAATGGGCGGTCATTCCCTGGAGCATGGCGGCGGCAGCCTGCTCGGGAGTGAGGCCGGCCGGGACCTTGACCAGTTGCGCGGCAGGTACGAGGGCATACTCGGCATAGCTGCCCAGCACCGCGACCGAGGCCACCAGATCGCCGGCCGTGAATCCAGTTACGCCCGGACCGAGTTCCTCGACGGTTCCCGCCGCCTCGCTGCCCAGCGTGAGGGGAAACGAGGCCTTGTACTGGCCCTTGCGGAAGTAGATTTCGATGAAGTTGACGCCGGTGGCCTCGACGCGGAGCAGCACCTGCCCGGGGCCGGGATGGGGAATGGGCAAATCGGCCAGTTGAAGAACCTCCGGCCCGCCCGTTTCGTTAATCTGGATGGCTTTCATATCAGGGTAAGAATGAACCCTCAGGGTGGGGTGGGGCAAGCCCCGCTTGGGCCTCGACAGAAATGACGCTGACTTGTTCAGTTTGGGTGAGCCCGAGTGAAGAGGCATCTTTCCCGAGCTCGCTTACCCCGTCAGCTTGGCGCTGGCCAGACGATTCAAGCTGATGCCCTGGTCGGCTGCTTCCAAGGCAAGCGCCCGATGCACATGAGGAGGAATGCGGACGCGAAACTGGCCGCTATAGTGCTTCTCAGCCAGCGGCGTGGGCGGAATCTCGCCGTTGGCTCTCATGTCGGCCACCACTCCGGCGACAACCTTGCGGATGCCCGTCAGCGCCGACTCAGGAGACGCCGCCAGCCAGCTTAGCGAGGGGAACTCCGCACAGAGGGCCAGATACTCCTTGTCTTCCGGCGACCAGGTGACACGATAGGTGTAATGGTCGAGACTCTTGGGGCTCATTCGGGTTCCTCCATTGCTTCCTCTTGGTCTGACTTGCCTATCTCCTCCAACCTGTCGAGGAGGATGGTACCAATAATGGAACCATCATGCAAGCAGATTCCTGTGGGACGCATGAGCCGGAACCGAATTGAGCCTGAAAAAAGTCGAAACCCCGCCCGGACGACCGGACGGGGTTTGGATCTTCCATTCCCTATTCCCTGTTCCCTGCTTTTGGGCTAGAAGTTGTCTTCCTTGCTCTCCGACAGCAGGCTTTGCTCGTCGGCGGGAACCAGGCGCACCAGGCGGTCGACGGCGTAGGAAGCGGGATGCTGACTGGTGTAGTAGTGACGCACCTGGAGCTCACCGAGAAGGCCGATGGCCAGCATCTGGATGCCGGCGACGATAAGCACCGAGCCGATCACAAACATCGGTCCATGTTGGCGCATCACGTCCAGTTGCGGGTCAAGAATCTTCATTCCCAGCAAGGTTGCAGCCATGCAACTTCCCACCGTGATGCCCAACAGGCCGAAGCCTCCGAAGAAATGGAGCGGGCGGCTCAAGTACTTGAGCAGGAAGCGGATAGTCATTAGGTCGAAGAAGACGCGGAAGGTGCGTCCGATGCCGTAGTGACTCTTGCCGCGCTCGCGATTGAAGCTGCGGATGGGAATCTCGCAGATCGAGGCGCCATACCAACTCGCCAGGGCGGGGATAAAGCGATGCATTTCGCCGTAGAGCGGAATGCTCTGAATGACCTCGCGGCGATAGGCCTTGAAGGTGGTGCCGAAGTCGTGAATTTCGACACCGGAGAGCTTTGACATGAGCCAGTTGGCGCAGCGCGAAGGAATGCGCCGCATGAAAAAGCTGTCGATGCGCTCCTTGCGCCAGCCGGAGACCACGTCGTACCCCTCATCGAGCTTCTCGATGAAAGCGGGAATGTCGTTGGGGTCGTGTTGCAGGTCGCCGTCCATGGCCAGGATGAACTCGCCAGAGGCATGGTCGAAGCCCGCGGCGAGGGCCGAAGTCTGGCCGAAGTTGCGGCGCAGCTTGACCACCAGGACGCGGCTATCGACAGCGGCAATTTCTTCCAGCAGCTTGTAGGTGCGGTCGTTGGAGCCGTCGTCGACCAGCACCAGCTCAAAGCTGTCGGCCACCTGTTCCATGGCCTGTTTCAGGCGCGCATATAGAACGGTGACGTTCTCTTCCTCATTGTGAAAAGGCACAACAATGGAGTACTTCGCCATATTGCCAGTATAGATGCCAGTGGATTGCAAAAAGATTACATAGCGGGAAGAAATGCATTCAGGTTCCATGAAGACCATCCGCGGCAGGCGCAGCCGGCATGAAAATCTAGCGGTCCAGTTCGTCGAGCATCGCCTGCATCTCGCTGAGAGCATGGCTATTACCGGTGCGGGCAGCACATCCGACGCCGGCCTTGAGGCGCTCGATGGCCTCCGCAATCCGCCCCGCATTTGCAAGCGTCTGCGCAGCCATGAAGTAGCCGGCGGTGTAATCCGGATGGTTGGCGAGCAGGGTCGAGAACTCGGCCAGCGCCTCCTCGACATCGCCCCGGCTGGCCAGTTCCATGGCCATTCCGTAGCGGGCAAAGCTGTTTTTCGGGTCCAGCGCCAGAATCTCTTTCAGTGCTGAAATCTTGTCCATTTTGCTCGTGTCCGGCCATGAATCCTTCATGAAAGCCGCGGAGGATTTGCGTAATTGGCGGGGATTGCCGACACTGGAATAGTAAGCCAGGCCGGATTTAGCTCCCCGGAACGCCCGCCAACAGCTTCATTGTATCCGGAGGGCGGAGGTTTCCGGGCGGCAGCCGGGGCAAACGGCGAACGGAGCGATTGCAGCATGAGCGACCCCATCAGCGAGCCAGTGCCGAACCCGATCGTGCGTACCGTGGCCAGCACGCAGTCGGAGATGACCGAGATCATTCTGCCTAACGACACGAATATGCTGGGCAACCTGCTGGGCGGGCGATTGATGCACTTTATCGATCTGACCGGCGCCATGGCTGCCTACCGTCACGCGCGAACCTACGTTGTGACGGCTGCAATGGACCACATCGACTTCATCCGTCCAGTGCGCCTGGGTGACCTGGTTACGCTGAAGTCCAGCGTGAACCGGGCATTTACCAGCTCGATGGAAGTGGGCGTAAAGGTGTGGGCGGAAAACACGCGGACCGGCGGAGTGGTGCATGTGGCCAGCGCCTACCTGGTGTTTGTGGCTATCGACGAGCACGGGCGTCTGCAAAAGGTCCCCGAGCTGCTGCCCGAAACGCCGGACGAGATCCGCCGCTACGCCGATGCACTGCTCCGCCGCAAGCATCGCGAGGCGGAAGGCGCACGCCGCAAAAAGGAACGGCTGGCCACGGCCGCGCTGGATGACGAGGGAGCCGGCAACGGTTGAGCGACGTGAAGCAAAGCTGGAAGACAGAATTCCAAAGAGCAGGAACCTGAAGAAATAAAGGGTTTCAAGAAAAGGAGCAATCAAACACTATGGCGCATTCCTCTGCCATGCCTTCGCCGGTAGCTTTACCCGGTGTTTCCAAGATTGTCGCTATCGGTTCCGGCAAGGGCGGGGTGGGCAAGACCACCATCGCCGTGAACCTGGCCATTGCCCTCTCCAAACTGGGAAAGCGCGTGGGGCTGATGGACGCCGACATCTACGGACCGAACGTACCGCTGATGATGGGCTCGACAAAGCAGCCGCGGGTGGGCGCAGGCAACATGATTCAGCCCAACGAAACGCACGGGATCAAAACCATCTCCATCGGCTACATCTCGCCCGGCGACAAGCCGCTGGTGATGCGCGGGCCGATGCTGCACCAGATCATCCGGCAGTTTTTGCAACAAGTGGAGTGGGGGGAGCTGGACTACCTGATTGTGGATCTGCCGCCGGGCACCGGCGATGTGGTGATCTCACTGGTGCAGACCGTTCCGTTGACCGGGGCGGTGGTGGTGTCAACACCGAGCGACGTGAGCCTGGAGGATGCGCGCAAGGCGCTGGAGATGTTTGCGCAGGTAAATGTGGAGGTGCTGGGGATTGTGGAGAACATGAGCCACTTTACCTGCCCGCACTGCCACCAGGAGATCGACATCTTCTCAAGAGGAGGAGCGGAGCGCACGGCGCGGCAGTTCGACGTTCCCTTTCTGGGTTCGATCGAGTTGGTGCCTGCTATCCGCGAGGGTGGCGACCGCGGGCTGCCGGTCGCGCTGGCCGGGCCCAAGAGTCCGCAGGCGGCGGAGTTCTACGCCCTGGCGGAAAAACTGATGGAGCGCGCGGAAGAGGCCGCCGCCGCGGCTACGGACGTGATTGAGATTAGATAGTTGGCGGGCCACCAAGCCAGCAAGTCAGCGGATTAGTCTTAGCGCTAAGGCGGCGAAACTGCACGCAGAAAGAAAGCGGGGCTTGCGCCCCGCTTTCTTTGTTTCATTTTGAAGCTACTGCTTCAAGGTTGGAGCCTACCGCCAGTGGCCTTCAACCAGGACCCAGCCATCGTGGTGGTGAACCCACTTGTGCGGAACCCAGACGGCGTGGGGTTGGGGCGGACGGTCCCAGCGGCCGGGAACCCAGACATAGCGGTTGCCATCCCAGTTGTGATAACCGGAGATCCACACGTAGCCGCGATCGGGTGGCGGAGGGCGGCGCTCAACGATGGGAGCCGGCGGGCCAATGCGAACCACAACCTGCGCAAACGAAGCCGCAGGAGATAGACAAAGTGCAAGCAACACTGCCAATGCGATTTTCTTCACGGTGAATTGTGTCCTCCATGGGGTTAAGAGCTTCCGGAATATCAGGTGCGTTCCGGATTCTTGACGACATCGACGTGTCACGGCGGGAAATGTTGCGCACTCGCCGAGAACCACGCTGGTCCTCTTGTACCACGGAACATTTCCAACTTGTGTTCAAAATTGCTCAGACACTACTGTTGAATCGAGTGCCCGGATTCTTGCGCTTCGATGGAGACGCGGGCAAGTGTGCCTGCAACGGCTCGTATGGATGAGCCTTCGATTGCGGAGCCATTTCCATGCTTGCAATGCCGTCGAGATGATTGCTTCCGCTCTTTCGTCTCTTCAAGCAGCGCGCGACGGTTATTCGGCTATTCTCTCATCGCCTTTGGCGGGAAAGACGTTTCCCATGCGACGAATCTGGGCTCCGGCGGCGCGCAGCTTTTCCTCGATGCGCTCGTAGCCGCGGTCCATGTGATAGACCCGGTCGAGGATGGACTCGCCGTCGGCGACCAGCGCGGCGAGCACCAGCGAGGCCGAAGCGCGCAGGTCGGAGCACATGACGGCGGCCGCGGAAAGGCGTGCCGGTCCGCGCACGGTGGCGGTGCTCCCATCCACCTTGATGTTGGCGCCCATGCGCACCAACTCCTGCACGTGCATGAAGCGATTCTCGAAGATGTTTTCCCTGACCATGCTGGCCCCCTCTGCCTGGGTAGCCAGCGCCATGTACTGGGCCTGCATGTCGGTAGGGAAGCCGGGATATTCCTCGGTGGAGATGTCGGCAGCGCGGAGCCGTCCGCCGGCGCGCACGCGAACCGCGTCGGGCCCCGGAACATCCACGCGGACGCCCGCCTCCCGCAGTTTGGCGATCACCGCGCCGAGGTGAGACGGTTGGCAGTTGGAGACGACGAGATCGCCGCCGGTGATGGCGCCGGCAATCAGAAATGTTCCCGCCTCGATGCGATCGGGATTGATGCGGAAGCGCGCGCCATGCAGGCTGCTTGTGCCCCTGACGCGGATGGTCGGAGTGCCCGCACCCTGAATGTTTGCGCCCATGGCGGTGAGCAGCGCGGCAAGGTCTGAGACTTCGGGCTCGCGGGCGCAATTTTCCATCAGGGTTTCGCCCTCGGCCAAAACCGCGGCCATGAGCAGGTCCTCAGTGCCGGTTACCGTGATCCGGTCAAAGACCAGGTGTGCGCCCCGCAGGCGGTCGGCGCGGGCCTCCAGGTAGCCATGCTCCTGTGTGATAATGGCGCCCATTCTCTCCAAGCCCTTGATGTGGAGGTCGATGGGCCTGCCGCCGATTGCGCAGCCCCCGGGCATGGCCACGCGCGCCATTCCGGTGCGGGCCAGCAGCGGGCCCAGCACCAGGGAGCTGGCGCGCATGGTCTTGACAATCTCGTACCGGGCTACGGGATCGGAGAGCGTGCGGCAACTGATGGTGGTGCGATCGTGCTCCCGGCCTTCGCGCAACTGGACTTCGGCGCCCATTGAGGAAAGCAGCTTGCGCTCGGTTTCGATGTCGTGGACCTGGGGAACGTTCTCGAGCGTGACCTCATCCTCGGTGAGGATAGCCGCGGCCATGCAGGGCAGAGCCGAGTTCTTGGCGCCCGAGACGCGGATGGTGCCCACCAGCGGATTGCCGCCGCGAATGACGAACTTGTCCATAAATGCCGAGCCCCCATGGAGAGGCCAGGAAACTCCCTGGGCTGTTGCGGGAATCAGAACTTCCGTACGCGGGTCGTGCAGCTTACCGGCGGATGGCGCTCCTCAAAATCGCTGCTTCCACCTGAAAGGGTTCTGTCTCCGGCACACTTCCAGCCTTTTAGTGTAAATGCGCGCCCGGAGACCGAGACGGGACTGCTTGCGGAATGAGGCTCTACTGATTCCCGCTGGGGCCGGCAGGGACAAGACTCAGCGGCTCAGTGAGCGTGAACACCAGGGTTGTGCCCTCATCGAGGGTCGCCTGGGGATGGCTGATAAGCAGGTGAGCCGTAACCAGGCCGGCTCCGACCAGGGACCCGGTCAAAGCGCCGGCCGGTCCGCCGAGGATCGCTCCGGTGGTGACGCCTGCACCCACTGCGCCGCCGTATTCGATGCCGTCGCGCTTGAGGCGCGAACCTGGGTTGATTGCTCCTTCACTTCCGACACGCGTCCCGGAGCCCGGAGTTCCGGTAACCTGCGCGTACAGCCGGAAGCGCGAGCCGTCGGGCAGGATGACGGTGTCCGGACTCAGGCGCATTGTGCCGTGACCGCCGGGATGGCCGCTGGATACGTTCATGACCTTGCCGTCAATCTCAGCACCTGCGGGGATAAGCACTTGGCCGCCCTGCAGAACGTCAGAGGCGACGCGGGTGCGGAAGGTCTCGCCGCTCTGGCTCTCGGCCGTGGAAAGTCGCTCAAGCAGGCGGACGCGGATGGTGGTTCCTTCGCCCAGTTCCCCAGGTCCGAGCGGGGCCGGATGCACAATATCGCCGTCCGGATCGTTGGCGGCGTTGCGCTGGCTCAAGCCGGGCTGAGCAGGCGTATCGGGGGCGATTTGGACAATGCCGTCGTCGGTGCCGTCGGCAGGAGCGGCGAGTGCGGGATCGACGGAAGCGGGTTGAGGTTGAGCCTGGGGTTGGGCCTGGGGCTGAACAGGTGCAGGCTGAGCCGGCTTGCCGGGGGAGGGCTTGGGCGCGGGGGCCGAAGGCGTGCTGGTGACAATGGTGTCGTCGGGAGGCGGATTCGAGGTCCCCTGGTAGGGGTCGGGCTGGCTGGTCTGCTGCGCTCCCAGTGCTGCGGCGGTCGCGACCATCAAAGCGCACACAAGAAACATCCGGTTCATCTGAGTCTCCATCTCCGGGGGCCTCCCTTTGCGCGAGCAAAGGTATCCTTGCAGTCTTAGACCCGGCGGGGGGCGAAGAGTTGCGCAGGACATGCCCGCGTGCTGCCACCGGCACAACTCACCCAAGATAAGGCTAGCGCGCATCGGGAGCGGCGGATTGGGCGGCAACCCTTAGAAGTGCCTTTGGGAACACGAATCAATACCGTTAACCCGGGACGGTTAACCCCGGGAAGTTACCCGGAGTCCAGGTTTTTCACGCTTCCCTTCCCGATTCACTGCCTGCGTCCCATTTTTGGGCCACTTAGCCGGGTGTGACCGTCGCCACAGGGAGCGCCGCGGCCGGGCTTGCTAGAATCGGAACGGTATCTAACCAACTTTTCTGGGCTGGACGGAGAGGAGATTCAGAACGTGCAGGGGCTTTTGAACTCGATTCAAAGCGCCGCCGGAGAAGCTCTTGCCGTGGATCGCCGTCCCCAACTGCCCACACTCAATGACCGGCTGCAGCACCGCATTATGAGGAGCGACATGACTGAGATTATTGCTATTCGTGCCCGCGAAGTCCTTGACTCACGCGGAAACCCGACCGTGGAAGCGGACGTAATTCTGGAAAGCGGCGCGATGGGCCGCGCCATTGTGCCTTCAGGCGCCTCGACAGGTGAACATGAGGCCGTGGAACTGCGCGACGGCGACAAGAGCCACTTCATGGGCAAGGGCGTATTGCAGGCCGTGGCCAATGTGGAGAGCGTGATTGCGCCGGAGCTCGAAGGCATGGACGCGGCCAATCAGCGCCTGATTGACCAGACGATGATTGCTCTGGACGGAACGCCGAACAAGGCGAAACTGGGCGCAAATGCGATTCTCGCCGTTTCAATGGCCTCGGCGCGCGCCGTGGCGCAGACGCTGGAGATTCCGCTCTACCGCTATCTGGGCGGCGTGAACGCCTCTGTGCTGCCGACGCCGATGTTGAACGTGCTTAACGGCGGCGCGCACGCCGACTCGAACGTGGACTTTCAGGAGTTCATGATTATGCCGGTGGGCGCGGAGCGCTTCTCAGAGGCGCTGCGCTGGGCGGCGGAGACTTTTCACACTCTGAAGGGCGTGCTCAAGAAGAAGGGCTACAACACGGCCGTGGGTGACGAGGGCGGCTTTGCTCCCTCGCTCAAGTCCAACGCCGAAGCGATCGAGCTCATCCTCGAAGCCATTGAAGCAGCCGGCTACAAGCCCGGCGAGCAGATCGCCATCGCTCTCGATCCGGCCTCCAGCGAGTTCTATGACGCGGAAAAGAAGAAGTACGTCTTCAAGAAGGGCGACAAGAGCGAATTGTCCAGCGAAGACATGGTCCGCTTCTACGACAACTGGATGCGGCAGTACCCCATCGTTTCCCTCGAAGACGGCCTGGCCGAGGACGACTGGGAAGGCTGGAAGATTCTCACCGACAAGCTCGGCGGCCGGATTCAACTGGTGGGCGACGACATCTTCTGCACCAATATCAAGCTTCTGCAACGCGGCATTGAAGAGGGCGTGGCCAACTCCATCCTCATCAAGCTCAACCAGATCGGCACCATCACCGAAACGCTGGAAGCGATCGAGCTGGGCCGTCGCTACGGCTACACTTCGGTCATCTCCCACCGTTCCGGCGAAACCGAGGACACGTTCATTGCCGACCTGGCTGTCGCCACCGGCGTGGGCCAGATCAAGACCGGCTCGGTGAGCCGCACCGACCGCATCGCCAAGTACAACCAGTTGCTGCGCATCGAAGAGGAGCTGGGATCGGGCGCGGTTTACCTGGGGCTTGAAGGGCTTAACTACAGCGACTAGCCGCTTGTTTATGCTGCTCCATGCGAAATTTGGGTGCCCCAGGTCTCGATTCTGAGACCTGGGATTGCACCAACCTCACTGGCAATCTCGCTATTTCCTCTAACTCCGCAATCCAGCTTGCTCTCAACAAAGGAACCTGCCCGTGTCCATCTACAAGCGTCCTCTCGTACTCACCATTCTCGACGGATGGGGTTATCGCGCCGAAACCGCCAACAACGCCATCGCTCTTGCCCGCAAGCCCGCGTACGACAAGCTGCTGAGGGAGTTTCCCAACACGCTGATTCGCGCGTCAGAGCATTTCGTCGGCCTACCCGACGGGCAGATGGGCAACAGCGAAGTGGGGCACCTGAACATCGGCGCGGGACGCATCGTGCAGATGGACATCACGCGCATCGATGCGCTGATCGCTTCGGGCGAATTTCAGAAGAATCCATCCATCGTGAAGGCGATGCAACGGGCGCGCGAGGGCGGCCGGCAACTGCACCTGTTCGGGCTGGTGTCGGACGGCGGCGTGCACTCGCACCAGGAGCATCTTTATGCACTGCTGCGGATTGCGCGCGAGAACGGCGTGGAGCGGGTGTTCGTACACGCGTTCATGGACGGCCGCGATACCGGACCTACGTCGGGCGCGGGCTTCATTGCCCAGCTTGAGCAGAAGATGCGCGAGTACGGGGTGGGCAAGCTGGCCACGGTGAACGGCCGCTACTACGCCATGGACCGCGACAAGCGGTGGGAACGGGAGCGCAAGGCCTTCGACGCCATGGTGAACGGCAAGGCCGAGGGCGGCGCCTATGCGAACGCGGTGGGCCGCATCAAGGAGTGTTACAACAGCGGCACTACCGATGAGTTCCTGATTCCCTTTGTCGTGACCGATGCGGCGGGCAAGCCGGTGGGGCAGATTCGCGACGAGGATGTGTGCATCAACTTCAACTTCCGCGCCGACCGCGCCCGGCAGATTACGCGGGTGCTGGCCCGCGAGAGCGGCCTGAACAAGAAGGGCGGCCGCGACCTGGAGGGATGGGAATCGCTCGACCAGGCAATCCCGCGCACCGAAATTCCGAAAAATCTGCTCTACGTGTGCATGACGCAGTACGACAAGCTCTACGAGCTGCCGCTGGTGATTCCGCCGGAATCGATGGACAACATTCTGGCCAACGTTCTGGCGCAGCATCACCTGCGCAACCTGCGCGTGGCCGAGACCGAAAAGTTCGCGCACGTGACGTATTTCTTCAACGGCGGCATCGAGACGCCTTTCCCCGGCGAAGAGCGCATCCTGATTCCGTCGCTGAAGGTGGCCACCTACGACCTGGCGCCGGAGATGCGGGCCGAGGCCATCGGCGACACGGTGGTGAAGGCGGTGAACGACACCGCCTTCGATCTGATCGTGGTGAACTTCGCCAATGCGGACATGGTGGGCCACTCCGGCAAGCTGGAGCCCACCATCAAGGCCTGCGAGGCGATCGACGCGCAGTTAGGCCGCATCTACAAGGCCATCAAGGAGAAGAACGGGAGCTGGCTGATTACCGCCGATCACGGCAACGCGGAGATGATGGTGGACCCGGTGACCGGTGGCCCGCACACCGCGCACACCACCAATCCGGTGCCATTCATTTACGTAGCCGAAGAAGCCAGCCATTACCGGCTGCGCACCGATGGCTCGCTGCGCGACATTTCGCCCACGCTGCTTGCCATCCTCAAACTGGACGAGCCGAAAGAGATGACGGGCGGAGATCTGCGGATACCGATCCTGCATTAGCTTGCAGCTTCAGGGATAGAAAAGGCGAAGCCTTTGCGGCTTCGCCTTTTCTGTTGCTCTCAAGCCGGCTCTTAGCGCGGACGGAAGGATTTGATGGCGGCGGGGAGGCGCTGCTCGATGAATTTGGCGCGCTCCGATGCAATGCCGCCCAGATACGACGGCGCGGGGGTAGCCGTGAGTACCAGCGCCAGAGCTATTACCGAGAAGCAAAGCCCGGCAATCCCAGCCGAGAACATCATGTGGTAAGTGTCGGCGACATCGAGTCCCAGAACCTTGAAGGCTACGTGTTCCAGCGGCTTGATGTGCTTAAGGACCGCAAGCGCGAAGAGAAAGAAAAGCGCGGAAAGTGAGGTTAAGACAGCCAGCGTCCCATCGAGACTGCGGTGGAATTTCTGACGTGCGCTGCATTGGGTGCATTCGGCAAAATGTTGTTCGTAGTCCTTGCGCATCTCCGGAGAGATTCCTGAGATGTCATAACGCCAGCTTGCCAGAATGGCGCCTACGACTCGGTCCGTGCATCGGGTACTTGCCATAGACATAAAGACTCACCTACAAAGGATTTGTTCGACCGCTATGCCAGCTTGCGGCTCACGCGGCAACGGAGGGCTCTTAACTTTGGGATGCTCCACCGGCTGTGATTGATTCAGTGAAGCCCCGATCAGCTCCGCCTCGCCATGGCTAATCTGCATGGCGCTTTCCGTGCCAATCCTGCCTATTACTGATAGATGCCCGTGTCTTACTATTGTAACGCTTTCCAGCTAAAAATAGATAGCGGAAAGGGGTTCATGCTGCGCCGCCAGCAACAGGCGGTTGGCCAGAAGGCTGGCGCGGCCATTGAGGGCGCGTTCGGCCGTCACCCGCGCCAGTTCCGGAAGATTATTGCTTTCAGACAGATGCGCGAGGATCACGTAGGCGGCCTGGCCGTCGTAGCCGTTTTCAAGGAATTCGGCAGCCGCCTCGTTGGAGAGATGACCCACCCTGGACAGTACCCTTTGTTTAACTGCCCAGGGGTAGGGTCCGTCGCGCAGCATTTCCAGGTCGTGGTTGGATTCGAGCAGCAGCAGGTCAACGCCCTGGAGCTGGGCCTTGACATTGGGAGGAATGTAGCCCAGGTCGGTGGCAAAGGCCATCCGCAGCCCCTCGGCGCTGAAGACGAAGCCGACCGGGTCGGCGGCGTCGTGGGGAATGGTGAAGGGACTCACCGCAATGTCGCCGATCTCGAAGGGCTGGCCGGCCTGGAAATACTCGACGGCCGGGAGCCAGGTGGGGTCTTCTTTGCGGGACGGGGGCCCGTCTGAAGCCGGTTTGGGGGCCGGATCGCTCGCCTGCAAGGGCGCGCCGGCCGCTGCGGGCTGCATCTCGGCTTCGGGCTCGGCATCAGGCTCGTCAGGCTCCCCTTCCTCGGCGGCTGCGTTGGCTTCAGCCTGACGCTCGGCGGCCTGCCTGCGGCACTGCTCAAGCCACTGGGCATAGGTCATCTGGCGCCGCGGCGTCAGCCAGCGCATCCAGGCACGGTGGGTAGCCTCGGTAAAGTACACCGGAATGCCCAGCTTGCGGGCGGTTACGGCGAGACCATTGATGTGGTCCATGTGCTCGTGGGTGATGACGATGGCGTCCAGGGTGTCAGGCTCTTCGCCGGCCAGCTTCATGCGCCGGAAAAGCTCGCGGCAGCTCAGGCCGCAGTCAACCAGGATGCGGGTACGGCCGCCCGAGACAACTGTCGAGTTGCCTTTGGAACCCGAAGCCAGCACCGTGAAACGGACCATGTGTTGAGCATACCGCGAAGGGCTTGCTTATAGAGCGCCCGGCATCACCGCCGGAATCTCGATGGAGACCAGCGTGCCGCGCCCTGGGTTGCTGACCACGTTGAAGCGGGCCTGGTTGCCGTAAAGCACCTCGAGCCGCTCCTGGACGTTTTTCATGCCGATGCCGGCGCCCGAGCGGCGCAGGGCCGAGGCCGGACGGTTGCCCATGCCAACCCCGTCGTCGGCCACCTCGATAAACACC
>Ga0326727_10016438_pt1 | contig 15619 bp, 14 predicted proteins | sample MB2enrmetagenome_FD_207643 | JGI IMG/M metagenome (GOLD analysis project Ga0326727, IMG submission 207643) | Lab enriched peat soil microbial communities from McLean, Ithaca, NY, United States - MB29MY | ecosystem: Environmental > Terrestrial > Soil > Wetlands > Peat | place: USA: New York... | reverse complement strand
ACTGATCGATAGCATAGATATGGATTCCGCGCCCGGCTCGGTTGCGCTTCTGGAACAGGATCAGATCGCCGGATACTGTCCGAGCACGCATCGCGTGCCTCTCAGCCTGTTGATGAGCGTTCTCGATCGCACCACGGAAGCTCGCGTATTCGCGATCGGCATTCAGCCAGCCCACACGGAGTTTCTGGAAGCCATGAGCGATGCCGTTGCGGAAAGCGTCGCGAGAGTCGCTGGCATGTTGAATCGCGTTCTAGCGGAAGGCCGGTTTGCCCCGCGCGGCCTCGCCGCCGGTTCCGTAAGAGGAGAGGTGTCAGCTTGATTCCCTCACTCGCCATTGCCATTATTCTGTTGCCCGCGGCGGGGGCTCTATTGTGCGCGTTTCTGAAGGAAAGATGCCGATGGGCTGCGCTCGCCAGCGCTGCCCTGGCTACGGCCGCGGCCGCCTGGCTGGTGTCTTCCGCTTTCGGGACTTCCCAGAGAATCCTCGCGGGCGACCTTCCGTGGCTGCGCGGCATGGTTGCGGGGCCGGTATTCGGCATAGCGATCGATCCTCTGGCTGAGTTGATGCTGCTGGTGGTGCTGCCGGTCGGGCTGCTCACGGTGCTCTATTCAACTTCCTATCTGACCAAGCAGAACCGGGAGCACCCCGTGGACAGCCGGGAATTCGGCCGGTACTACTTCTGGCTCCTGCTGTTCGTCGCCAGCATGGCGGGCGTCGTGCTTTCGCCCAACTTTCTCCAGCTCCTGTTCTTCTGGGAGTTGACGACGCTGTGTTCCTGGGCCCTGATTTCCTTTCGCCAGGACGAACGTAGCCTGCGCGCCGGCTTCAAAGCCATGCTAATGACGCAGGCCGGCGGGGCGTTTCTGGTGGTGGTCACCCTGATTCTTTTCGTGCGCACCGGATCGTTCGAGTTTTCGGCCCTCTCCAGGCTGCCGGATGGCTTACGCAATTGGGTCTTCGTTTTCATCCTGATTGCCGCGTGGGCGAAGGCGGCCCAGGTTCCTCTGCAAACCTGGCTGCCGGATGCCATGGAAGCGCCGACTCCCGTCAGCGCCTACCTGCATGCCGCTGCGATGGTCAAAGCCGGCGTCTACCTGATGGCCAGAACGGTGAGCAGCGGATGGGCGATGTCCCCACAGATCGCCGCGCTCATGGCCGGCATGGCGTTGCTTACGATCTTCGTGGCTCTCTCGTTCTACTTCGTGCAAGACGATCTGAAGCGGCTGCTGGCCTATTCCACGATTGCGCATCTGGGGTACATAATGCTCGGAATCGCCATTGGAGCATTGGGAGCGCCGCTGGGCTTTCAAGGCGGCGTTTTGCACATCCTCTGTCACGGCATCGGCAAGGCCACATTGTTCTTTTGCGTGGGCGCGATTGCGTATGCAACCGGGACTCGGAAAATATCGGCGCTCCGCGGGCTGGGAAAGCGCATGCCGCTCACAGCTATGGCGTTTTTCGTGGGGGTATTGACCGTTACCGGCGTGCCGCCTCTGGGGTGTTTCTGGAGCAAGTTCATGATTCTGGCGGGCGCCATCCGGCTGGGAGGAGTTATGGGGCCGGTGATTCTGACGCTGATTCTGTGCGAAACCCTGATTTCCTTCGGTTGGATGCTCTACGTGGCGCAGAAAGTGTTCCTGGGGCCGCCGCTGGCGTCGGCTCCACTCCCAAGCGATCTGCCGTGGCAATTCCAGGTCACCCTGATCGTTTTAATGATCGGCTGCCTGACGGCCCCGCTCGTCGGGATACCCCTGGTGCGGTTCATGGGGACGTAACATGATCGATTCGGTTCTCCTGATCGAAGTCAGCCTGGCGATCCTGATCGTGGGATCGTTTGTGAGCCTGGCGGTTTCCGGCCGGCCGAGGCTCTGCGGATGGGTGAGCTTTGCGTTCGTCGCCGCTTCCAGCCTGAGCACCTGGCTGGCCGTCGTGGGCGCGTTCACGGGAGGAGCGGGCGAACGCACCCTCGTCCGGCTGCCGCAGCTGGGCGCCGGACTCACGCTGCGCGTGGATCCTCTAAGCGCGGTCTTCCTGGCCATCGTGGCGCTGGTGACGCTGGCGAGCGCGATGTACTCGGTGCGGTACATGGAGCGCTACTCCGGCGACCGGGTTGCGAAGTTCTACCCGATCCTGCTTCTGTGCATCGCAAGCATGACCGGAGTTCTGGTCTCGGCGGACTGGCTCTGGTTTCTCGTCTTCTGGGAATCGATGACGCTTACCTCGTACTTCCTGGTGACGTATGAACGCGAGAGCGCGGCCAGCCAACGCGCGGGATTGAAGTATTTCGTCATCACGCACGGCGCGACGCTGTGCATGGTGGCGGCCGTGCTGACGCTGTGGCGGAGCTCGGGATCGTTCCATTTCGACGCCATCCGGCGAGCCCTTTCCGGTCTGCTGGAAACGCAGCCGTTGACGGCGCACCTGGTAGTGTTCCTGTTCTTTCTGGGGTTCGCCACGAAGGCGGGGATTCTGCCGATGGGCGATTGGCTTCCCGACGCCCATCCGGTGGCCCCGTCCGGCATGAGTGCCACGCTTTCCGGCGTGCTGGTGAAACTGGGGATTTACGGGCTGGTGCGCCTGTTCTACTCACTCCTGGCGCCTTCGCCATCGCTGCGGATTTGGGGAATCGTCGTGGCCCTGGCGGGCGCGAGCTCGCTTTTCGCCGGGACCCTCACGGCGCTGCGGCAGACCGACGCCAAACGGCTGATGGCTTTCCACACCATCGGGCAGATCGGCTACATATGCCTGGGGCTGGGGGTGGGCGCCTATTGCCTGGCCGCCGCTCCGCTTTTGGCATCGATTTGCCTGATGGGCGCCATTCTCCATGCCGTGAACCACGCGTGTTTCAAGTCGTGTCTCTTCCTGGGCGCGGGCTCGGTGCTCTATCGAACGGGCACGCGCGATATGGACAAGCTGGGCGGGCTGGCCCGCTTCATGCCATACACGGCGGGATCGACGACGATCGCGTCTTTGAGCATCGCCGGCGTACCCCCTTTGAACGGGTTTACCAGCAAGTGGCTGATCATTTCCGGCTGTATTCTGGCGGGATTCCGCTTTCCCCTGTTCCTGGTGCTGGGCCTGATTGCGCTGTTCATTTCAGTGGTGACGCTGGCCTCCTTCCTGAAACTGCTCGGCGCCGTCTTCCTGGGCAAGGCGGATGAGAATTTCACGGTGAAAGAGGCGCCGGCATCCATGCTTGTGCCGCAGGCCGCGCTGGCCGCTCTATGCGTAGCGCTCGGGGTGTTCCCGCAAGTGCCGCTGCGATTCATCGGGCGGGCGGTAGAAGGTCTGGGTATCTCCAGCTCGGCGGTGGCCACCGGGTCGGCGTGGGGCGGCCTTTCGCTGATCGATGGGACGGCGGTGGCTTTCTGGTGGCCGCTCGTGATGCTGGCCGGCCTCGCGATTCTGGCGTCGCTGGCCTACGGAATCCAGCACGCAGCGGGAGCCAAGGCGCGCTCCGTGCCGGTGTGGTACTGCGGAGAAGAGCACGCGGCGGCGATCGTACGCTATCCCGCCGGCAGCTTCTATCTGCCGTTCAAACACGCATTTCAAGGCGTTTATCCGGCGGGAAAGCTGCTGGTGCCGCGCATGCCGGCCCCCGTCCGGCGGCTGCTCGATTTCGACCGGTGGCTCTATACGCCCGCGGCTCACGCCGTCGAGAAGGCCGCGGACGGCGTCAGCCGGACGCACGTCGGAACGCCGCAGGTCTATCTTCTATGGATCGTAGTTGGCTCCATCGTCGTAGCCGGCATCGCGCTCCTGGCGGTCCGGTGAGGGTATCGCCATGAACACGGAACGCGGGCAGGTCCTGGCGGCGGTTCACGAAATGGTCGCGGCGCGCAGCGCTGGCGCTTCTGTTTCGGCCACATGGCCGCACCCCGATACGCTCCACTTCCTTATCGATAAGAAGTTGCTGCGAAGCGTTGCGGACGGGCTCTTCAATCAATTGCAGGCGCGCTTTCTGATTTCGGTAGGGACCGACAACCGAACGCTCGGCGGCGATTTCGGAATTCTGCACGTCTTCTCTCTGGACCGCGAGAAACTATACATCTTGCTCGAATCGAGAGCGCCGGCCGACGACCCGCGGGTCGACTCGATCACGGGTGTGGTTCCAGGCGCGGACTGGGCGGAGCGCGAGTTCCAGGACGCCGTGGGCGTACACCCGGAAGGCCATCCCGATCCGCGCCGCCTGCTGCTGCCCGACGACTGGCCCGAAGGCGTGTATCCGCTGCGCAGAGATTTTCCCTATAACTTCCGGCCCCCGCTGGCCGAAAAGGGCCGGCCGGAGATGCGCGCGACGCCCGTGGGAGCCTCCGTGCTGCCCATGGGGCCGTTCTTCCCGGTCTTGGAGGAGCCTGCCTACTTTCGTCTATTGGTGGAGGGCGAGACGATTGTGGGGTGCGATACCCGCCTCTTCTATAACCACCGCGGCATCGAGAAGCTGGGCGACAGCGTTCTGACTTACAATGAGATCCCCTTCCTGGCGGAGAGGATCTGTGGGATCTGCGGCTTCATCCATTCGGCGTGCTATTGCCAGGCGGTGGAGAAAGCCGCCGACATCGAGGTTCCGCGAAGGGCCCGATACATCCGGACCATCATGCTGGAGCTGGAACGCATCCATTCGCATCTGCTCTGGCTGGGAATCGCCGGGCACATTATCGGCTTCGATACGGTGTTGATGCAAACCTGGCGAATCCGCGAGCCGGTGATGTGGCTTTGCGAAGCGATCTCCGGGAACCGCAAGACGTACGGGATGAACACCATTGGCGGCTTGCGACGGGACCTCCCCAACGATATGCGGCCACAGCTTCTCAAGACTCTTGCAGACGTAGAGAAGGAGGCCATCGCGGTGCGCGATGCGATTATCGGGGACGGCGTGCTGCGGGCCAGAACCGAGACGGTCGGCGTGTTGACGATGGAATCGGTCCGCAGCGTGTGCGTGGTCGGCCCGCCCGCTAGGGCCTCGGGAGTGGCGATCGACGCCAGAATCGACCATCCGTACGCCGCTTACGACGAAATCCCTCCGCGGATCGTCACGCAGGAGGGATGCGATATCTGGGCTCGCGTGGTGGTCCGCGTGGGAGAGCTGATGGAATCCATCCGGCTGGTTCGCGAGGCGTTGTCGGCCCTCCCTGAGGGACCGATCTGCGCGGAGATCCGGGACGAGATTCCACCGGGCAAGGCGGCCGTTTCGGTGGTGGAGGCGCCGAGAGGCGAAGCCATCCACTATGTGATGACGGGCGGTGACAACCGGCCTTACCGGTGGAGAGTGCGCGCGCCCAGCTACGCGAACCTGCAAGCTCTGCCGGCCGCGGTCGCGCATGGAACCATAGCGGACGTGCCGATCACGCTGGGAAGTCTCGACCCGTGCTTTTCGTGCACGGAGCGTCTGGAGACGATCGACCGGCGGACCAATGCGGTTCGGATCTATCGCCGCTCCGAGCTGATGGAAATGTCCAGAGGCAAAGGCGTTCGCGGAGGCGCTCGATGATACATGGGTTCGTAATAGCGCTGCTGTGCCTGCTGAACGTGGGGATCGCTCTGCTGCTGTCGCCGCTCTACGAGGGCATCTTGCGCAAAATGAAGGCCGCCCTTCACTCGCGCATAGGGCCGCCGGTGACGCAGCCGTATTGGGATCTTCTGAAACTGCTCGGCAAGGAAGACCTGCGCAGCGTGGGCGGGGCGGCGTACGCCAGCCTGCCGCCACTGGCGCTCGGTTCGGTACTGCTTCTCGCGACGATGACGCCCATGGGAGGCGCCGCGCCGCTGTCGTTCGCCGGGGACATGATCGTGTTGCTCTATGTCGCGGCCATGGGCGCCGTTCTGATCATGTTGTGCGGGTTTGCCAGCGGCAGCCCTTACGCCTATGTGGGCAGTTCACGCGAAATGATGATGGCTTTATCCGTCGAGCCGACCCTGGCGATCGCGCTTTGCGTGGGCGCGTTCAAGGCGAAGAGCCTGGCCTTGTATAGCATGACGGCCTTCCAGGCAAGCAACGGACCCAGCATCAGCATGGCGATTGCGGGCCTCGCCTTCTTTCTGGCTCTGCAAGCGCAAGCCGGCAAGCTGCCGTTCGACATTGCGGAAGCCGATCAGGAAATCATGGGCGGCCCGCTGGTGGAGCAAAGCGGCCCGCGGCTCGCCCTTCTGCGTTGGACCATGTGGACGAGGCAGCTCGTGCTGGCGTTCCTGCTGGTGGAAGTGTTCCTGCCCTGGCCGCATTTTGGGGCCTTGGCTTTCGATCTGCCGGCCAGCGGCATCAAGGTGCTGGCGGTGCTGCTGCTCGTAGGTCTCGTGGACGTTGTGAATCCGAGATTGCGCATCGATCAAGCGATGGGCTATTTCGCGCGTTTGGCGCTGTCGGGCCTGTCCGCTTTGGCGTTTGCGGTGATTGGCAAATAGGAGGTGGCGGTGTTGCTGAGCAAATTACGCGAGGCGCTGATTTGCCTGAAGGCGGGACGCGTCACGCTCGGATATCCGCTGACGCCGCTCGAGCCGAAGCCGGGCTTCCGCGGCAAGATCACCGTGGATGCGGACCTGTGTTTCGGCTGCGGCGGCTGCGCGAACGTGTGTCCGGCTGGCGTGATCGTCGTTTCGGACCCGCAACAACATAAGCGTCTGTTGGAGTTCTTCTGGAGCCGGTGCACATACTGCGCTCGATGCGAGGAAGTCTGCCCGGAGGGCGCGATCCGGCTGAGCCAGCAATTTGAAACGTCCACGGACAAGCCCCGGGATATGTACATGCGGCTGGAGGTTTTTATGGGGCCGTGCCAAAGATGCGGCCGGTGCTTCCATCCTGCCACGCCGCTGGACCGGATGATGAAGACGGGTTTCCGGAATGGCCTGGAAGGAGGACGGGCGTGAACGCAGCCACGCTCCACACGAACCTCATTGAAACGCTGAGCCTGATCATGGTGATCACCTCCGTCGCGGCGGTGGAGATGCGGCGGCTCAAGCTCTCCGCGGCCGCCTACCTTTGCCAGGCCCTCCTGATGGTGGGTCTGCTGACGGCATTTGCGGCGGTGAACCCGGCCCTGTACTGGTGGGCCGGTACGGCGCTGGTTACCAAGGTCATTCTGACGCCCTGGTTTCTGTTCCGGTTCCTGCGCGGGCGGGACGACCGCGAATTGAAGCCGCTGATAGGACTGGGCCCTTCGGTGGTCTTCGCATGCCTGCTGATGCTGGGATCGTACCACCTGATCCACGGGCAGGTCACCCTTCTGGCGCCCACTGAAATGTCGCAATTGGGAGTGTTTCGCACGAACCTGGCCGTAGCGTCCACCGTGTTCGCGCTGGGCCTGTACGCAGTCCTAACCCGGCGGGACGCATTTAAGACTGTGATTGGACTCTGCCTGCTCGAGAACGCCGTTCATCTGAGCCTGGTCAGCCTGGCGCCCGAGTTACCGGAAACGGCGGTGTTCGGCGTCGCTACCGAGGTGGTAGTGACGGTGTACCTGCTCCTGTACGTTATCGGCGGGGTTAGACAGGAGTTTGGAACGACCGATACGTTCCAGTTGCGCGAACTGAGGCGTTAGTTATGGTGACGGAGACATCGATCATACCGGCCGTTACGTTCCTGCTGCCAATAGCGGCGGGCATTCCTTTGTTTGCCTGGAAGCGAATCGACCGCCGGTTGCAGCAAGGCCTGCCCATTCTGACCGCGGCCCTGGTGTTGGCGATGGGCGTGTGGATGGCCTACAAGGTCATAGCCGGCGTAACGCTGACGACGTGGAATAACGAGCTGCGGGTGGACGGTTTGAGCGCGCTGATGGTGCTCGTGATCGCAACCATCGCCCTGGCGGCATCCGTGTACTCCGTGCGATATCTGCGGCTCGAGGCGCTGATCCAACGCGTTGGCGAACGCGCCGCGGCGGGCCGGACGCGCATCTTCTACGGCCTGGTGTTGTGGTTCCTGGGGACCATGCTGTGGGGCTGCGTCACGAACAACGTCGTGATGCTGTATGTGGCGATCGAGGCCACCACCCTGACCTCGGGTCTGCTGGTGGCCTTCTTTTGGGACCGCCGCGCGTTGGAGGCGGGCTACAAGTACCTGATGCTGCTGACCATCGGGATTACCTTCGCTTTGTTCGGCTGCGTCTTGCTGTATGCCTCCGCCGCCGCCACCAAACAGCTCAGCGGCAGTAGCGCCCTGCTGATCAGCGAAATCAGGCGGGTGGCTCACTTGGTTCCGGGCGGAACAGCGGCTCTAGCGATTGCGTTCCTGGTGATCGGCTTCGGAACGAAGGCCGGTATCGCGCCTTTTCATCCATGGCTCCCGGACGCGCACGCCGAGGCCCCCACGCCGATCAGCGTCCTCCTCTCGGGCGTGATGATCAAGATGGGGCTCTATGCCATGGTGCGCACCGTGAGCGTCTTCTATCCCTCCTGGCCTCAAATAAGCGTCTTTCTGGTCGCGCTGGGCGTTTTCACGATGGCGTTCGGAGTTGTGATGGCATTGAGCCAGGACGACCTGAAGCGGTTGCTCGCCTATTCTTCGGTCAGCCAGATGGGGTACGTGCTCGCCGGAGCCGGACTGGGAACTTACCTCGGGTGCTACGGCGGTTTGTATCATCTTGTGAATCACGCGCTTTTTAAGTCGCTGTTGTTTCTGTGCGTGGGGGCGATAATCCATTCTACAGGGGCGCGGCGGATCAGCGAGTTGGGCGGCCTGAGACGTTGCATGCCCATCACGAGCGGCTGTTTCTTTCTCGGCGTCCTGGCCATCGCCGGCCTCCCGCCGCTCAACGGGTTTTGGAGCAAGCTGACGATCTACCTGGCGCTGGCGAAAGCGGGGTTGTGGTGGGCGGCCATCATAGCCGTGGCGACCAGCATTCTGACGATGGCGGTAATGGTCCGGGCCGGATTCAGAGTGTTTTGGGGGAGGCTCCGCACGGCCGCCGTCAAGGAGTCGGCCGTTAAAGAAGTGCCGGCGGCGATGTGGCTGCCGATGGCGGCTCTGGGGGCGCTGTGCCTGCTTCTGGGCATCTATCCCCAAGCCGCTTATCCTCTGTTAAATCGGGCCGCCGCCGCTCTGGCGACCCTGGGCATGTGATTCTGCGGACCTGTGGGGAGGTGTCTTCGTGTTTCAGGCGCTTTCTAAGAAAGCCTTTGGTAAGGCGCTGTGGGTCTACCACGCCAATGTCGGAGCCTGCAACGGGTGCGATATCGAGGTCATTAACGTCCTCACGCCGTATTACGATGCCGAACGGTTCGGGATCAAGCTGGTGGGATCGCCCCGGCATGCGGACGTTCTGCTGGTGTGCGGTCCGGTGACGCGCCAGGCGGCGCCGGCACTAAAAAGGCTGGTCGAAGCGGTACCGAATCCGAAACTCATCTTCGCCGTGGGTTCCTGCGCCTCGGGCGGGGGTTGCTGGTTCGACAGCTACAGCGTTTTGGGCGGCGCGGACAAAATAATTCCCGTTGACTACTACATCCCCGGATGCCCGCCGCGGCCCGAGGCGATTCTTTATGGAGTAGCGCTGGCGCTGGGCCTGGTGCCGAAGAAGGTCGAGGAGGAGAGGATGCAGCAGGAGACGCTGGAAGAACTGGCGGAGGGAAAGTCGGCCTTTGCGGCGAAGACGTGATCTCGGAAAGGAGTTTGTCAGTGTGAGCGACGGAGCCAAGATTCTGATTGTAGATGACGACAAAGACCTGGTCGCGGTGCTTCGCGTCGCGCTGCAGAGCAGGGGTTATCAGGTGGCCGCGGCCTATGATCTTTCAACTGGGCTGGAGGCAGCCGCCGAGCACCGGCCGGACTGCATCGTGCTCGACATCATGATGCCGCACGCCACCGAAGGGTTTCACTTCGTGTGGCGGCTGCGGCAGCGGGAAGAGGCTTACTTCAAGAGTGTCCCCATTATTGTGTTCAGCGCGATCCACGAGAAGACCGATTTGCGTTTTTACCCCGACTCAGCCGACGGCACATACCAGGCCGGCGAGTACCTGCCGGTCCAGGACTTCATCGATAAGCCCGTCGACCCGACGCTGCTGCTCGAACGGATCGATCGGGCGCTCCGGCTCAAGGCGCGCGCATGACGGCCTCCGGCAGTGCGAATCCGGTCTAGTGACCACGCGCCCGTGGTGGAGTGGCAGAGGTGACGGATATCGGCGAGTTTCGCGCATCAAGCGACCTGGAGCGGCGAACCCTTTGGTTCATCAAGCTGCGGTGGCTGGCCGGGGCCGGCGTCGTCTGCACGACGGTAATGGCGCGCGTCCTGAAGGGGCCGGATGCGCCGGTAGGGCCTATCCTGGCTCTTGGCAGCGGCCTCCTCGTCTACAACGCTATTCTTTTCTTTGTGGGGAGGCGCCTGTTCGCGAAACCTGCGAAAGGCGACTGGGGCAGCGCCCATCCGTTTGCGCGCCTGGCGGCGCCGCGCACGCTTTTCGGCCTTGGCGATGACGCGGGAGTGGCCCGAGCAGCGTTCTTCGCATTCGTGCAGATTACGCTCGATTTCCTGTTTCTTGCGGTGCTGCTCCATTTTTGCGGCGGCGTGACCAGTCCTTTTTCGGTCTTTTTTGTTTTTCACGTCGTTCTCGCCAGTATTCTGCTGTCCCGGCGCGGCACATATTTTCAAGCTGCGTTGGGTTTTTTGTTTTTTGCCGTGGTCGTGTTGTCCGAGTACTTCGGCCTCATCGGGCATCGGCCGCTCGCTTGGGGCTGGCCGCCCGATGCCTACCGCAAGGCCAGCGTCGCGGCAACCAGTCTCGTGGTTCTTGGCGCGACACTCTACCTGGCGGCGTACCTGTGCAGCGCCATCGCCGTGGAACTGCGTTCGCGCCTGCGCGCCAACGTGCTCCTTTCGCGGCAGATTGCCGACGACAAACGGCGCCTGGAGGCCGCCTTTGCAACGCTGCGGGAGAGCGAGCGCGCCAAATCGCAATACATGCGGAAAGTGGCGCACGAACTGCGCGGCCCGCTGGGAACGATCGAGACCGCGCTCAAGGTGCTGTTACAAGGAATGGCCGGCGGCCTCAGTGAACCGTCCCGCGAGTTGATCGGCCGGGCCCAGCGCCGCGCCGGCGAGCTTGCGGCGGTTACTCACGACTTGCTGCTGCTGGCGCGTGCGCGCGAGGCGGCAGTCGAGGGCGCGCAAGCTCCGGTTGCACTCGGCGCGCTGGTTGCGGAGGTGATTGAAGACTTCCGGGAAGCCGCCGGACGCAAAGGGGTGACGCTCTCGGCCCGTATCGCTTCCGAAGAGGTCGTCCTTGGAGATCCAGTCGCCCTTCGCCAACTGGTGGCAAATCTCGTCGAGAATGGAGTTCGTTACACGGGATCGGGGGGATCCGTCACCGTGAGCCAGCATTTGCATGGCGAAAGCCCGGTCGTACAGGTGGAAGATACCGGCATCGGAATCGCGGCTGAGGATCTGCCGAGAATCTTCGAGGAGTTCTACCGGGCGGCCAATGCCCGAGAGTACGCGGAACAAGGGACCGGCCTGGGACTTGCGATCGTCAAAGAGATCGCGGAACGCCATGGTGGAGGCGTCGCCGTCGAGAGCGAACCGGGCCGGGGAACGCGATTCACCGTGAAGCTGCCAGCCCGCCCGGCTTGCAAATCGCCCTTGACGCACGGCGAAGACGGTCCCATAATTGAGCAGTCGAGCGCTAGATCGTTATGATCGCCAGCCTCACTATCGCGCCTTCCTGCTTGATCCCGCTGAGATTAGAAGCGGGAAGAAGAGGGATCGCTTGCCTGAAGTCCCGTTGGACGGGGCGTGTTCCTGGTTGGGGACTTCGGGCAACCCTTCGCCGTGGGCCGTCAGCGGTCCACATCGCTCTGCCCGTCATCTGGGAAGAGTCGGCCCAATAACCGCGCCGGGTGCTCTCCCAGGATAGCTTTCGCAGACGCCTGCCGCGCCTCGCGTGACCGTGGCAAAACAAGCAATTCTGGAGATTGGGTATGACGAGCGCAGGAAATCGAATCCTGATCATTGACAACGACGCTCATTTCGCAGATGGCGTCGCGTCTTTCCTCACGGCCAGGCAGTTTACCGTCTTTCGGGCGGAGACCGGCCGAGAGGGAGTGGAACTGGCCCAAGCGGAGCGGCCAGATTTGATCCTCATGGACATAGTTATGGACGAAAGGACCGAGGGGTTTTCAGCCATCCAGGAGATACGCCGCACGGAGGGACTGAAGGGCGTCCCGATATTCATTCTAAGCTCGAATTGCGTGAATCTCCCGGATTTTGAGACTCCGGGCGGCACCTGGCTGGCGCACGACCTTTTCCTCCAGAAACCGCTGCGCTTGACTCAGTTGCTGGACAAGATCCGGAGCACGTTGGCAAGATTGGATGAGGACGCGCGCGCCGGGAGTCACGGCTTTGCTTCCACCGCGGCGGTTTATAAAGGATAAGCCGGACCGTAGCATCCGGTTATGCTGAAAACCTGATGCCGGCCATCTGCATCAAGCCGAGAGATTCTTCTTCCTCAATTCGCCAATGACTGCACCACCAAGCAGCATAGAGAAGAACCCGACGACGAAAATGACCGCAAAGATGCCTTACTGAGCGGCGGCTTCCGCCCCAGCCGGAGCGGCAGGCGTAGCCCTTTTCCGTGGGCGCTTGGCAGCCGTCTTCCTTGTGACCCTTGCCGGCGGAGCCTTTTTCGCTGCTTTCCTCGTAGCAGGTTTCTTGGCGGCGGCTTTCTCCTGTCCCGCCTTGGCCGCTCTGAGTGCCGCCCATCGTTTCTTGGTGGCGGCGATGATTGCCTTCCTGCCAGCCGCCGAGAGCTTCCGTTTGGGCTTGGGAGTCTCCTGGGCTGGCGGTTCAGTCACCTTCTTTGCTTCCGCCCATCTCTTGCGTTGCGCCTCGGCGATGCGAGCACGAGCGGCGGCACTAAGTTTCCGTCGTTTGAGTTTTGGGGTCTCAGGCGTGGCGGGCGCTTCCGTTCGACCGCCGGGTAGTAGGGCGCGAAGCTCGGCGATCCTTTGATCTATGCGGACCTTTTGCGATTCGTAGCCTTCAACGGCAGCGGCTATCAGGTCGGGTGTCAGTCTTGGTGTTGGCATGAGAACTGTTCCTTACATAGTGACACAGAAATATTTGGGGCAGTGATTTCGAGATTCACGCGATCTGCTGCCAGGCCAGTTCGGCGTCGGTTGACCTGCTGTATGTCAGCAATGCGCGTTTCCCGGCAAGTTGACGCGGGGCAGCCCAGGTTCCGGTTAGCGCGTAACACGCTGGGCATTGGGCCCCCCGGGTGAGATTTGCGGGTTGACGCTCCTGCTATTCATCGCTGATTCCTCGATCCGCGAGAGCTATACTTCAGCCATGACGCAACGGAGAGCTGTACTGTTTTGGCTGCTCCTTGTGCCGCTGTCGTGGTGGCTGACTCATGCCCTCGGCTACCTTGTCCACGAGTACGCACACTCCTTCAGCGCCTGGGCTGTGGGCTACAAGGCGGACCCGTTGGCGTTGAACTACGGGCCTTTGACTCTGGGGAATGCGGCCTTCCTTCTCGACGTCGACGAGAACGTTCAGTATGGTCCGATGTTCGCGGCAGGCAAAGGCTACCTCGCATCGCTGGTTGCAGTGGCGGGAGTGCTGTTCGGCAACGGATTTCTCTATGTCGGTGCGAGGAGGTTCTACTCGCAGGCCATGCAGAGACGCCGTGACGTGCTAGTGCTTTTCGCTCTGATGCTGTGCCTTATGAACGTGGGGAACTTCCTGTGCTACGTACCGGTCAGGACTTTTGCTACACACGCAGACATGGCCACACTCGAAAAGGGGCTACACGCGTCACCCTGGTGGATCATAACAGTGCTCGGTATCCCCTTCGCCATCGCGATTTGGCATTACTTCGCAAAGCTGCTGCCCGATGCCTGCGGCTTTTTCTTTGGCGGCAACCGGATTCCACAAGTCGCTCTGGTTACCGTGAGCTCGTTCACCGTGTTTGTCTTCCCATTTGGGGCCGTCGGAGTGCGCGGATATGGCACGACATCGCACTGGATATCGACCTTATCGGCATGCGTGCTGTTTCCTGTTGTGGTGATTCTCTGCTGGCCGCGCAGGCCAGGGCACGAGAAAAGATACGATCTGAAACAGAGCCCGGCAAGCGGATCTTCCCGATTTGCAGTATGACGCCCAATGCGCGCTATTCGGAAGCCCGCCCGACCTTACCACACGCCCGGAACCAGTCGGTAGAGTGTCCGGGTGCAGTACTCCTGTAGCCCGGCAGTTCGCGCCACAGGGCGCCGTCTTCCAGCACCGTACGGACAATGAAGGTGGCCATCAGCATCGTGATCGGCGCGAAACTCCATGCCGAGCCGAGAATCAGCGGCCACCCCAGCAGCACCAGCAGCAGCCCGGCATACATGGGGTGACGCACGACGCGATACGGTCCCGTGGTGATGACGTGATGGCCAACCTCGCTCGCAATGCGGACCTGCCTTTCGAGGAAGGGATTCTCGGCGATCGCCAGGTAAATGGGAACGAATCCCAGCAACTCCAGCGCGATGCCAGGCCATACCCAGGCCGCGCTGAGTTGCGACCAGCCGTAGCGGACGTCGAGGCCGGCCACCGCGTAAAAGCTGAGGAAGCCGATAAACGCCGCGACGACCACGAATCTCTCGAATCCCTTGACGCCCGGTTGCGGCTCCAGCCGCCGGCGCATCAGTTCCGGGTTTCTGCGCCGCATTACGGCGAAGCTCACCCCGGCGATAAGCAGCATTGAGCCGACGAAAAGCCAGCCGCGCCACCAATCCAGGCGGCCCGCGAAAGCAAATGGCGGCAGGAAAAGGAGCGCGCGGCATATAGCCCGGAGCGCCAGCTTCCAACTTAGGGCCTGTGCCGACATTGGAAAACCTGCCTTCTCATTCGTAGTTTCCCTCGAATCGCACACTCCGCGACTGATGGGATCGGCGCACACATCGTGCACCGGCGAGAATGCAGGTAGGGGACCGCCGAAACGATATCGCAGCAGGCGCTTCCTGTTCTGGTGCCTAGCGGCAAATCAGCGAGGGTGACTCCCCCGCGACCGAAGATTATGAGTCCGGCATCGCAGCGCTGTGGGTATCCGGAAGCACCTTCTGTTCAAGAGCTCGCGGCCTGGCGCGAAGTCCGGTTCTAGTCGACCACACCAGGGTTCGCCCGCGATATCCGGATTGACCCACGGAGGCCGTATCGGGAGAGTCGAAGTAAATCGGCGGCGTCCCGGCACCGCAGTTGTGTCTGAGGGATCGCTTCCGCGATGGAGCTTGGGCAACCACTGCGGCCATACCCTTCCACAGTCTGCCTGGCCGGTGTAGATCTCGGCACTAATCCGAGCACGCCGCCCCCGGAGTCGAACGGCACGACGAGCCGTAGGAACTGTACGGTGAACGCGCCGCCTTCCGGCACGATGCCTAAGACACCGGCTGGTTCGCCGATGAACGCCGCGGAACCCGCGGCGCCTGGCGCGCGTAGCTATTCAGAGTAGAGAATCCGTTATAGCGCCCGTCCATCGGAGACCAGCCGCGGCGAGAGCCCGCGCGGCACGAGGACCGGAGAAAGGCCGCAACCTATGTCAAGTGAAGCCAGGGCAAGCGAATCCAAGAAGATCCTCATCATTGGCGGAGGCATCGCGGGCCTCTGCACGGGCGTGTACGCCCGCAAATGCGGCTACCAGGCCGAAGTGCTGGAG
>Ga0326727_10016437_pt1 | contig 15619 bp, 16 predicted proteins | sample MB2enrmetagenome_FD_207643 | JGI IMG/M metagenome (GOLD analysis project Ga0326727, IMG submission 207643) | Lab enriched peat soil microbial communities from McLean, Ithaca, NY, United States - MB29MY | ecosystem: Environmental > Terrestrial > Soil > Wetlands > Peat | place: USA: New York... | reverse complement strand
CGGCGGTGGAGGCCCCGAAACCGAGGCCCCGGGCCGCCGCCGCCTGCACCGCGGCCACCACTTCCGGGACGGCGTGCCCCAGGATCAGCGGGCCCCAGGAACCGACATAGTCCAGATAGGAGTTGCCGTCCACGTCATAGACCCGGGAACCCTCGCCCCGGGCCAGGAGCCGCGGCGGCGTCAGGCCCACGGCGCCCCAGGCCCGGACCGGGCTGTTAACCCCGCCGGGCATCAGCGCCAGCGCCTGCTCGAACAGGCGCTGCGATTCCACCACATTTGCCATGGGTGACTCCTTGGTGAAGGCGTACGCAGTCAGTGGTCAGTGGTCATAGGTCAATATGTAGTAATCGGTAAGCGGACCCGGATGTCTGCCCTGCTTCAGGGAGCATATGCGGCTGCGCCAAAAAAATCCAAAAACCTTGCTTTTTAGGAGCTTCCTGAAGAAAGACCAGGAATTTCGGGAACGCCAAAACTGCCTACCGCCCCCGGATCACTGACCCCTGAAATAACGCATGGTGGTCTTTTTCAATTCGCTTTCGCTGAAAAGCACCTGGTAATCGTTGAGCCCGGTCTCCTGGGCCATGCGGGTCGCGGTTTCCAGACACTCCTCCCGGGAGCGGCCGTGTATCATGGTATAGAGGTTGTAAGGCCAAGCCGGAGGGACCGGCCGCCGAGCGTAACAGTGACTCACTACGCGCTGCGCCGCCATTTTTTGGCCGGTGCGTTTGAGGTCTGCCTCGGGCACCTTCCAGGCCACCAGGGCGTTGGCCGCAAAGCCCGATTTTTGATGCCTCAGGGTCGCGCCAAAGCGCCGGATATAACCCTTCTCCATCAGCCCCCGAATGGCCGCCAGCAGTTCCTCTTCTTCCAGGCCCAGCAGGACCGCCAGTTTGCGAAAAGGTCGGGGTTCCACCTCCAGGTCCCGTTGCAGGGCCAGAATCACCCGCTTTTCCAAATCGGTCAACATGCTCGCCAAAGATCCCGTAATTTCCCGCCCTTGACCAGCGGTAGCCGCTGGCTCCAGCCGGCGCCCGCCATGATTCGCCGGGGCGCCGGCTGGGTCGCCCGCCCTACCAGATGGCCTTATCCCCCACCTTAATGCCGTGCCGGTCACAAAACCCGGCCGGCACCTCCAGAATGTAATTCACCGGCACTGGGGATTTATAATCGACCTGCTGATCCTGAGGTGTAACGTTTTTGGTCAGGCCGGCCACCCGCCCGGGCGTCAGCCAGATGAAATCCAGGGCAAAGCCCATATCCCGCATGCAAAATTCCTGAATCTCCCGTTGGGGCATGACAAACAACATGCCCCGCCCTTCCGGAAGCTCCCACCGTTTCCCCAGCCCCAGGTAAAGTTTCTCCGGGGAACTGACCACCTCGGCCTTCACCTTGGTCTTCCCGATGGTCACCCAGGTAAAAGGATTGCCGTATTCCGAGCACTCCAGCCGGTTCTCCCCCGCCAGCAAGGCAGCCGGCCGGACCAGCCCGTTTAGCAATATTAACCAGCCCAGGAAAATTAAGATTTTTCGCATCTTCATGCTGATAACCTTTCAGAGCTGCCATTTTTGCCAAAAGGTAGATGAACCGTGGGGCAAAGTCAAGGAAAAGGCAGAGCCCTTTCCAACCCTTCTGAGATGTGATAAAAAAATCGGGCGGTATAATTGCTCCCGGTTCATTTCGGGGGAGGTGCGCTTATGAAGATAGTGGCCGTCTTGGGAAGCCCCCGGCCCCAGGGGAACAGCGCCGGTCTGGCCCGGCAATTTTTGGCCGCGGCCCGGGAACAGGGCGCCGAGGTCCAGGAATATTCGCTCAATAAAATGACCTACCAGGGCTGCCAGGGTTGTCTCAAGTGCAAGACCGAAAGCGACTTTTGCGTCCTGAAAGATGAGGCTGCCCCCATCCTGGCGGCCATCAAAGAAGCTCAGATATTGGTGTTGGCCTCCCCGGTTTATTATGGCGATCTCATCGGCCAGCTAAAGTGCTTCTTTGACCGCACCTTTTCCTATTTCAATCCCGACTTCAGCAGCCGGGTGCCGCCGGGGAAAAAGGCGGTGTTGATCCTGGCTCAGGCCAATCCGGACCCGGAGGAGTTCGCCGACATTTACCCGCGTTACCATCGCTGGCTGAAGCTCTATGGCTTCGATCCGGTCTATTTGCTGCGGGCCGTCGGGGTTAAGGATTTGGGCGATATCGACCGGCGGCCGGAACTCCTGAACCAGGCCGCCGACCTGGCTCGGGATATGGTTCGGCCCGGCTCTTGACCTCCATAACCCTCGCCGCCTGGGCCTCTCCCCAAGCCCCCCAAAAAAAGCCCGCCTCCGGCAAGGGGCGGGCTGGTTGCTCGGAAATTATAGGGTGGCCTGTGGCCGCCGCATAAAGGCACCGGCTGGAAAGCCGGCGCTGCCGGCTTAAAGCCCGGCTCACCTGAAGAAAGGGCCGGACCAGGGAGGCCCCGGCAAATCAGGCCTTTTGGGGTGCGGCCTCCTCCGCCGCGGCCAAATCCAGAACATAATCCCCGTCCAGGAAACTCCGGGCCACCAGTTCGATGCTGGCCTCGTTCACCATGAGCATGTCCATCAGCCGGGTGAACTGCAACAGGCGGCCCCCCTTGCCTCCCCACCATGGGCGGGTTCTCTTGACATAGTGATCTTAGCCCCTACCTTATAGGCATCTCTAATACCCCTTTCCTCATAGGCCCCCCGATCCCTCGCCCTCCATTACCTGAATCGAGGCAACCGGCCTGGAGAGCTAAGGCTTTCAGATCATTCGATCTTAACCGCGGTTGATACCTAACATCAAGAGGGAGGAAGCTAGGTCCCCAGACATCAAAGAGGAGGAAGTCATGTCTCAAACCAGCAGTCGTTCAAAGAGAAGCGAAAAAGGGCTACTAACCCCGGATAACTGCGTGGTGGCGATCATCGATCTCCAACCCCAGATGCTCTTCGGCGTTGCCAATTTTGACCGCCAATCGATCATCAACAACAACGTAGCGCTCGCGAAAACCGCCAGGGTGTTCGAAGTCCCCGTGGTCCTGTCCACGGTGGAAACCAAGAGTTTCAGTGGCAATATCTGGCCACAGATCCAAGCAGTCTTCCCGAACAAGACGCCCATAGAACGTTCCACCATGAACTCTTGGGACGACGAGAACTTCGTCGCCGCGATTGAGGCGACTGGCCGGAAAAAGATCGTGTTGGCCGGGCTATGGACTGAAACCTGCGTGGCCTTGCCGACAGTGCAGGCGATTCATGACAATTACGAAGTCTACGTCGTCGAAGATTGCTGCGGCGATGTCAGCCAACTCGCTCACGACAACGCCATGAAGCGCATGGTCCAGGCCGGGGCGAAGCCGGTTACCGTGCTCTCCGTGATGCTCGAGTGGCAGCGTGATTGGGCAGAGCGCGATACGTATGATGCGGTCTTGGACATCGTCAAGAACCATTTTGGGGCGTACGGCATGGGTGTGGAGTATGCATACACCATGGTGCATGGAGCTCCCGCGACGAAATTCCCCGAATACCTTGTTCCGCGGCCTTTGCCCAAATAACAGATTGGGATAGGTCCCTGCTTTAACTAAGGAGGAGGCTCGCATGCCAGCCGATATCATACTGCATACCGGCAAGATTGCTACGAATGGAGTGCCTGCATTTGTGGAAGCAATCACCATCAAGGACGGCAAAATCGAGGCGGTCGGGAGCAATGACGAGGTTCTTCGGCTGGGTGGGCCGGCGACGAAAGTGATCGACGTCGGAGGAAGAACCGTCATTCCCGGCCTCAACGATTCGCACATGCATCCGATTCGCGGCGGCCTCAACTACAACTTGGAGCTGCGCTGGGATGGCGTGCCTTCGCTCGCGGACGCCTTGCGTATGCTGAGAGAACAAGCCGGGCGGACGCCGCCCCCGCAATGGGTCAGAGTGGTCGGCGGCTGGACAGAGTTCCAGTTCGCTGAGGCGCGCATGCCAACTCTGGAAGAGATCAATGCCGCGGCGCCGGAGACGCCGGCATTTGTCCTGCACCTTTACGACCGGGCCTGGCTGAACGGAGCCGCCCTGCGCGCCGTTGGGTATACGAAAGACACGCCCGACCCGCCCGGCGGGGAGATTGAGCGAGATAAGCAGGGAAACCCGACAGGGCTGCTCATCGCCCGCCCAAACGCCATGATTCTGTATTCTACCCTCGCCAAAGGGCCGAAGCTCTCGCCTCCGGACCAGTTGAATTCGACGCGCCAGTTCATGCGCGAACTCAACCGGTTCGGCATCACCAGCGTCATCGATGCCGGCGGCGGTTTTCAGAACTACCCGGACGACTACGAAGTCATCAATGAACTTCACCGGCAGGGTGAGCTGACTGTCCGTTTTGCCTATAATCTGTTCACCCAGAAGCCCAAGGAGGAACTGGCAGACTTCCAGCGATGGACCAAGATGACCAGGCCTGGTGAAGGCGACGACTTCTACCGGATGAACGGCGGGGGCGAGATGCTCGTCTTCTCCGCGGCCGATTTCGAAGACTTCCTCTGGCCCTGCCCGGAAATGCCAGCCGTAATGGAGGATGAACTCAAGGCGGTTATCCGTCACCTCGCAGAAAACCGTTGGCCCTTCCGCCTCCACGCCACCTACGACGAGACGATCAGCCGCGCCCTGACCGCTTTTGAAGAAGTAAATCGCGCCGTTCCTTTCGCCGGTCTCCACTGGTTCTTTGACCATTGCGAAACCATCTCCGACCGCAACATCGAGCGGGTCAAGGCGCTTGGAGGCGGGATTGCGGTGCAAGACCGGATGGCCTTCCAGGGCGAATATTTCGTGGCTCGCTACGGCGCCAAACAAGCGCAGCGCACTCCGCCCCTCAGGCGGATGCTGGAGTTGGGCGTCCCGGTGGGAGCGGGCACAGACGCCACGCGAGTCTCAAGCTACAACCCCTTCGTCTCCCTTTACTGGCTGATCACTGGCAAAACCGTCGGGGGCACGGTGCTCTACCCGGAGAACAACCGCCTCGACCGCAGGGAGGCGCTCCGTCTCTACACCGTCGGCAGCAGTTGGTTTTCTAACGAAGAGGGCAAGAAAGGTTCACTGGTGCCGGGTCAATTAGCCGATCTTAGTGTGCTCTCCGCTGATTACTTCTCGATCCCGGAAGAGCAAATCAAACAACTCGAATCGGTTCTGACCATCGTCGGAGGCCGGATCGTCTTCGCCGCGGGCGAGTTCGAGGGCCTGGGACCGCTGCCGCTGCCTGTCAGTCCCGATTGGTCGCCGGTCAAAAATTACGGCGGTTACGCGTCCCAGGGTGTGTCGCAGATGCGGCGGCAGCAATGCGGCCACATTCACGCCTCCGGAGTTAAAGCACCCAAATGGGTACTTGGCGAGTCCGGGCTGTGGTCCCTCGGGTGCGATTGTTTCGCCTTTTAGAACTCAACCGACCCCACGGTGAATAGATGCCGGCCTATCCGGCTAAGGAGAAATTAGCCATGGATTTTACTGAAAAAGTGCTGAAGGCCTACTCGAATATCGAGGACCCGAGGTTAAAGTCTCTCGTTGCGCTCCTGATCAAACACCTGCACGCCTGCGTCAAGGAGATGAAGCCGACGGACGAGGAATGGGAGTTTGCCTGGGACTATATGCGAAGGATGGCAGCGATCACCGGCCTCGAAAGAAATGAGTTCCTCTTATTTGCTGATATCATCGGGGTGAGCCAGCTCATTGAAACGCTCAATCACGAAAAGCCCGGCCAGCCCGTGGGCTATGCCCTCGTAGGGCCGTTCTTGCGGGCCGGCGCACCCTTCCGCGAACGAGGTGCTGCCACTGCCAGCGACGATACGGCCGGGGTGCGCGTGCGGATCTCGGGAAGGGTATACGACTTTGGGACCAAGGCCCCTATCAAAGATGCGATTCTCGACACCTGGCAGGCTGCGACCAATGGTTTTTACGAGAACCAGGATGAGAAGCAACCAGACTACAATCTACGTGGCCGTTTCAAGTCCGATGAAAACGGCACTTATAAGGTTCTGGCGCTCATGCCGACTGCCTACCCTGCTCCGACTGACGGCCCCGTAGGCGAGCTTTTGCGAGCTGCCAAAAGATCGCCTTACCGGCCGGCGCACCTCCACTTCATCGTGTCGGCCCCGGGTTATGAGACGCTGGTCACCCAGATCTTTGTAAAAGGGGATAAGCGCATAGAGGACGATGTCGTTTTTACGGCGAGCGAGAACATGATCGGGGATTTCCAGAAAGAAGGTGATCACTTCCGGCTTACCTATGATTTTCCTCTAGTGCCTGGTGTTTCTAAAATGCCGAAGGCCCCTATTCCAGCTTAGGAGAGCCACCATGGAAGACGTTGCCAAACTGATCGTCGGCGCCTGGCGCTTGGTCCACTCCGTGATCATCAATACGGATGGGAAAAAGGAATATCCCCTGGGAGAAGATGCTCTCGGGTATATCTGCTACAGCGATACCGGAATTATGGCGGTGCAGATAAGCAGGAAAGTGAGAACCGAGGTCAAAGATCCTGAGCAGCTGAAGCACGATTATCTGGCCTATTTCGGCCACTATGAGATCGACACCGGCCGTCAGGTGGTCCGCCATTTTCTCGAAGGGCAGCTCTTTCCCGGGCATCATCCCGCAATTCTCGAAAGAAAGTACCGGTTCGACGGCGATCTTATGTCGCTTCGGCCCGTGGACCGGACCAATCAGGAAATTTTGTGGCAACGGGTAAGATGAAATCCGCTGCCGGAAAGCACCCCATAACCATGACCGGAGGCAGAGGTTAACTTACATCAAGAAGAAGGAAGTGCCAGTGAATGAAAGTTCTCTAGCGACAAAACGTTTTCGAGGTAAGCAACCATGAGCGGCCCACAGAAGACAGCCATCGTGACCGGAGCTTCACAGGGGATCGGCGCGGGAATCGTGAAAGGGTTTGTCGAACGGGGTTTCAACGTCGTGGCCAATTCCCGGAAGATTACCCAATCCACCGAGGTCGCGGCTTCCAACCATGTCGCTTTAGTGGACGGCCACATTGGCGAGCCGGCAACTGCCGCCATGATCGTCGAGACGGCGCTGTCTCGCTTCAAGTCGATCGACGTACTGGTCAATAACGCCGGCATCTTTTTCACCAAGCCGTTCACGGACTACACCGCCGAGGACTTCAGGTCACTCGTCGCGACGAACCTCGAGGGCTTCCTGTACGTCACCCAACTCTCCATCAAGCAAATGTTAGCGCAGAAGACCGGCGGGAGCATCGTCACGATCACGGCGGCCCTTGCTCGCAACCCGATCCGGGGCGTCACGGCGTCAGTGCCGATGATCACCAAAGGCGGTCTTGAAACGATCACCCAGCACCTTGCGATGGAGTATGCGAAAGACGGCATCCGCGTGAATGCCGTCGCGCCCGGCGCCGTCTATACGCCGCTTCACCGAAACACTCCGAAAGACGTCATGGAAAGCCTGTCGCCGATGGGTCGGCCTTCCACGGTCGCTGACATCACGGATGCGGTCATGTACCTGACCGACGCTGCGACTGTCACCGGTCAAATCCTGTACGTCGATGGCGGCGCCCATTTCGGCCGCTGGTAATTGAAAGGAGTTCTCGTCATGACCACAAACTCGCAGTCGTTGACTATGATACAGCGGGTGGCAATCTGCTTCGCGGCGGGGGTTATAGGCGGACTGGCCGTGGTCCTTTTCAGCCACCTCCTGTTTGATTTGGGGCTTAGCGCGACACTCGGGGTACAGGCCCCGATCTCCTTAAAATCGCCGGATATATACAGGCCGCTCTTCTGGGCCGGGCTGTGGGGTATCCCGTTCGAGGTTTTTATAAAGACCGTCTGGATGCGCCTGTACCTCTTCGGTTTTCTATACTTCCTCGCGCCGGTGGTGGCGCTGTTTGTCATCTTCCTGCCGATGAGCGGCGCCGGGTATTTCGGGCTTAAGCAGGGCGGGGCGATGTTCACGGTCTATCTGCTGCTGGTAAATCTGCCGTACGGGATAGTCACCGCTTTGGCCGCAAGGGCGATAATAGGGAAGTAGCCGTAAGCATCTTATCCGCCGGGACTCATCGCCGATGGGTCGGCCTTCTCCTGCATGACATTGGTGGTTGTGTGATGCTCACATCATTTCAATTGCTGCCCCAGGCTTACGGAAACGGACGTCACATGAAGTATCCGACGTTTTATCGCACGATACAGATAGGTGGGCTCTCCATCTTTTACAGGGGGGCCGTCCCGAAGACACGTCGACGCTTCTCTTGCTGCACGGCGACGACGACCAGATCTTGCCGATCGCCGACTCGTCCCTGCTCTCCTCTAAAATCGTAGAGGGCCCCCGCCAAAAGTCTATCCTTGCGCGCTGCACGGTGTGTGTAAGACCCATAAAGACTTGACGCGGACCTGCTCGCGTTCATCAAGGCTTAGCGAAAGTAGGATGTGAAGTTAATGGAGAGTTCACAAGAAAGGAGGATTCTAAGCCCCGATTTGGTGATAGGTTTAAAATGAAAGCCCTCATCATGTGGTGGAAGGACAGTTCACACATGACCTCAGCTTAAAAAAATACTAAGAAAGGTGCTGCGAAAAATTCATAACCCAGAACAAAGGAGAAAGAAGATGAAAATATTGATGGTGCTAACATCCCACGATCAATTGGGCAACACGGGTCACAAGACCGGCTTCTGGCTTGAAGAATTCGCGGCCCCCTACTTTGCTTTCAGGGACGGCGGTGTCGAGTTGATCATTGCTTCACCGAAAGGCGGGCAGCCGCCCGTCGATCCGAAGAGCGATCTGCCAGAAAATCAGACCCCTGCGATGGCTCGCTTCAAGCAGGATCAGGCGGCGCAAGAAGTGCTTGCTCACTCGCTAAAGCTCCGCGACATGCGAGCGGAAGATTACGACACAATATTTTATGTGGGCGGACACGGTCCTCTGTGGGATCTTGCCGAGGATCCCGATTCAATCGCCTTGATCGAGGCCTTCTACAACTCCGGCAAGCCGGTTGCTGCAGTCTGCCATTCTCCGGGTGTTCTCCATCGGGTAACCTACAAAGGTGAGCCGATCGTGAAGGGCAAGCGCGTGACCGGTTTTGCCAACAGTGAAGAAGAAGCTGTACATCTCACCAATGTTGTGCCTTTCCTGGTTGAAGATGAGCTCAAGCGACTGGGCGGCCTCTATGAAAAAGCGCCGGATTGGCAAAGTTGTGTAGTGGTTGATGGTCGCTTGATAACCGGGCAGAATCCCGCATCGTCGTTCGATGCCGCCCAGGCACTTCTGAAACTAATGGCGCGGAAGGCGGTTGCTTAGCGCTCCTTCAATTCGCGCCTAGGCGCGTCGTTGTCCGTCAATTGGGTGGCCAAGGCAGTGGCGTTGCCTTGGCCGCACAGATTGCAACCGATGTCGGAGAGGGGTTTATATTGAGAGGTCTTTATTTCCGAAACACCGGCTCCTTGGACAATCTGCAAGTCGAAGAGCTTCCCATGCCAGTGCCCAAGGCAAGCGAAGTTCTGATAAAGGTCTTTGCCGCGGCCATCAATCCCAGCGATGCGAAAAATGTCCTGGGGAAAATGGCGGAAACCAAACCTCCTCGAGTTCCCGGGCGTGACTTTGCCGGTCGGGTGGTCACCGGGGATTCCCGTTGGGACGGTAAGGCGGTCTTCGGAACCGGAGGGAATCTTGGCTTTGGCAGGGATGGCAGCCATGCCGAATTTGTGGCCGTTCCCGTGGAGGCGCTGGTGGAAATGCCTCCGGAGTTTAACTACGAGCAAGCGGCTGCGATCGGTCTGGAATATCTTACCGCTTTCGCCGCTTTAGTCCGAACGGGTGCGGTGCATGACGGAGAGACAGTACTGGTCACCGGAACCATGGGAGGCGTTGGGTCGGCTGCGGCAAAAATTGCCGCCTGGAAAGGGGCGCGGGTGCTGGGAACCGTAAGGTCGAGTCGAGACCTCGGCAAGCGAGACGACCTTTCCATGGTGGAATGGATCGACCTCGAAGCTCGTTCTCTGCCGGAATCAGTTAAGGAATTTACGGAAGGCAAAGGAGCCAGCCTCATCTTGGATGTTGTCGGGGGGCCGCTGTTTGAGCCGTGTCTGGAGTCGCTCGCCCAAAGGGGGCGACAGATTGCCATTGCCTCGGCCGGTGATCCTCGGGTGACTTTCAACCTCGTGGACTTCTACCACAAAGAAGCCTGTCTTAAAGGGGTTGATACCTTGAAATTGTCGTTCGATGAGGCGGCAGAAATTCTAAAGGGTCTGCTCCCTGGTTTCAAGGAGGGTATCTTTTCTCCCCCACCTGTGGAAGTGATTCCCCTTGACGAGGCCCCTGGCGCCTACCGGGCCATCGTTGAAGGAGGCTCCGGCAAGAAGTTTATTATCCAGTTTGGTTAGCGCTATCGCAAACCATTATACTGAAGGGAGGCTTACCATGAATTACCTCACTGTCGGAAAAGAGAACTCCGGCAGCATCCAGATCTATTACAAGGACTGGGGCAGCGGCCAGCCCGTCGTCTTCAGCCATGGCTGGCCGCTGAGCGCCGACGCCATCGATTTTCTCTTGAACCACATCTTTCCCTAGGAAATGGCTTACACTCCTGCGGAGACAGGCAGCGCGACATAGGGAAAGTCGGGGCGAAGTGTGCCGGTCGCAGTGCTACTGCGCAAACCGTCGGACCGCGCCGCGTTGACGACGATGGAGAACATCACCTCGGGTGCGTTGTCGGTCAGCGCCCGACCATTGCGCTTCGCGAAACCGAAGACCGCAGGCGTACCGACCTCGTAGCGCAGGATGTCAGGGAAGCAGAGTTCAGAAACCAACTCGCCGTAGGCCCGGGGGTCGGTTGCCGTTCCCATTGCGGCGACCACGCCGGCGACGAGTGTGCTGACGATGGGTCCGTATAGCGCTTGGTCCTCTCTCGGCTGGGTCGTGTTGTAGGCACTGGACCTCTCGCTGTCATCGGGGTTGAAGATAGGCTGGATCATCGGCTTCCCTGCCCGGTTGATCTGCCTCCAGCCGCCAGCGTCAGTGGCGAGTGCCGTCACGCCCCAGAAGCCGATCGTCGTGGCGCCGAACGCGGCGTCTGGGACCTCGAGGACAATCGAGTTCACCGTGGTATTGGCGAACGCGTTGACCGCCTTGTCCTTGTTCCATCCGGTCAGGTCGACGGCAGTGCCGCTCGCCACAGCCTTGCGGATCGCCCCGAGCACGGTGGGCTCGATGTAGAACGGCTCGCCGGCGATCCCAGCCCAGACCTTTAGGCCACCCTCACCAACGATGTTGTCCCCCGTGTGACCTTGCGCCATGACCAATCCCTCTGCGCTCCGGTCTCGCGACGCCTGGCCGTCGAGGCGACGAACCTCGAGAGCCTGACGACCGTCGGCCTCGCCGGGCCCAAACGACACCCTGAGGGTCACTTCTTCTAACGCATCCCCATCGGTGTCCACCTTGAACTCGTAAAGCGCCTCGGGATGGAAGAGCACAGGATAGTTGTGACCAGCAACCGACGAATTGACGTTCATCACGAACACGGTTCCCGCGGTGCCTCTGAAGAGGTACACATCGGTGATGTCGAGACGCGTATCTTGCCGTGCAAGTGGTGAATCGAGATGGTGTGACATGGTGATTCCTCCTCATTAAGTTATTTGTGATTGTCGTATCAAGCTTTCCTTCACGGTCGATACCCCGTCTCTGCCCGGGCTGCGGCCTTTCACCGATACCAGACAATGTGCATACAAATATTGCTTGAGCAGCCGAACATTAGCAGCAACGCAGAGGGATTTACGACATCCGGAGGAAAGAGCTGGGAACCTAACAGATATCTCTAAGAGTCTATTGGAGAAGTAGCAAGGATGCCTAATTTGAAGCTAAGTTGTTAGGAAAGAATGTCAAGAGTATTACTGCCTGATATGAATGAGAACTCATCAAACCCCCGAAAAATTTGCCAACCTAGGCGATTCCTCTTGACATGGTGGTCTCAGCCCCTACCTTATAAGCATTCTCGAAAACCTTTCCCTCATAGGCCCCGCGATCCCTCACACTCCTTTTTCTACTAAAAGCCGGGCTATCAGACTTGGAAATACCAAGCTTTCAGGTCACCCAACCTCTAATAACATCAAACCCTTATCAGAAGTGAGGTATGCCATGAATTATATCAATGTAGGTAAAGAGAACTCCGGCAGCATCCAGATCTATTACAAGGATTGGGGCAGCGGCCAGCCCGTAGTCTTCAGCCATGGCTGGCCGCTGAGCGCCGACGCCTGGGAAGACCAGATGTTTTTTCTGGCTTCTCGCGGCTACCGCTGCATCGCCCATGACCGCCGGGGCCACGGACGCTCGAGCCAGCCCTGGGGCGGCAACGACATGGACACTTACGCCGACGACCTGGCCAAGCTCGTCGAAGCGCTGGACCTGAAGGACGCCATCCATGTCGGCCACTCCACGGGTGGCGGCGAAGTTGCCCGCTACATCGCCCGCCACGGCACCAAGCGGGTGGCCAAGGCGGTGTTGATCGGGGCGGTGCCGCCGTTGATGCTGAAGACCGCCGCCAATCCCGGCGGCCTGCCGATGGAGGTCTTCGACCAGATCCGCGCCGGCGTCCTGGCAGACCGTTCGCAGTTCTTCAAGGATCTCACCATGCCGTTTTATGGCTACAACCGGCCGGGGGCCAAGGTCTCGGAAGGTGTGCGCCAGTCCTTCTGGCGCCAGGGAATGATGGCTGGTTTCCCAGCCTGTTATTTTTGCATCAAGGCATTTTCGGAGACGGATCAAACCGAGGATCTCAAAAAGTTCGATGTGCCGATCCTGATCATCCACGGTGATGATGACCAGATCGTGCCCATCGGCGCCTCGGCCATGCTTTCCTCCAAACTCGTCAAAGGCGCCATACTGAAGATCTATCCGGGCGCCCCTCACGGACTATGTTCTACCCACAAGGACCAAGTCAACGATGACCTGCTCGCCTTCTTCAAGGCGTGAGGCTGAATAAAGAGACGAAAAAGAGATGGTTCATGATCAAAGGTTATGCCGCCACGAAACCAGGGGGCACGCTGTAGCCGTTCGAATTTGACCCCGGACCCTGGGGGACACCGAAGTCGAGATCAAGGTAGAATACTGCGGGTTGTGCCACAGTGATCTCAGCATAGTGGACAACGAGTGGGGAATCAGCCAGTACCCCTTGATTCCGGTACGATATTATCGGCAGCATTGAGACCCTGGGCCCCGACCCCCATGGATTTACCCTCGGGCAACGGGTCGGTTTGCGATGGTTTGCCGACGGCATATGTCGCGGTCCCTGATCTCTTTCTACTCCTCCAGGATTTGTTGCTGGCGAGAGTTGTTCTGTTTCTCTAACAACAGCTGTTTCCCCAGTTTGGTACGCGGGTTGATGAGGATGGGGCTCGAGAAGTTGGCGGTGGCCTCGGTCGGCCGTCCCGGAGGGATGGTGAAAGTGACGAACACCTGCAAATCATCGGGGCTCAGGGCTTTTAGCTCTTGGAGGGTGGCTTTGAGGCGGCCCAAATTTAAACCGTTTATCGGGTTGGCTGGGGTAGCCACCAAAAAGGCCAGTTCCGGCTGGTCTACACACTGCAGCACGGACAGAGGGCCGGTTTCCGGCCGGGAAAGCAAGATATACCGGTGATAATCGCAGAACCCTAAAAGCCCGCGCTTAAAAGTAATTACTTGATCTTCTACAAACTGGAGAGTCCCAAGCTTGCCGCTGTCAATGGACATGGGCCGGCCCTGCCCTGGCGGTTCGGCAGGAGGAGCCAGCCAATTGAGGAGGCCATTGACCGACTTCCTGAATTCTTGCAAGTCCCGGAGTTCGAACCTGGAGGCTAGTTGATTTTCTTTAGTCAGACGCTGAAAGATTTCATCCCGCATGACTACTATTTCTGAGGGGGCTTCAATCCCCAGCCAGACCTGCTTCCGCCGAACCTTTAGAACCGCTACCCGGATATCGTCGCCGATGATCACCTCTTCACCAATCCTGCGAGTAAGTATCAGCAAGTTCTTCTCCAGTCCTTGGGTTAATCCTGGTTACTGCCTGGTAACCTCGGTTTTCCTTGCTTCACGAACGTTCGGTAAAGGGCCTGACTATTGCCTTTTGGCTTTTCCTATGGATGCTGAGATTCACGTTGCCGAAAGCCTCTGGGAAAAAGGCTTTCCCCCCCATTGTTGCCTCTATAAGTTGCAACACCTTGTGGTAGCGCCAATAAAAAGGCCAAGCCGCCCATTCCTAGGCAACCCGGCCTCTTCCTTAAGACCCGTAACTTTTTTTAGGCTAGCTTTAACGCGAAGTATCCCTTTCTTTGGATGGGAAACCCTCCTGAACCTAACCTAGTAAAGCCAAAAGAAAAAACAGGTTGCCTGTTTCCAGGCAACCCGGCCCCTTCCTTGAGGCCCTGAATTGTAACCCCCGCATCATCCGCGCGGACCTATTCCTGTTAATTTTTAAACATACTATGCTTCCAATGTCAACTCTTTTTTTAAGTTATCTAATATTTTTTTAAAAAATGGTGATTGGAATTGGTCCAGATATTTCAGGTACTGGCTGAGAAGTCCGAAGGGACGAATAAGAAGGTGTCAAAAAGTGGCGCATATCCGCCCTCGATCTGCACCCAGCCAAAAAAAAAAGCGTAGTTGATCTGAGGTTCATAACCACATTCGTTTGCCTGCCATCTTTTAAATTTCGCCCTCAAGGTCAAATTGAATCGGACCACGACTCCATGGTGGTCAGGTTGAATCTTGGTCAATTTGAGGAGCCTTAGTAATATTTTGCCAGGCCCGCCTCCAACCCCTGGCTTGATAATGCAGAGCAACGATCTCGACCTGGAGGCCGCTCTTGGCGGGTCGGCCCCCCGGACGACTGGGTGAGGTCCCACGAGGCGTCCAGGCTGGCCTGATAATTATTGCTACTTCATTGCAGCCCCAAAAAAAGGCCCCCCTTATGGGGAGAAAGTTCCGCCGGATTTAGTTTCCGGGTTTGGTTCAGGGGTCGAAGGCGTGCCTATATTTTGCCGGGAAGGAGTATTAAGCCATCCGGGCGAAAAGGCGGAAGATCCAGTTCCAGCTATGCTAATCGTAGCTTCAATTTCCTGCGCGCCGATGATAAGCGCCACTTTACACCTGGGAGATATTCTTCAGTCCACCCGCTCGCTTCCATGAATTATTGGGGCGGGATGACCGGGAAATATTGGCGGATAGAAAATGTCCTGTATTTATGGTAAATTAGTAGTGTATGCTTATAGTGATAGATACTTCGACCCGTCACTCTAAGGACAGGCCGGATGACGAGACCCGGATCTCCCAGCTGGAGCGCGAACTCCAGGCCAACAAGGAATACCTTCAGACCACGGTAGAGGAGCTGGAGGCCAGTAACGAAGAACTCAAGTCCACCAACGAGGAACTGCAATCCACCAACGAGGAATTGCAAAGCACCAATGAGGAGTTGGAGACCGCCAAGGAGGAGCTGCAATCCACCAATGAAGAGCTGGTGACAGTGAACTCCGAACTCAACGACAAGATCGAAGAGCTTAGCGAAATCAACAACGACATCACCAATCTGTTGGCCAGCACCGAGATCGGCACGATCTTCCTGGACCAGGATTGTCGGATCAAGCGCTTCACGCCGGCCGCCACCAAGCTGTTCAA
>Ga0326727_10016436_pt1 | contig 15619 bp, 9 predicted proteins | sample MB2enrmetagenome_FD_207643 | JGI IMG/M metagenome (GOLD analysis project Ga0326727, IMG submission 207643) | Lab enriched peat soil microbial communities from McLean, Ithaca, NY, United States - MB29MY | ecosystem: Environmental > Terrestrial > Soil > Wetlands > Peat | place: USA: New York... | reverse complement strand
CGGAAACGGGAGACGGGGTGACGCCCGGCGCGGGAAAGCTCTTTCAGGAAGGCGGCGCGGAGGATTTGGCGGCGCTGCGGTTTGGCCGGCATTATCAATGTCAGATGGTGGAAAGCCGGCGGGGCGAGGTGCTGTTGTGGTATGGGGACGGCTCGCCGGCGCTGGCCTTGAGCGGCAACGGGCTGGGCGCGGCGGTGTTTGCCAACCTGCCGCTGACGCCGGACGCGGGCGGATTTGTCGGGCACCCGTTGTTTCCGGCCATGCTGCATGAATTGTTGCGCAGCCTGCGGCGGACGACGGAAGAGCAGGCGGTGACACCGGGTTCCGCCTGGATGCTGGACGTGCCGGCCAAGGGCGAAGGCGCGATCACGGTGAGCGATCCGCTGGGCAACCCGGTGGAAGCGAAGGTCATGTCGAGCGGGCGTATGACGCGGCTGGCGCTGGCGCCGGCCCGGCTGCCGGGGCCTTATGTTGTCAAGCAAGGCGACGCCGTCATCGCCGGCGCGGTGGTGAACGTGGACGCGCGGGAAAGCGACACCCGGCCCATCGCGCTGGAGAGCGTGAAAAGCGGGCCGGGCACGGCGGTGACGGTGGCGCGGGAGGAGGATGATCTGCTGCTGGCGGGGAAAGCGCGGCAACTTTGGCCGATGCTGGCCGGAATCGCGGCGGCGATGCTCGGCGTGGAAATGCTGATGCTGGCGGTGTGGCGCGGCCCGCGCCGGACTTCGGCCAGAGACCTGCTTCAATCCGCAAATCAAAGTGGCAGCGGCGTCTCGCCGCTGAATCAGGGCCGGGACGGCCCTGCCACTCTTCAATCCGCAATCCAAAAGGAGGTTTTGCGATGAACTGGATTTTGACGCCGGTCTGGAGCGAACGGCTGATCGCGGCGCTGGCGCTGGGTTTGCTGGCGCTGGCGGCCGTCCGGCGCTGGCGGGAGGGGCGCGGCGGCGGTCCGCTGGCGTTGCGGGCGCTGGCCATCGGCGGCCTGGCCCTGGTGCTGTTGAATCCGCAGGCGCCGCTGCCGCGGGAGCAGACCGGGAAGCCGAAGTTGATAATTTTGGTTGACACATCGGCCAGCATGGCCGTGCGGGACGCGGAAGGGGATTCGCGGCTGGGAGCGGCCTTGCGGGTGCTGACCAATGCCGCGGCCGCGGCGGCGTTGAACCGCGAGTTCGCGGTGGACGCGCGCCGGTTCGACCGCGACCTTCACCCGGCCGACCTGGCGCGGCTTTCCGGCGGGAACGCGGACGGGGACGCCACGGACATCGGCCGCGCGGTGATGAGCGCGGTTTCGGAACTGGGGGACGAAAAGGCGCAGGCCGGCGTGCTGCTGGTGTCGGACGGGCGCGCCACGACGGCGGAGACGGAGGACGCGGCGCAACTGGCGCTGGCGCGGTCGGTGCCGCTGTGGACGTGGACGCTGGGCGGCGCGGTGCCGAGGCACGATTTATGGGTGGAAACGGCGTCCTCCGAGGCGCTGGCCTTCAGCGGGGCGGAAGTGGAGTTGACGGCGACCTTGCGCGAGGCGGGCTATCCCAACCGCAGTTTCAAGGTGGAGTTGTTGCAGGACGACAAGGTGATCGGCGATAAGGAATGGACGCCCGACAGCGCGGGAGCGGCGCGGGTTTCGATGATGGTGAAGGCGCCGGAGGAGGGGGAGCAGCGGTATGTCTTTCGCATTCCGCCGGAACCGGAGGAGGCGGACACGGCGAACAACGAGCGGGCGGTTTTTCTGCGGTCGGTGGGCCGGCAGGTGCGGGTGCTGGTGGCGGAGGGGCAGCCTTCGTGGGACACGAAATTCCTGGTGCAATCGCTCAAGCGCAACCCGCGCGTGGATTTGACGGCGGTGTACCGGCTGAACGCGCAGCGCCACGTCGCGGTCCTTTCGGCGACCAACGGGGAAACGCGCAGCGAACAGGACCTTTTCCCGCGAACGGCGGAGGCGATGAACGGCTACGACGTGATCGTGCTGGGGCGCGAGGCGGACGCCTTCTTTGACAACAACACGGAGGCGCTGCTGACCGATTTTGTGGCGCGGCGCGGCGGCAGCCTGGTCTTCGCGCGGGGCAAGGCCTACGGCGGGCGTTTTCCGGCGCTGGCCAAATTTGAGCCGGTGGCCTGGGGCGTCGGCGCGGCCGGCGCGGTGAGGCTGCGGCCCACCGAGGCGGGACGGGAGAATCCCATCTTTGACCTGGGCGCGGCCGGGACGCTGGAGGAACTGCTGGAAAAGCTGCCGGCGCTGGACCAGGCGAGCGTGACGCTGGGGGAAAAACCGCTGGCGGTGGTGCTGGCCGGCGCGGCGGAACAGGACGGTCCGATTTTGCTGGCCTATCAACGATACGGCCAGGGCAAGGCGCTGAGTTTGAACGCCGGCGGATTGTGGCGGTGGTCCTTCCGCGAGACGGGGCAGGAGGAAAGCGAGGCGGCTTATCAGCGGTTCTGGGTGTCGCTCTTGCAATGGCTTCTGGGCGGCAGCCAGTTCCTGCCCGGCTCGGACGTGGCGCTGACCAGCGCGCGGCGTTATTACAACAACGAGCAGCGGATGGGCTTTTTGATTTCGACGCGCAACCTGGACGCGGCCGCTTATCAGCCGCGCCTGGTCATCGCCGGTGCGGGCCGGAGTACCGAGGTCGAACCGCGCGCGCGCGGCGACTCGTTCGTGGCGGAGGCCGGCCCGTTCGCGCCGGGAACTTATCGGGTGACGCTGAAAAACAACGTGGGCAAACCGGCGGAATTGACGCAGACCATTGAAGTGTTGAGCGCGTCGGTGGAAAACAAGGAATTGTCCGCCGATCCCGAAACGATGCGCCGGCTGGCGGAGATTTCCGGCGGCGCGGTCGTCACCGCCGGCGACGTGCCGCGCATGGCGGAAGTGGTGCGGCGCTGGGAAGCGCGGCGGCAATTGGCGCACCAGGAGCAGCCCGTCTGGGACCGCTGGTGGGTCTGGGCAGCGCTGGCCGGAGTGCTCGGCGCGGAATGGTGGTTGCGCCGCCAGGAAGGATTGTTATGAACCGTGTGCTTTTCTCCCATCGATGATTAACCATGTCTGATAAAATTGACCGCTAAAATTAGCGTTATGAAACCAAATCTGACCAACTGGCTATCCGCGCTTTGCGCGATCCTTCTCATCGTTTTGCTCCTCCTTCAAACCAAACAGAAAAGCGAGCTTGAAACGCTCCGGCAAGAACACCAAGCCTTTGCGTCCGCCACGGAGCAGCGCCAGCAAGAAGCGCGTGACGCGATTTCAAAACTCGCCAACCAAGTGACGACGGTTGGCACAAATCTGGAATCACGACTCGTTCAAGATGAACAGCAAGCGAATGAAAAATTGGGCACGATGATGAACACGGTTCAGCAAAACACCGCAGTCATGCACCGTGCGCTTGGCAAAGTCATGCCCGTCGAACTGCCGGAATCATTGACAAATCAATTGGCCGCGCTGGAGGCGCGTATCGCAGACGAAAAGGCTTGGCCGAAAGATTCAACCAACACGGACGCGATGGTTGCCGAGTTACGCGAGTTGATCCGCCAAATTCCGCCGTGGGCTGAGGAAGATTGGCTGCCACGGTTGAATAAATTACGCTGGGCAGTGCAATCATTTCAGGTGCTTCAGGCGAACGGAAAAGCTGACGGCGATGTTTTGGAAACCGCTGCGGACACCTATGCCAACCAGCTTTCAATTCAGCCCGATGGTGCTTCGACAAATATCATAGCGATATTGACAAGCCGAAAGCAGGACGCAACCGCTCGATTTGCGTCGTTCCGCCGTGAAAGCGCAATCAAAGAAGCAAAAAAGCAGCTTGGCTTGACCGTGATGACCGACGGCTCGGATGTCTGGCAGCAGTTGAGCGAATGGACAAATGATCCGACAGGCGACGAGCAAGTGATTGAGCTTCGTCGCCAACTCCATGCGCGGCTCTTAAGAGATGAGACGGGGAAATTCATAGCCTCGGTTGATGCTGGTCTTGCAAATGCGACGAACGAACCAAGCCTGACAATCCGACAAATCTATTTCGGCAAACTCTTGGATAGCACCGTTTCACAACGACAAATTCTTCTGGAAAGTCCGGATGCTGACGCGAGCTTAAGTCGAGGCCTGACGGATGTGGCCTCTCGCATTGAAAAGGCAATCGTGGCGGATGGCAAATCCCAAGAAGTCGAGCAAGGAATCAAGTCACGCGATTATCAACGCTGGGCACTCGCGCAAATTAAGAAATTCAATGACACTATGATTCGCGCTGAGGGCACTCGCGTTCCCTCGGGGATTTATGATTCAAACGACTACACGGGAATCAGAAACGCGATGGTCAAAAATCTCGTGCCAATTTCCGTCGGATTTCTCGATCCAGCAGTGTCGCGCATATACTACGAAGCATTTGACAGGGGCTGGAAAAAACTGGAAAACCAAAAAGATTTACAAACGGACGTGGCAAAGCAGGAAGCTGTAATTGAAAAACAAAGGCCCTAATTATTGTGACGCCAAAATTGCTTTCATTTTTTGTTGCCTTCGTGGCAATGGTCGCGCGACTCCATGCCGAGGTTGCACAAGATGCTTTGTCCGCGGGATTGCTAACACACCAGGAACAGGCATCCGCTCTCGGCGAAGTGACAAAGTCGGAAAAGCTTGCATGGATGCGAAGCCAAGTCCGCGAAGGCCAATACGGGCAACGAGGTTTGGACAGTCTATTCAAGAATTTTGAAGGCAAAGGCTTTATTGAGCCCACGATTCCCGGCGTCACAAAAAACCTCAGGACACTCAACTCTTTGTCGGCGCAGCAGGCGAAGGGTGCGGCACGAACCTTGCTTTTCGCGATTAAAGCATATCAAGACCCCCGATTTCAACTCGTCGCAGTTGACCAACCTGTCACTGCTTCTTACGGGCGAACTGACAAAGATTTGGTGCTTCGATACAGGCAGACCGGCCAGCGTTCCCGCATAGAAGTGAAAGATGTGAAACCAGATTCGCAACGCGCCGACTTGGAGAGAATCAAAGGCCAAATATACAAGATGGCAGCCGAATATAAGCGAACAGGCGAGTTGCAGGCATGGGCAAACCGGCAGGAAACGATCCCAGCCATAAAAGAATATGCAAAACAGAAAGGCGTTCCCGTTTACGAAAGGACAAAACAACAAAGTTTCACGAAAATTTTAGACGATCTCGACAACCGTAGTGTTTTTGAAACAAGGATTGCGGCCATAAAATGGCTTGGCCGGGCAGGAACGGTTGGCATAGTTGCGTATGAAGCATATGTCATTCAAGGCGCTTTATCGGGCCGGTTGTCGGAACGTGAATTTGTCGCCACTCAAAGTGCGATTGTCGGTGGCGCAGGCGGCGCATGGGCCGGTGCTGAGACAGGCAGTGGGATTGGAACGCTCCTTGTGGGTGGTCCAGAAGACCCGTTGGCTGTAATTGCCGCTCCAGCAGGCGCGTTGGTTGGTGGAATTGCTGGAGCGATTATTGGAGGAAAAGCTGGCGAAAATATCGTAACCGGCATTTACGGGCACCTGGATGAAAAGCAAAGACAGAAGGTTGATACCTATATTTATCAAAACTACGGCGTGAGCCGATAACTGTGGCATACTTGAAAGGACGAAACTCCATGCTAACCAGAATTTTACTCGATACCAGCGCCGTTAGAAATTTCTTGCATGAAATTGGGCCTAAGCTAGACCACAAAACATTAGGACAGCGATTATGGAAATATCGGATTTCGATAGCCGACGGGGCAATTGCTGAATTGTTTGAGCAATTAACGGACTCCCACCTCGATTTTGATGACTGGCGACGACAAGTACGTGCCCTCGACAGGCTTCTTGATCCAAAGTGGCCGATTTTCGTTGGCGGTCGTGAATTGTCCGCCCTAGCTGGGTTCCAGACCGATCTGAACATTAACCTTGAGGGCAGCCAACTTTATCATCAAACGCTTTGGAGGCTGCTTCGAGATGCCAGTTCATTAAAAGTCCTGTTGGGGGGCATCTGTTACAGAGATATTACTGGCAAACCGGTGAAACTCAAGCCGGACCCAGCACAAATAATGAGCACCTTGGATAAGGAGCGAAGAACGTGGGTTGATTTTATTGACAACATGCGTCAGGTGAAGAAAACCGGAAAGATTCCTCTCGGCACATTGCAAGAAATTGAAAGGTTCTTGCGGTCAGATATTGGTCAGGCATCGACCGATAATCCGAATCTCCTCAGTCGATTGGTTGCGACAATTCGGTTTCAGGCACAATTCGCCCACATGGCGCTCAACCAGTCGTCACAATCCCAATACGACCCGTCAACCAAAAAAAGGCGAGGCGACCTTTTTGATTGGGCGTTGCTATTTGCACTGCCACTTCCTGCCGTAATCGTGACTTGTGATAAACGATTCGTCAATCGGCTGAGAGCCACCAACGCGATTGATGCGCGTCAGGTTCTGCTCGTCGAAGGTTTTAACGAACACGCCAAAAGCGATACGCTTGAGACCCTTCTTGATCACCATCGAACCAGCGAGACACAGCAGCGCCAATGGCGGGAAGCCGCTTATTTTAATTGGCTCAAGCGCGGTCGCCCGTTCAGCGACGATTTGGCAGACTGGTTTGCCACTGAGCCGATCGCGTGAATTTGAAAGTCCATTTCGGAGCTCTCGGTGGCACCTCTTGGCATTTAGAAGTGGTCTCGGCAAGTGTCAAGACATTTGTCAATTCTCGCTTTTTAAACTTTCCATTCGGCCAATGACGCCGTGGCTGAATCATATTCCGGAGAAGTGTTGAGCGGGCTCTCGGTCACGAACGATTAGGTGGCTTTTATCAAGCAGTTTCGTGGTTGCTTGCGCGGCTCAGTGTGATACGCTGGCGGCATGAGCTACAGAACCGTTGAGGTTGAATTGAAGGACGGGCGAGTGCGGGCGCGGAACGCCGAGGCGCTTCCACCCAAGGCAAACGCTTTGCTGACGATCCTTGAGCCGGGCGGGAACAGCGCCGAAATCTCGCGCAGGTCAAGCCCCGCCGGCTTGCGGAGGCTTTTGGCGGAGCCGGACTTCCGTCTCACGCCGCAACAATTCAAAGCGAGCATGGAATCGGATGTTTGGGAACAATGAATCTGGATGACATTCCAAACGGCGGCGCCGTCATGTTGGACGCCAACGTGATCATTTACGCCAAGCGCGGCGTCTCCGAACAGTGCAGGCGGCTTTTGGCCCGTTGCGCAGGAGGGGAGCTTCGCGGCTTTGTCGCGGCCATCGCCGTTGCGGAGTTCTGCCATCGCCGCATGATGCAAGAGGCGCAAAGTCTCGGGTTGGCCGCCTCCAATCCCGCCCGCGAGCTGGGTCAAGACAGGGCGTTGCTGGCCCGATTGAGCCAGTACAGGCAGGATGTTGAGGATCTTCTTTCCGGAGACTTGACTGTGGTTTCCATCGAACCAGAGGACCTTTTGAAGGCCGTCGAACTTCAGCGCATGCATGGCCTGCTGACCAATGACTCTCTTTTGCTTGCCGCCGCGATCCGGGCCGCCGTCTCGATGATCGCTTCAAGCGACCCTCATTTTGACCGGATACCCGAAGTGACGGTGTATAGACCAACTGACATTGTCTGTTAGTCTGCCTTGGCTGCATTGTCAGGAGTGCTCGGCGCGGAATGGTGGCTGCGCCGCCAGGAAGGATTGTTATGAACAACAGTGTTTTGCGAAATTTGCGTTCGCGGCTGGCGGGCTGGCTGGCTCTGCGCTCGGCGCTCGCCGCGCTGGCCTTGTTGACAACGCTCGCGCTGGCGCTGGCGCTGGCCGACGCGGCGGTGGATTTGCCGGAAGGTCTTCGCGCGGCCACCCCCTTCTTTCTGGCCGCGGCGGTTCTGGGCGTGCTCCTGGCGGGATGGGTGTTTTGGCGGCGGCTGACGGAAATGCGGCTGGCCCGCGCGCTGGAACGCAAGGACGCCTCGCTGGGCAGCCGCCTGACCAACGCGGTGGACCTGGAGCGGAAAACCGGCGACAGCCCGGCGCAGGAATTCTTGCGGCGCGAAGCGGTGGAGCTGGGAAGCGCGGCGGCGGCGGCCTTGCCGGCGCGGCAGTTCCTGGGAAAGAGCGTGCCGCGGATTTTATTGATTTTGTGCGGCGGCGCGCTGGCCTGGGGAATTTTCTTGACAGCCGCGCCGGATGTCGTCCGGGCCGTTTTGCCGCGCTTCCTCGACGCGCGCGGCGACCATCCGCCCTTCAGCCGGTTGAACATCGAGGTGGCGCCGGGGGCGGCGTCCATCCTCTACGGCGGCCAGATGGAAGTGCGGGCGAAAACTTCCGGGCGGGTGGCGGACAAGTTGTGGGTGGTGCAGCGGACCGGCGGGAAGGAGACGCGGGCCATGATGTTTCTCGCGCCGGACAAATCGTTTTTTCAAACGCTGGCCAATTTGCGCGAAGCGACGGAATACTGGGTGACGGACGGTTCGGCGCGAAGCCGGCGGTTTCCCGTCACCGTGCTCAACACGCCGCAAATCACGCAGGTGGAAGTGACGACCGAGTTCCCCGAATACACCGGCAAACCGGCGCACACGGGCAAATTGAGCGAGGAGGCGCAGGCGCTGCCGGAGGAGACGCGCGTCAGTTTCCGCGTCACCAGCAACCGCCCGCTGAAATCGGGCGCGATTGAGCTGACGCCGGTGCTGGGCGGGAAAACGAACACCGTCGCGCTGGCCCCGGCGAAGGCCAACGACCCGGTGGTGAGCGGGAGTTTCGTGTTGAGAGAGGCGGTCGCGTTCAACCTTTCGGTGCGCGACAAGGACGGGCTGGATTCGGCGGAAACGCGGCGGGGACGGTTCAATATACTTCCTGACAGGCCGCCGCGCATTTTTGTCATCGAGCCGGGCCGGGACGCGGTGGCGACGCCGACGACGCGCGTGCCGGTGAAGGTGCAGGCGAGCGATGATTACGCGGTGACGCGGGTGGGCTGGCTGCGCGGATTGAACCGTTCGACCGAGCGCCCGTTCAGCATGAAGTTGGCCATGCAAGGCGGGCCGCAATCGGTCGAGGCGGCCGGCGCGTTTGAACTGGCCAAACTGGGCGTGCGGCCCGGCGACGTGATTGATTACTATTTTGAAGCGGCGGACAATTATCCCAAGGGGCCGAACGTTTCCTTCAGCCGCCCGTTCCGGCTGCAGATCATTACGCAGGAACAGTATGAAACGATCTTGCGCCAGGAGGCGGCGAAGAAGGCGCTCTTTGAACAGTATTTCAAAAACGACGCCTGGCTCAAGCGCGTGGCGGAACGCGCGCGCAACGCGACGGCGCTGGCGCGCAAGGCCGATCCGGGCGCGCGCGCCGAGGCGGCGGCGCTGGCCAAATTGATGGAGGAATATCAGAAGGCGCTGCAAAAATTGTTGCAGCAGCAACCGATGTTTGACGTGGAGCAGTCGTTCCAGCAGACGTTGTCCTCGCAAATGGCATCCCTCGAACAGGCCATGTCCAGGCTCAACCAGCTTCTCGCCGCCGGCGTGATGGACCCGGAGGCGATGAAGAAGTTGAGCGAGGAACTGGGCGCGATGACGGATGAGGAAGTGAAAGGAGTGTTTGTGCCGGCGCAGGAAATCGCGGCGGTGGCGGACCTGGTGGCGGCGGCGGACGCCTTTGTCAAGCTGGCGCAGCGCCAGGCCGCGCTCGCGCAGATGCTGGAACGGTTCGCCGGCCTGCCGGGTCCGCTGTCGCGCATGGAGCAGATGGAATTGCAGGAACTGGCGCACCAGCAGCATCGCGTGCAGGACGACTTCAGCCAGTTGCTCGGAAAAATGCCGGAGTTGCTGGCCAAGCTGCCGCACGATCCGGCCTTCGATCAATTTCATCAGGACGTCAACGATTTTCTCCAGGCGGCGGGCGACTTGAAGATTTACGACGACCTGGCCGCCGCGTCGCAGGCGCTGGATTTGCCGGACACGCGCGCCGGCCAGGCGATGGCGGAGCGGGCGGCGCAAAAAATGGACCAGCTTATCAAGCGGTGCGACGGCGCGGGGGATCACGCCGGCCAGGCGCTGGTCCTGCGCTTCGCGCCCGTTCTGGTGAAGCCCGGCCTGGGCGGCACGCTGGGCCAGATTCTGGCCGCGCTGGGCGTGGGTCCAGGCCAGGGGCAGGGCCAGGGCGGGCGCGACGGTTACGGATTGTTCAACGAGGACGTGGGGTTGTACGGGCCGAACATCCAATTGGCCGGAGAACCGACCGAAGGCGCGGGCGATCCGCGCGCGAATTCCATGCGGCGCGACCAGCAGGTGGCGGGTGACGCGCGCGACGCCGGTTTGGCCCAGCCGCAAGGGCCGGGCCGCGTGCGCCTGCAGCCGGACGCCAAGTTCCCGCTGCGCTACCGGGACTTGGTGGGGGAGTATTTCAAGTCCGTCGCCGAATCACAGAAGGAAGGAAATTGATTATGAGATTAAGATTAAGATTAGGATTAAGATTAAGAAGGAATCGCGCGACCTGTGCGATTTTACTTCTGGCGGCGCTTGGCGCGGGGCGGGCGCACTTGGCGGGGGCGGCGGGGAACGAGGTGGAATGCGCCAACCTGATTTATGCCGGGACGAAAAGCTCGGTTTGTTTTGCGGAAGAATTTTTGGCGACGGTGGCCAGCCAGTCAAGCATCAACACCTCGCGCAAGTTCAAGCCGGTCAAGCTGGGCGAGAGCGAGGTGTTTAATTTCCCGTTCGCAGTGATGACGGGCGAGGGCGCCTTCACCTTGACGGACGACGAGCGCAAGAACCTCAAGCTCTACCTGGAAAAAGGCGGCTTCCTCCTGGCCAGCGCCGGTTGCAGCAGCAAGGAATGGGGCGACTCCTTCACCCGCGAGATGGAGGCCATCATGCCCGACCGCAAGCTGGAGGAAGTGCCGATGACCCATCCCATTTTTCGCACCATTTTTGACGTGGACCGCCTGGACATGAGCCACGGCGGCGACGCCAAGCTGCTCGGCCTGACCATCGGCGGGAAGATCGTGGTGATTTATTCGCCCGACGGGCTGAACGACACGGCGAGCATGACCGGCTGCTGCTGTTGCGGCGGCAACGAAATTCGCAACAGCCAGAAGGTCAACGCGAACATTCTCGCCTACGCCTTGTTGCAATGAGATGAACCGCAATGCGCCAGTCTTGGGTTCGCCGACAAAGGTAGGGCGGGCAGTCCCCTGCCCGCCGTCGGGCATTGGCACAGGAATCAACGGCACGCCGCCTTCGTGCGGCGGGCAGGGGACTGCCCGCCCTACCGCTCGTGATTGGGCATTACCATGAACTTATTGCCGGCCATTTTGAAGCGGGGCGCGGCGGCGGCGCTGGTGGCGGCCGCCTGGACGGCGGGCGCGGCGGACGCGACCAACCAGCCGGTCTTCCACGCCTCGTGGCGCGCGGCCTCCGCGGCGGCGGCGGCGGACCAGTCGCTGGTGCTGCTCATTTTCGGCGCGGAATGGTGCGACCCGTGCCGGCAGTTGAAAAATGAAACGCTGGCCGCGTCGGAATTCCGCCTTCAGGCCGAGCCGTTGCACGTCGTGGAGGTGGACGTGGATACGAGCAAGAAAATGGCGCAGGATTTCGCGGTGGAGGCGATTCCCACCCTGGTGCTGCTCACCGCCGACGGCAAGATCACCGGCCGCCACACCGGCTTTGTCAATACCGCGGAAATGACGGCCTTTCTGGAGAACGGACGCCGCCGCGCCGACCTGGGGCAATGGGATGGCCTGGCCCCCGCCAGCCCGCTCGACGATTATGTCAAAAAAGCGGCGGCGGACACCCTCACCACCAACGACCTGCGCCGCCTCGTGGAGATGCTCGGCGAGCCGGATCCGGGCGACCGCGCCGGGCTGGCCGGAATTTTGCTCGGCCAGCGGGAACAGGCGATGCCGTGGCTGATTGAAGGTGTCAATAATCCGTATTTGGGCGCGCGAATCGGGGCGGCGGAATTGTTGCTGCGGCTCGCGCCCGGCGCGCCGGCCGTGGATCCGTGGCGGTCGCCGGAAGAGCTGGCCGCCGCAGTGGCCGATTTGCGGAAGTGGTGGGAGTCGGCCGGCACGCTGCCGCCGGCGGCCCAGGCGCGGACGGCGGACCCGGCGCTGGAAAATTCCATCAAGGCGGAATTGGAAACCTTGCGCGGGGACGACCCGGTCCGCCGCACCGAAGCGATGGCCGCGCTGGCCGGCGCCGGGGCCGACGCGCTGCCCGCCGTGCGCGAAGCCCTCCGGCGCGCCGAGAAAAGCGGCGACCAGCGCGTCATCGGCTGGCTGGAGGACGTGCGCTGGGCGATTCTCATACCCGACACGCTGGAACAGCAGGCGGGCGGAGTCCGCAAAATTCTGGCGCGGGGAAAGAGCCTGGACCGGCAGGCGGCGGCGGAACGGCTGGGCAAGGTTGGCGCGGAGGCGCTGGGCGCGCTGACCGAATTGGTCAACGACAACGATTCCCTGGTGGCGGAAAGCGCGGCCCGCGCGTTGTCGGAAGCGGGCGGCGCCCAGACCATTCCCGCGCTGGCGGCGCTGCTGGCGGCGGCCGACAGCAATTTGCGCATGACGGCGGCCCAGGCGCTGGGCCACACCAAGAGCGGCGACGCCATCAAACCATTATTGACAGCGGTGGACGATGCCAACGAAGTGGTGGCCTGCACGGCGCTGGCGGCGTTGCAGGAGGCGCGCAACGCCGGGGACTACCTTCCCTCCAGCCGCTCCGTGCCGCAGGAAATTTCCGCCGCGCTCAAGCGATGCCTCGGAGACACGCGCTGGCGGGTGCGCGCGGCGGCGGCGGAAGCCGCCGGCAAAATGGGCGCGCACGACACGGCCGGCGAGGTGAAGAAATTGCTGGAGGACAAGGACGGTTTCGTGGTGCAAAAGGCGCTGGCGGCCCTCAACCAACTGGGCGCGCCGCCGGATACCCGGGAACTGGCCGCCATCGCCAGGCGCCTGCCCGGTTTGCGGGGCGGCGTGGTGGAAATGATGTTGCGGTCAAAAACAAAGGAAACGGCGGACGCGGTGACGGAGATGTTCAATTCCAGCGATGTCAACGGTCAGACCGCCATCCTCCAGGCCATGGCGGCTGAAGGAGGCGGGCGCGACGTGGCGGCCCTGGAATTCGGACTCAACGCGGTCTCCATCCAGGGCGGAAATCCGGGCGGTCCGGAGGACGAAGCGGATTGGAAATCCTTATTGACAAAAGCCGCCTCCTCGCCGGAGGTCCGGCTGCGGCGCGGGGCGGCGGAAGCTTTGCGCCGGCAGCCGGCCAGACTTTCCGCCGAACTCATCGGCCCGTTGCTGTCGGACGAGGACGCCGCCACCCGCGCGGCGGCGGCGGACGTGGTTCTGTCAATACTTATTACACCGGCTTCGCCGCCGGTTGCGGTGCGCCCCGGCGCGCCGGTCAAAACCAATTCTCCGCCGGCCGGCGCCGATCAGTTGGCCGCCTGGCACGCCGCCCTGCTGCAAAGAACCAACGCCGCGCCGTCATTGAGGCTGGTGGCGGCGCTGCTCGCCACCGGCGATCCGAAGAAGGATTGGCCGCTGGTCCTGGCCGCGTTGGACAAGCCGGAAACCTCGCCCGCGCGGCGTTCCCAGGACGCCGAAGCCATCGGATTGATCCTGGCCAAGCTCCCGTGGCCGGAAGGCCGGCCGGTGCTGGACAAATTATCCGGCTCCCCCATTCTGTTTGTCTTCGCGGCGCAACGCAGCAGCCGCGCGGCCCCGGCGGCGGCGGATTATTTGCTGGAGCCGGCGCGGTTCAAAGCGGCGGTGGAACCCGCCAGTGGAGAAACGTTGAAGGCGGCGCTGGAAAGCGTGGCCGGGTACAATTCGATGGCTGAAGGGACAACGGTTACTATTAACGGCGTTGCGCAAGAAGCGGGTTCCCTTTGGAATTTGTGGTGTGAAAACGACAGGGTCAAGGCCATCACGCTGGTCCTGGCGCAATGCACCAACGCGGCCTGGCGGGCGGCGGCGGTCTATTCGCTGGGCCAGCGCGCGGACGCGGAGCAGAATGCCGCGATTTTCGAGAAGGCGATGGGCGATGCCAATGAATGGGTGCGCCGGGCGGCCGCGCAAGCCTTGGGCCGCCGCCCCAAGGACCGCGCCCCGCTGGAAAGCCGTTTGGGGCCGATGTTGTCGGACACCAGCGTGGAGGTCGCCGGCGTCGCGGCGGTATTGCTGTTGGAGCCGGAAGTCCGGCAGGCGGCAAGTTTGGAAGGGGAATTGAATTACTTTGAATTTGACGGCAGTTATGGCGGGCGCATGGACTTTGGCACGACCGTCAATCTTAATAACGAGCGTCCCCTGACAACGCTGGAGGGCAAGCCGGCGTTTCTGGCCCATGCCGCCAAATGGGCCGCGACCGCCAAGGGCGGGGAGGCCGCGCCTTTTGTTGTGCTCCTGGCGCAGTATGGGCAGTTTGACGGCCTGGACCGGCTGCTCGCGCAGAGCGGCGCGGCCAGGGCCAACGAGCAACGCGAATTGGACGATGCCATCCTGACCGGCATCGCTCTGAGCCAGGACGCCAAATACCTGCCCGCCTTGCGCAAGATGACGGCGGCGCAAAACAACGATTACCAACTGCGGAAGATTTTGCAGGCCATTCAGGGAATGAGGGGAGCCGATGCCCGGCAACTGCGCCTGGACATCAACAAGAAATTGCGGACCGTCAGCAGCCCCTGACAGTCCGTTTCACAACAGCGATGGAAGGAAACGATTATGTGCAAAAAATTATGTTGCGGTTTGTTGCTAATATGCCTGACCGGATGTCTCCAGACCAAGGATGAACTCACCCTCAACGCCGATGGTTCCGGCAAGGTGCGAATCGAAACGCGCGCCGCCGCCGGGGCCAGCGAGGCCGCTTTGGCCGGCATCGCCTCCGAGATGGGCAGCCAGACCCTGGCCGTTTACCCGCCGGCCAGCCCGGCCGAGGCGAAGAAGTTTTTCCCGGGGAAGGACTTTGTTCTCACCACCAAGCAAACCAACGCGGAAAACGGGGACCGCGTCACGGTGATCGAGGTGGAATTCAAGGACATCAACACCCTGCTCGCCAGCCCCTACGGGCGCGCCCATCAACTGGCGGTGGGGCTGGACAAGGACGGGCTGTCCGTCAAAGGCGTCACCGGCCTGGAAACGGCGGCGCGCATGGCGGAGGTAAAGGACGACACCGGCATGTTGGGGATGACGGGCCTGATCGGCGCGGCCGGCGGCGACATGCAAAAACGCGCCGGTGAAATGCGGGCGGAATTTCGCATCACCCTGCCCAATCCCGTCAGCGCCTCCAACGGAACGCGCGACGGGAAAACCGCCGGCTGGACGGTGGAGCGCGCCAAGTGCAAGGACGCGGCGGATTTTGCGCAGCAACTCGGCCTGGTGGCGGAGGCGCGTTGCGCGGCGGACGGGTTGAAATTCACCCCGGTGACTCCGGCGCGGCTGGCCTTGCAGCCCTTCGCGCAATTGACGCCGGGAGTCAGCGCCTCCAAGGCGCCTGCGCTTGACACGAACAAGATCGCGGCGGCGGCGCGGTTTGTTCCCTATGGCCTGACGGTGACGCGGGCGGTGGACTTGACCGGCAGAAGCGGCATGAACCAAAGCCAGGCGCAGTTGATCGGGGCGGTGGTGATTCCGCCGGAATTCACGCCGCAGAAATGGGGCAGGCCGTCCTTGCAGGAGGCGAC
>Ga0326727_10016435_pt1 | contig 15621 bp, 10 predicted proteins | sample MB2enrmetagenome_FD_207643 | JGI IMG/M metagenome (GOLD analysis project Ga0326727, IMG submission 207643) | Lab enriched peat soil microbial communities from McLean, Ithaca, NY, United States - MB29MY | ecosystem: Environmental > Terrestrial > Soil > Wetlands > Peat | place: USA: New York... | reverse complement strand
CTCCTGAAACTTTGTTCCGGGAAACCAGCCGAGTTGGCGTACTGGATCATGTGCCCGGTCGGCCGGTAAATTTTTTTGAACCATAACACTCAACCCTAATGATCCGTCATAGTTGTCGGACAGCCTGTAAATCCCCCTTTATAAAAGGGGGACTTAAAAGACCCGCTTCGGGTCGACTCCGAACCTGATTTGGCGGCTTAAATCAGGCTTGAACCGTCTTGTTTGAGCGCTTATGGGGATAAACCCCGCCCCCACGCAGGGGAGGGGGAGCGCAACGGTGTATGCCCTCCCGATCACATCCTTCTTGAACGCAATTATCCATGATGCCGCGCGTCACCGGCGAAGCATGAAAAATCTATTTTCAAGGTAACTCGGTCTCAATCACGGAATAGCGTGCGGGAAGCAACCTGAATGTGGTGTGGAAATGCCCCCTGACCCTTCCCGTATGGATCAGCCGCGGCCCCGGTATCTTTTCACTGCGCCAGGCGGATGTTGCTTTTCACGACCGCCGATTGCGTTCCCGCCGCGTCCTGAACTTTGAAGTATACGGTTTTGACGCCGGCGGTCGAACTGAGGGTAAAGTTCGGGGCCGTCGAGTACGGCAGCCAGGCAGCACCGCTAAAGCTTGGGGATTCGCCGGCCATGTACTGAGTGGGAGTGCTGCCTCCCGCAGTGTTGTTCAGGGTGACGCTCGTGGTCTGCGTGGAACGGGCGCCTCCATTTATCTCGAAAGAATTAACAACCGGTGAAATGGTCTTGAGCTTCTGCTGCAGCCCTATGCTCAGTTGACTCATCTGTATGACAAGCTCGGCATTATAAACACAGGAAGAAGAGGGATCGTCGGGATAATTGCCTGGGTCCGAGGCCACCATGCCCGGTCCCTGCATCCAGGCGGCACCGAATATCTGCTCGGCCCCGATGGCGCACATGCGCGATTTGAACGCCGGTGAGTTCGTGGTCAGATTGACCGCCGGATCGACATCGAGAACAAAGATCGAGATCGTATCGTTGTTGTTGCAAAGGATCTGGAATACTCGAAACTGCTGAGGATAGTCCCTTAACGACGGGGTCTCCACCTCCCAGAGGCCGATGCCGTCCGCCGGGTCGCCGTTGGGTTGCGGAGTGATCGCGTTGCGGTGGACATGCCCCGCGATCCACATGACGAGATTTGGATAGCTATGAAGCGTGTCGAGCAACTGCTGTTCCGAAATATTCTCATTTAAGTAGGAGTTCTCGTTCCAAAGTTCGAGATAGGTGAAAGGTGCCTGATAATCGAAAGGCTGTTGCGGATTATATGGATTCGGAGGCTTCTGCGCATAGGCGTGCAGCGGGATGTGCGCGCAGATGATCATCAGTTCGTCGTTGGCCTGACCGGTCTCGAGTTCGTTTACCAGCCAGTTGTAGCGCTTGGTGTCCAGAGCGCCGAATGCGCCGCCGGTTTTGTCGGTATCGTCGAGAACGATGATTTTGACCGGAACATCGGCCCTTGGATAAAAGTGATAGCAGGCAAATCCCTGGGCGGCCATCTCGGGTGTAAATCCATGACCGGCCGGTTGCGTCGTGGTGTTGAAAAATTCCTTCATCCATTGCGAAAGCGAGAGGGAGCGGCGATTTGGGTCGGCTACAACCTGCGGGGGCGTTGGGTAGAGCCCCTGCGCTCCGACATAAGCGATGGCCCCGTAAGGTGTGGTGCCGTTAACCACACCCATGTAGAAACCGGTGCTGTTCAAGATTTTGTTCCAGTCGGGGATTTCATAATAAGGTGGTGTAAAGACCGCCTGACCTATATTGAGAACGTTGGGTCCCACAAGGACTTGCCGGAGGGCATTGGTCATCGGGGTAGCGCCCTGCCAGAACTGATCGTGGTTGCCGACGGCCTGGTACCACTTGATCGATTTGTTGAGCCCCGCCGCCTGGTATGGCGTCTGATAATCAATGTAGCCGGCGCCGTAGTTGGCTCCCGAACTGGGGGTGATCCATTTGCCGTCGATAACGTCGATATACCACCTGATTTCGTTGTACTGAGTGTTGTCGCAGGCATCGCCGAGACCGATGCCGAAATCAAAGGAATAACCGTTCTGGTACAGGTAGTTGACTGTCTGGATCGCCGCATCGAGGACATGCGTCGTATAGAGATTAATCCCTGAATAACATGCAATACTGCCCGAAGGTTGAGGGACGCCTGTCGGAAAATTTATTATTTCGGGGTTTGGATATTGGTAGGCGTAGTAGATACCCCGGGCGGGACTTTCCTTATCGCAGATGTGTATGTCGCTCATGGTGAAAAAAGTCAGGAGCGTCGGAGAAGACGTCTGGGGTCCCAATGATGTGCCGATGGTCGGCGGGTTCTGCATGTCGGGCAGAAGATAGGCGGACTTAGGACCTGGCCCCGGGTTTGGACCGGGACCGGGCCAATTGCCGTACCAGACGCCGTAGTCGTTTGGCGCGTAGTCCTGGATATCGGACGGCACAATGGTCGCCCAGGTGCCTTTGGACGGATTCGGAAGAACCGGCAGAGTTGCGGGAATGACCGTCTGTTGCAGTGTCGTGTAGACATTTTCGGATATGGGGTATGTGGGCGTGGCCGAGGTCACGATGATCTCCTCACCGGCGGCAAGCACCCTCTGCAGGGGCCCCAGAGGCGAATATTCCAACCCAAGGACCGCTGCGGAACCGGCAAAATATTTCAAAAAATCTCTTCTTCGAATCTTCATGGCGCCCCTTCCTGAACCGTTCACCTGTTTATGCAGGCCGATCCCGGCATCCTCCCCGTGGCGCCGGGTCCGCCTCCCTGGCGAATATCGTTGTTATTTACCATTCGAAAGATCGGTATTTTTCCTGAAAAAATTATATCTTCGAAAATCGGGCCCCTACTGGCAGGTGACTCCGGTTAAAATGCCCGGCTGCACCTCCGTTGAAGGGTTCTGCACGTATTGCTTGCCGATTGCGTTCTGCACGAGCTGCCGAAAAACACTGAAATCAACATCCAGGTCCGTTTCCGATTTGCTGCCGCCCGGGACCATAAGCTGTATCGTCGCGGGTGGTTCGTTCAGCGTCAGAGGCATCAGGTAGCGGAGTTGGTCGAATGTCTGTGCGGTGTAATAGACACGGACAAGATACTGTTTCGTGCTGTTCGATTGTCGAAGTTCGAAAACGAGCGCTCCGCCGGGGGCGCAAAAATCCTGCTGGTATCCGGGCAACTGCCAATGCACGTTGAGAAGACCGGCCAGTGCTGCCACATAAGTATCGGAGCTGATAGCCACAACGATCCGCGATTTTGCGTTGCCGAACGATCCGCGAAGAGTGGAGCCGTTTACGGCCTGCTGCATCGTGCGGAGTATGTGCGAGGCGGCGTTGGAACTCTGCACCTGGGCGAGATAGGGCGTACGCAATTCAATATCGGCGACAAGGGTCGCAATTCTGGTCTCCTGGGAGAGTTGGTCCAGCGTCGGCGTGATCGTGAGTCGCCCCCAGGCCACATCACTCATATCAAAGTTGTCGCAGTATTGCATGACGAATGGGTCGATTGCATCTTGAACATCGCTCAGGCCGCCTGGATTGATAACGTTGCCTGTAGCCAACTTGGATGAGGTGTTTGGCAGAAGTGTAATCTGCTCGGTGGTCGGGTCGGTTTTGCCGGCCGGCGGCTGGGTATTGTCCCAGAGCACGTAGCTGATCATGGAATATTCGGCGCTGTACGCGGATTGCAGAGCCGCTCCGCTGTTAAATATTTCCTGAGCCTGGGTGGCGGCGACATTTACGTCGACGTTCGCTACGCCTCCCGCTATCGGATCGAAAACCGGGTCGGGCTGACTGGCAGGGTTGATTTGAAAAGAGTGCACCGGCGCGCCCGTATCCGGGAGCAGCGCGAGCCCGAATGCGGCGGCTGTTTTCCAGGAACGCTCGATGGAATTGGAACGGAAATAGGACTGCGCGGAATCCGTGTGATCGTTGCCCGTCAGAAGTCCTTCGTAGAGAAGGTACTGGCGGAAGTAAGCGCCGAGGAGTGTTTCGGCCTGGACCCCATTGTCAGTCAAACAACCCGGCAGGACTGAAAAAGGAGGGTAAGAATCAAGTGCGTACTTACTGAGTTGTTCCGGGGAGCGTGTGCCTGACCGAATGCTATGGCGGCCATAGATAATGATCTGCTTAAGAGTAGTGTTATCATTACTTACAATCTGCGCCAGGACCTGAACCCCGGTGGGGACGGTGAGAGTGAGCACGAGGCCGAGCACGAAAGCAATACGTTTAAAATGCATGCCGCTTCTCCTGATACTAAGTTGCGTTCAAGATGGATGTGATCGGGAGGGCATACAGCGTTGCGCTCCCCCTCCCCACGCAGGGGCGGGGTTTATCCCCGCCCAATCTTGAACGCAACTTGGTCTGAGACCATGAACGATGATTGAAAAAAATTCTGATCAAAACAAACTCTTCACGTTTTGCGAACGATCTTCCGGCCGCATTTGAATAGTTCCGCGGAAAGGACGGCTTCGAACACTGTGATTGCTTTCCCGGCGGGCCGGTTGATAATCAAGCGCCGGTATATTTCTTATTCGACATTATCAGCGCTTTAAATAAGCAGAATCTGTGGCAGGGCAGGCCGATAAGGCTCAAAAGAGGTTAGACCGGGTGAATCCGGGCTATCCGGTTAGTACTCCTCCACATGGCTATCGCTCAATGATATGTGGTTTTAAGTACACTACATATCGAGGTCGGGATATTTATTGAGGTCCACAAGTGTTGGAGCTGATGGACGTTTGCCGGGGGGGTGACTCGACCTCGGCGGTATCCTCATCGATCCATGCAGATAGCAACGTGTGGGACACGGCGAGCACCACAGGCCCCACAAAGATGCCTATGAGGCCGAATGCTATCAGACCCCCCACCACACCGGCGAAAATGAGCACCAGCGGAAGATCGGCGCCTTTCTTGATCAGAATGGGGCGCAGGAAGCTGTCCATGGTTCCGACCACCAGTGCCCATATGAGAAGAAATGTGCCCCAGCCTATGCCGCTGCTCCAGTAAAGCCAGGCCACAGCAGGGACAAGCACCGGCAAGGGACCGATTTGGGCAATAGCCAGCATAAACATCACTGCCGTGAGAACCGCGGCAAAAGGAACTCTTACGATGGCAAGGCCAACGCCGCCCAGTACCGACTGGGCTAGAGCAGTCACCACAATACCGAGAGCGACGCTGCGTACGGCCTGTCCGGCCAACTCGATCGAGGTCTCCCCCCGTGGTCCTGCCAAACGATACCCAAAACGCTTTATCCGAGAGGCCACATGCTCACCGTTGGCGTAAAGGAGTGCGGCAAATACTACGGTTAGCAGGAATTGGAGGACCAGGACCCCGAACCCTCCCACCTTCGTGATGAACCATCGGATGGTGTTGCCCGCGTACGGAGCCAGTTTTTGCATGAAACCCTGTATCCCCGCTACTGCAATCTTGTCCCATGCCGCTGCCAGGTTGTTGCCGAAAAGCGGTATAGCGCTCAGCCAGGCCGGCGGAGGCGGAACCTCAAGGGTGGATAGCGACTTCACCCAGTTGGTTATGCGATCGGCGTTCGACACAATTGTATCGATGGACAGCCAGAGAGGCACCACCAGGACGCAGAGAAGGACCACAGTCATCACCGCCACTGCCAGAGACCGGCGGCCCCAAAGCCAGCCTTGGATGGAAATCATCAACGGCCAGGTCGCCGTCACGATCGTTACCGCCCAGATCGCGGTCCCCAGGAATGGCTCGAGGATCCAGAGCGATGTGCCGAGCAGGGCGCCGATGAAGAGTACCGCAAATAAGGTGCTGGTGATGTCGCGTTGGGTTTCGGTCATAAAGAGTCCCTTTCGGGCTTGGGTGCGCGTCAAGCCATGATGAGAAAATAAGTAGGCTCTAGCGCCCGATGATCCACTGAAGAACCTGGACGTAAACGGCCGACAGAATGATTTGACAAAAGGTCAAGGGGATTCCGTACCGGGCGAAGGTCCCGAAGGAGATCGGTCTGCCGTGCGAAGCGGAGATGCCCGCTGAAACCACGTTGGCTGATGCCCCGATGAGCGTCGCGTTCCCCCCCAGGGTTCCTCCGAACATCATGGCGGCGAAAACGGGCAGCGTCAAGGTGGGCCAATCCGTGAAGGCCGGTCCCAACGCCATCTCGGGTACCAGTTCCGCCGCCACGAAATAGCCTTTGACCAACAGGATCATGGCTGCGACCACAGGGATATTCGCCAGTACGCTGGACGCGGCCGCGACTCCCACGAGCATTGCCATCGCCACCAGGAGCAGATTGGCGCCAAACCATGCGACCATGTTCCTGGAAAGGCTGTGCAGGATTCCCGTTCTCGTGAAAGCCTCCACCATGAGAAACATGCAGGTGAGAAAGAGGAGCGTCTTCCAATCCACATCCTTCAGCACCTTGTCCACCGGTTCCACCCTGGCGCCGTAGATGACGAGAAGCGCTAGGGAAGCGCCGACGATTGCCACCGCGGGGGGAACGAGTTGAAAGGGCAGCAAATCGCCGAATAAGAAGAGAAGGATCATCACTGCCAGAACGAGAAGCGAAAGTACACAGAAAACAGGGCGTTCAAGACGTTGTCGCGGAAGTTCGGCGGGGAGGGTCTGCTTCACACGCCAGATGTCCCGCATCACCAGAGGGAGGAGCGGCGCCAGCACCAGGACTGACAACAGCCCGCCCAGGCTCATCTTCTTCAGGTACTGACCAAAGCTCATGCCGATGGAGCTGCCGACCAGAAATGTTGCCGGATCGCCGACCAGTGTCAGTAAACCGGCTGAGTTGCTGATGATGGCCGTCAAGACCAGGGGGCCGACAAAATCCACCTTGAGCGCAGTGGCGACGCGTATAATGATGGGGGCAAGCAGAATCACGGTGGTTGCATTGGGGAGAAACGCACAGAGTGGCGCCACCAGAAGAATCAACCCCAGCAGGAAACGTTTGCCGCTTCCTCCAGTTGCACGAAGGAAGAGAGTGCCAACCAGTTCAAAAATTCCGGTCGGCACCAGAGTGCGCGCAACCACCATCCCGCCAAACAGCAGGGCGATGGTTCCACCCGCCGTTTGTGCCGCGTTCAGAAATTCCTGCCGGGTGAAGACTCCAAAGAGGAGCATGATGCTCACTCCAACCAGGGCGGCAACCGCAATGTCAATGACGTTGAACGCAATCGCCAAGATGACTCCGGCAAACACCAGCAACGTAAGGGCAACCTGCAGATCGCTCATGATTCCTCTTCCGGGAGAAAAGTCTTCCGCTTCGTCCGATTACACTCTTTTTTCAGCATCCGGGGCGGGTTGACCCGGAGGCCGTCTCAATCAATGAAAAGGCGGAGAGTACATCAGGCCCCCCTGCGTCCAGAGGCGATTCAGGCCGCGTTCGAGCTTGAGGGGGCTTTTGGAGCCAAGATTGCGCTCGAACATTTCCCCGTAGTTGCCGACACTTTCCAGGACACGCATGGCCCAACCGGGCGGGATAGTCAATGCCTTGGAAATGATATCGTCTAATTCAAGCAACCGCCGCGCCCGGGGATCTGTGTCGGACTCCAACTTGGACCTCACATTGGCTCGGGTAATGCCGGTTTCTTCGGCCCTGATAAGAGTAAAAACAACCCATCGAACGATGGTGAACCATTCGTCGTCACCACGGCGCACAACTGGGCCCATCGGTTCCTTGGAGATTTGCTCGGGCAGGATCACAAACTCCTCGGGTCCACCCGATGCTTTCAACCGCATGGCCGTCAACTGGGGCCGCTCCGAGGTGAAAGCCTCGCATTGGCCGGAAAACAGGGCTTCGGCCGCTTTGGCCTGTGATTCGACGATCACGGGCCGATAGCTCCAGTCCCGCGAACGGAAATAATCCGACATATTCACTTCGTGCGTTGTCCCCTTGACGACGCAAATGGGGACTCCGTTAAGTTGGGAAAGGTCTTGCACATTTTTCTTGGCCGAAACCAGGAAGCTCTGCCCATCATAATAGAGGATACCTGCAAATAGCACCGCCAGCGTCGACTCGCGTTCCAACGTCCAGGTGGTGTTTCGGGCGAGAACGTCAATTTCGCCGGCTTTCAGGGAAGCAAATCTGGCGGGGGCGGCCAGCGAAACGAAATCCACTTTCCCGGGATCCCCCAGAACGGCGGCGGCCAAGGCCCGGCAGAAGTCCGCATCCATCCCGGACCATCGTCCGTCGGGTTCTTTGAAGGAAAATCCTTGGATTCCGTCACTTACGCCGCAGCGCACATCATCCCTGGCCTTGATGCGGGTAAGAGTGTCGCCGGCGGCCGCTTGTGCGCAAAAAAGCAGCACCGTCATCGTGCAGAAGATCAGGCAAACAAGGCTTCGAGGATTTTTCATGGAAGCAGGTCCCTTCCTGTCGCATCCAAACTTCTATGAGTAACTTGCGAAACAGGGACAAGACGGAATCGTTAGCGGGCGGCCCTTTCGGAGCGCTCGCCGTACTGTCGCTTTGATTATTGCCCTGCGTGAGCCCTCATGGCTTCTTCGATCCTGGCTTTCACGGCATCGAGGTTGAAGCTTGCGCCCTTCTGCATGGGCGGGTAATCGAGGGCCGTCATGGCCAGCTTCGCCACCTCCTGTTGGACGAACACGAAGCGCCAGAACTCGAATCTGAACCAGTCAAAATACTGGTAGGATCCATAATTTCCCGCGGGCCATATCGTTTTCTCGAAGGGGTCCAGGCGCAGGTTCACTAGAGCCGGTGCGTCGGTATGGACCTTGCTCCCGATCCATCCGTCGGGCTGTTCAATGAAGCGATACTTGAAGTCGTCGATCCGCACCGCGGCGAGGTTGCTTTCAGTGAAGTAGAAGACTTCATGGCGATTCGACGGCCCCTTGCCGGTAATCATGTCCATTTGGTTATAGCCGTCGAGATGCACCTTGTAGGTCCGGTCGCCGATCTGCTTGCCCTTCAGCAGCTCCTCAGTGATGTTTGGATTGCCGGCGGCAGCCACGAAGGTCGGGAACCAGTCGAGGCCTGAGATGATGCCGTTCTCCACCTTGCCGGCCGGGACCTTGCCGGACCAGCGAATGATGGCGGGCACACGGAAACCGCCTTCATAGCCCGTGCCTTTGGCTCCGAAGAACGGGGTTTGTCCGCCATCGGGCCAGGTGAAGCTCTCCGTGCCGTTGTCGGTGGTGAATACAACTATGGTGTTGTCGTCTACACCCATGTCTTTGAGCTTCTTCATCACATCGCCCACAATGTCGTCGATTTGGGCCATGCCGGCCTCGTGAATGGTCCAGCCATTCTTCGAGTTACGCATCTTTTCGTACTTTTCCGAGAGATGGGTGACGATGTGCATGCGCGTCGGGTTGAGCCAGATAAAGAACGGCTTGCCATTCGCCTTGGCCTTGTCCATGAACTTGAGGGTGAAAGCGAGAATTTCGTCGTCTATGGTCTCCATCCGTTTCGGATAGAGCTGGCCGGCGTCCTCGATCTTCTGCTTGCCGATCCTTCCCCATCGCGGCTGCACCGTCGGGTCATCGTTATCCGACGCCCAACAATGTACCAGATTGCGCGGGCCGACTTTGTCCAGCAACTCCTGCGGGTAACCAGGGTGCGCGGGGTCCTCCATAGCATCGAGGTGATACAGGTAGCCGAAAAACTCGTCGAAACCATGGACGGTCGGCAGGAATTCATTCAAATCGCCCAAGTGGTTCTTGCCAAACTGGCCGGTGGCATAGCCCATCGACTTGAGCGCGGTGGCGATAGTGACTGCTTCCGCCGGGATGCCGACCTTCGCCCCCGCTTGGCCGACCGTGGTCATTCCCGTGCGAATCGGCAGCTCGCCGGTGATGAAGTTTGCTCGGCCGGCCGTACAACTGGCTTCGGCGTAGTAATCGGTGAAGCGCATCCCCTCCGAGGCCAGCTTGTCGAGATTGGGCGTTCTTCCAGCCATCATGCCCTGATGGTAGGCCCCGATGTTGAACCAGCCGATGTCATCGCCCATGATGAATATGATGTTGGGTTTCTTCTGCTGGGCAAACGCCGGCCCAGCGACAAACACCATTGCGCTGGCGATGAAGACCAACGCCACTATGATTATTGCGTTTCTTGCCTTCATTTTCTTCTCCTTTTGCAGGTTGTTCACTCTAAACGAGACACTAGACTGCTTTCTCCGGAGCGTCCCGATTTCTTTCCGGTGTGGAGTCGGCGTCAGCGCCGCGAAGCAGACGGACCTCGCGCTGAGGAAATGGGAACTGAAAACCCGCCTCGATCACGGCATCGTAGACTGCAGTGGCCAGGTCACTGCTGATCATCTGCCAGTCGTCGAACTGATCGGTCCAGGCGCGCAGTTGGAAATTAATCGAGCTATCGCCGTAATCGATGAGCAGGCATCGAGGAGCCGGATGCTGCAATACGTTCGGTTGCCGGCGCGCAACCTCTTCGAGCAGTTGGATGGCTTTCCTGGGATCGATGCCATAGTTCAGACCTACCGATAAATCGATCCGCCGCAACCGGTCGCTAAGAGTCCAGTTTGTCACCCTTTCCGTAATCAATTGAGCGTTGGGGACGATGATATCAGCCCCTTGCTTTGTACGCACCGTGCTGGCGCGGATGCCGATCCGGCGGATCTCAGCCAGAAGATCGCCCACCTGTATAGTGTCGCCCACGTGGATCGGACGCTCGAAAAGCAGGATCAGGCCGGAGACAAAATTATTCACCACGCTCTGGAGCCCGAACCCTATGCCGACGCCCAATGCTCCTGCCAAAATGCTTACCTGGGTGAGGCTTACCCCGAGCGCCGCCACGCCCAAAACAAACCCAAGACCCAGAATCATGTAATGCAGCAGGCGCGAGATGGCGTAGGACACTCCGCGCTCGACTCCCATCCGCTGGTAAATGTCCTCTCTGAGCACGAAACGAATGAAGGTGGACAACAGGTGGGCCACAACCAGTGTAACGATAAAAGCGACGATATTTTGGATGGAGATGCTGACCGACCCGACTCTGAGCGTTGCCCCAAATACGGCTCGCCCAAGTTCAAGCACAGGTTCACGGAGGCCGACGAAGTCCAGCAAACGATTGACCCATATGCCGATAGCTACCCACACCAACACGCGATGTATTCGACGTTCGAAGATCTCATGGAAGCGGCCGACGATCTCGAGTGATCCCAGTGGCCAACTGTTAAGGGCTAAAGCCACTACCCCTTCAGTGACCCGGACAAATGCATAGAGTCCGAAGGCAAAAACGCATCCCACGAGAATGCCTGAAGTCAAAATCCACGCCGGAAGGGCGTAACCAATGAGCGCAGCCAGCAATCCGACGGCAAGGCCAACCCTGTAAAGTGTAACGATAATATGGAGTGCGCGGAAGCGGAGATGAACGGTCTCTTTCGAGCGATAGTGGAGCTGACCCCACAAAATGTCCAGCTTCCAGAGCACAACCGATCCAACAAGAATCTCCAGCAGAAGGATTACATGGTTGACTGATCTCGCGACACCGAAAATCTGTACGATGGTATCGAGAGCAAAAAGGCCCCCCAGCACCCAAAACACTCTCAACACCCTCGGATCGACCACCGGCTGTACGAGTCGGAGTATGGGCACGAGCGCCAGAACCGGGAACAGGTCCCGAACAGTTGGAGGCGCCGGTGAAAAGAGTACCGAGGCTCCAAGTCCCATGGAAATAAGCAGTGCGGATGCATAGGGCCGGTCGAACACATTTGCGGAAGGCGGCAAGTCCCTGCCCTCTGTTGCCCAACGACGAACCTGGCGTCCGGCGGCATTGAAAAGAACAACCAGTACCACGAATATGGCGATTTGGAACGGCATCCCCTTTGTGGGGTCGTGGACATACTCTGATATATCGGCCCAACGGTCAGCGGCAATTTCACCCGCGCGCGCAATCAGCTTATCTCGGTTGAGCGCCCACAGATCCGCGCTCCAGATTGGCAGGCCCCTGGTCGTAATCCCATTCACCACCTCGCGTTGAACTTCGCCGATCTCAGCAATTGTGTTGTCACAGCGGGCCTTCGGCGCTGAAATCTGGCTCTCGAGGTCTAGAATAGCGGCGTGCTGCCGCTGCAGGACTTTCTGCATAGCCTCTATGGCAGCGAGGGTGGACTCAATCTGCTGGGCAACCGGACCAGGTGCGTTCGCGGCCCGGGCGGAGGCAAGTGTCCGGGTCCACATCTTCCGGAGGTCCTCGACGCGGCCGAGCGCGCCCAGAAGCTGTTTTGCCCATTCCGTAGTCACATTAAGCCAACCGGCTATCTTCATCTGCAACTGTCGCCAGTGCTCGTGCCTGGCCTGCAGCACAAAAAGCGTAGGCTGGTTCTGAAGCATCGCCCTTGTCCACGCGAGTTCCCGCCCAATCTGCGCAATTGCTTCCGGAAGGGCGCTCTTGATCGCCTCGATTGCGGGGTTAGGAAGTTCGTAAGTTTTTAGGGAGTTGAGGAAATCCAATGCTTCGGTCGTATGCATTGGCACTTCCCCCGGCGGGATCGTTCCTGAAGGGAGCGTCGAAACAGTCTTCTGGGGCTCGGCCGGCATCTTTTCCGATGCCTCGCCTTGAGCGGGCCACATGCAGAAGAAAGCGGCGGTGAGGCAAATGACGAGCTTGCATTGTGTGGGAGACAGTTTCATGACAATTCCATGTTCCTCGTTTGGCTGTTCTCTATCATTGAATCAAGATCGATAGACCCGCATCTACAGGTGTTGTGCCCTAACGGCGTTTCCGGCTCAGAAAGAAAGTGAAGCCTTGACCCATAGATAGTTGCCGCTGAGCGTGTAGTGGGTATCCATTTGGGGCAACCACTTCACCTCGGCTACAACTGTATGGCCGCCGCAAAACTGTGGCGAGATGTAGGAGACTGCCGGTCCGACACCGGTCATGAGTGTTTCAAAGGAGCCGAGCGTTGCCCACATAACCCTGTTTTGCCGATTACATCGTCACGGCTATTAGGGTATCGCGGTATGCCGGGATACGCTTAAGGCTCTGCGGCGGAGTGGGATCGGCCCCACCCCCGATAAGCCGTCAAAGATTGCTTCTAGCTGCCCGCAAGCTTTTCCCTGGCCTTCTCTTCCACTTTCCACCCCCCGGCTTCCAATGCTTTTCGTGCAAGAGGGTGCACTTTACCCGTGACCCAGAGTTCTTTGCCCGAAATCCCGGGTATTTGCTTGATGGCCGCAGAAATCGCCGTCGTCTTGCTCGCAAAATTTTGTGTCCACGCGATGTAGTCCAGAGGGAATATCGCGATAATCTTCCCATTGTTAGTCAGGAGTAGCGGGATTCCATCGGCGGCCACAAAACTCTTCGCGGATTGAGTTTTATCGTTGTAGAGACTTATAAGTTGAGCACGCGTGCGCAGAAACACAGCCTGGGGTTCTGTGAACACTGTGGCAGCCCTGTCGATGTATATTCCACGATCCCTCACACCCGTCATGCCGGCCAGTGCGCTTACCAGGAGCGTCTGCTCGTAAGGATCGAAAGTGGTGTTTTGCATAAAGGCCTGGATTGAAGCATCCGAAACCCCCATGCCGGCTAGACTGCTCTGGTTTATGCCTGCAAGTTCCGCGGGAGTCTTGTCACTCAGGAGGCCCCTGGCAGTGTCTGCAGTTCCCATGACTCCAATGGCGATTCCAGCCCCGCCTGGGATTGCCATAAATGCAGCCTTCACCGTTAACCCTCCGGCTGCCGCTGTCCATGCCAGTTCACCCAGCGCTTTCTGCAGAGGTTCATAGCTCGTGTAAGGATCGACCCCCAACTCGGCGGCATATTGCCGTTTGTAGGATGCCTGTCCGAGTGCGGAGCTCGCAAGATTTCCCGAGGATGCGCCGGAAGTGACTGCGCTGCCGACATTGCTGAACAACTGCCCGATTCCGCTCGCTACGTTCGAAACCGTCCCGGATGGGTCCTGCACCAACCCTTGCGCGGTTTTGAGAGGGCCTGCCGCCACCTGCTTAAAAGCGCTCATGTAAACGTCTGTTTTTTCTAACTGCTCTATCTGAGCGAGTGCCTTGAGTTCGCCGATACGTTTCAACAGCAATGCCGTGCTTTCCACTTTCAGCGGTCCGTAATTGGTATCAAGATCATAAGTGTTGACCAAACCGTCGCTGATAACTGTAGCTCTCACGACATAATTCGGACCCTGAATCAGTTCCGCAGGCAGCACGTCTGAAGCCTCCAGGACTATCGGCGCTTTTTGAAATTCCTCCGAAAGCGCATTAGATGCAAAAACACTCCCACACAGCGCCAGAGCCATGATCATGCATAAAACAACATCTCGCGAATTTTGAAACATTATCGATCCCCTTTTCTAGACTTAAGATCATCACCTTCCAACGTCGGGAAACTTCTTCAAGTGTTTCAGGTTCCCGAGCACGCGCGGGCCGCCTCAGGGAGCAGGAACCACAGTGTAGTAAACGCCGTTGGCGCCATAGGACGGCTGGAACCATGTGTCGTCGCAAACGTAATAAGTGGTGTCGACGACGGGAATGGTCGATGCCGAGCAGCCGGAAGGCAGCGTCGCATAGATTGCGCCCATGACGTTGGCTGGGCCGGCTTCGAAGACTTAGGCGCTTGCTTCTTCTCCCCGGCGTGCCCGCTCGCAGGCAGGAACGCTGCCAATGCGAACACAAACAACAGTATGCTCATGAGAGGTTTACATCGGATCATGACTTTCTCCTACTTGCATTGATGTATATATATGTTCGACTCACAGTGTCTGCTAAGTGCATGGACGGTGCATGGGCAGAAAGCACGGCCGGCCACTCCGCTGAACCGTGCCCATAATCCGCCGCTATCTCTTGTCGGCCGCTTTCGCTTCCGCCTCCTTAAGGCGCTTTTTGTCCTCGGGCGTCAGCTTCGCAGGTTCGACCGCGATAGTCAGCTTGTTGATCTTGCCGGTGAACTTGAACGGCGCCTTGCAGTCCTTATCGTCGACAGGCGTGCCGGTATCCGACCCGATGTCGGAGGTCTCATTCCAGGGCAGCGTGAGCGGCGAGCCTGGGTGCCTCCCTCAATCCCTGAGCCATTGTCTGGGATGCAGCCAAGGCCAGTGCAACCATAATCACGGCAAATATCAGTAAATATCTCCCGCTTTTCATGTTTCTTCCTCTCTTGGGTTGTTGGGTCCTCGTTTCGGTGAGTAAAAGCAAACAGGCTGCTGCAACTGAAGATGACCAGGGATGACAGCACAAAACAACTAGAGCATATTGCCGTAAGTTAAGTTCATGATGCCGGCCTTGCACCCAGGGGAAAGATAATCTTTGTCGGTTTAAGACAATAAATGACTCAACCGCCGCCGACTCCGATCCACTGGAGTGACCGGCGTCCCTTGGAAGGCGGCACGCCCCTGCTGATTTTCCAGGAAGCATGCCGATTGGTTCGGAAACACCAAAGCCTCTGTTGGCAGGAATCATCTACTGCTGGAGCGTGATCGTCACACCGGAGGTTCCGAGTGTGAAACTAACGCCTTCCGTAGTAGTAACGGCATCGATGATGACGCCATTAGCGTTCTTCATTGTGATTGCGGCTCCACCGCCTCCGACTGTCGCACCCGTGCCGATGGCCGAGTATGTCCCATTGATGTCTTTGATGTTTTTCAAATTGTAAACTTTGCCCAGGGCAGTTGCTTTGGTAATGCCGAC
>Ga0326727_10016434_pt1 | contig 15621 bp, 10 predicted proteins | sample MB2enrmetagenome_FD_207643 | JGI IMG/M metagenome (GOLD analysis project Ga0326727, IMG submission 207643) | Lab enriched peat soil microbial communities from McLean, Ithaca, NY, United States - MB29MY | ecosystem: Environmental > Terrestrial > Soil > Wetlands > Peat | place: USA: New York... | reverse complement strand
CATTATGCCGCGGCCAATCTCAACGAGCCATGGGAGCGGGTCGCGGCGGTCGTGGCCGGCGATGCGAGGCACGGCGCAACCGTAATCAGCGAGAACCCTTCGTTCTTCTTCTACTTGGACTATCAACTCGGCCTTCAATCCCAAACCGGCGCCGCGCCAGGACCCTACCTGGGCCAATCCGTTTATCAGTCTCATGGCTACCGGATCGTCATGCCTTCCGACGCTGGACCATCGGCCGGCGGGATGCGGGGCGCAGTCGTGGTTGTCAACGGTCCTGGGCCCAAAGACGAAGCTGAAAAACTCAACGCGTTAAATGCCGATTTGCGGCAACGATGCCAGAATATCGGTGAATTCAAGGCGGCGCCGGATCCGGCCGAGGCTTTGAAACGGCGATTTGTGGCAAACGCTCCGGTGAGCGCTTACCGGACCGACGTCACCTGGTATGAATGCTCCTCTGGCCGGTGAAGAGCCTCTCGATGACCTGGAGCGCTACCGTCGGCGGTCTTGATTGAGGGGAAAAACACACTATCCAGCGAACAGCGGGGCAGTTAGGCGCGCCTTCCAGATCTCGGAATCGAAAGCTGGGGCACTCAGCCCGGATTGCTTATAATGAGCGCTCCGGGCCTCAAGCGCGCATCTGAGGACGGCTTACGGCTGTGATTCTAGATTTGAAATGGAGGTCACACAATGATCGGCACAATTTATCGATGTGAGATATGCGGGATCGAGAGCGACAATCCGGTGCGCTGGATTGTGATTCACTGCAATAACGCGCAACTGACAGTGATCAAGTGGACCAGGGAGGCCGCCGATGCGCCCCATGCGCGCCACTATTGCGGCGAAGCCCACGCCCAGGTCTACATCAGCCGCTGGTTTGAATCTTACTGCGGGTAAAGCTCCCTAACCGTTCCGCTTCTCCGCAGCCGGCCCGGTCGACTCCCGCACCACCAGTTCCGGAGCCATCACAATCTCCGCAGGATAGCCGTTTTCGCGATTGGCAATGCGTTCCAGCAGTACCTGCGCTCCCCGCTTGCCCATCTCCATCAGCGGCTGGCGCACGGTGGTCAACGACGGCGTGTAATAGGCCGCCGACAGAATATCGTCGAAACCCACCACGGAGATGTCGCCGGGTACGCTCAAGCCGGCCTCCTTCAGGGCACGGATGGCGCCGATCGCCGCAATGTCGTTGAAGCAGAAGATGGCGGTAAAGTCCCGCGTTTTTTCGAGCAGCGCCTGCATCGGCTTGTAGCCGATTTCGGGCGCCATGGGGTGGTAGCCGGCCTTCATCTGCCAGCCGGCGGAGTCGATGCGAATGGCCAGCGCCGGGTCCAGTTTCAGGCCCATCTCCCGGGCTGCCTGCTGGATGCCCTCCCAGCGGAATTCCGAATCCGGAATGGCCCGCGGGCCGCGAATGAACGCGATCCTCCGATGCCCAAGCTCATACAAATGGGTCAGCGCCAGTTGCGCAGCCACGTGATGATCGAGCACGATGTTGGTTACGTTTTCTACCACGCTGTGCGCGGAGATGGCCACCACCGGCACCGGCACCGCGATCTGGTCGGCGGGCGTATTCAGCAGCAGAAAGCCGTCCACCGAGCGCTCCACCAGCATCCGTGGGTAGTGCTCGATCAGTTCCTTCTTCCAGTCGTGGCAGGCCGTGAAATAGAAATAATGCGCGCTGGTCAGCTCTTCCAGCACCCCGCTCATCACGCGGGTAAAATAACCCTCGCTCATGTCCGGCGCCAGCACGCCCACGCTCATTGATCGGCTCTGGCGCAGCGACCGCGCAAAATAGTTGGGCCGGTAGTTCAGTTGCTCGGCCGCCGCCAGCACCCGGTTGCGGGTCTCCTGCGGAATCGACTTGGCCGATGGTGAGTTGTTCAGAACCAGCGAGATGGTGGTCTGCGAAAGCTCCAGATGCTCGGCCAGCATTCTTAGATTGACGTGTCCTGGCGGCGTCGAACTCTTACCCTTTGCCATGTTGGAGTTGTAGCACGTTTCTTATGCCTTGGGATACGTTGTTTATGGCTAGTTAAGCGATTTTCCAGCGCAGCCGGATAAAAACCGCCCCAGCCGCAGCTCGCATAAGCGACTCGAAATTCCCGTCTACCGGCCTCCCGGCGTTACGGAGCCTTGATCCGGTTCAACCCCGGCTTCAGCGGCCACACCTTGCCGCCGTAAACAAGGTTGCCAGCCAGCTTGCCCGGCAGGGTGATAGTTGCGCTCAGTCCCTTGCCCTGGCGGTGATATTCCACCTTGATCGTGCCCTGGGGATGCGGATAGCTGGCCGTGAGCGCCGGCAGATTGCCCAGATGGGGAGCGATGCGCACCGACGCAAAGCCCGGACTGCCCGGCTCAATGCCCGCCACCAGGGTCAGCAGGTCATAGATGGGGTGCGCGCTCCAGGCGTGAGAGTCAGAGCGTGTGTTCACGGGCGTCTCCGGCCAGGTGCTGAAGTGCAGCGCCAGCAGCTTGCGCCACGAGTCGATCGACTGCAGGTAATCGCCCGACATCCCGGCGTGTTCCAGGGCCCGCGCCAGGTAAAAGCGGAAATAGTAAGACGCGCTCAACACGCCGTTGGGCGTGGTTCCCGGCTCGATGGCCAGCACCTGGCGCAGCACCCTCTGCTGGTTCTCCTTCGGCACTACGTCGTACAGCACGGCCAGGATGTTGCTTTGCTGGCTGAAGACCTTCTGGTCTGGATTGTCCGCCACCAGCCCTCGGGCGTTGTTCCAGCATTTGGCGAAGATGCCCTCCCGCACATGAGCCGAGCGCGCGCGATCCCGTGTCGCCAGCATTGGATCGCCCAAAGCCTCCTCCAACTCGGCCGCATCGCCCAGCGCGCCCAGGTATTCGAGCGTCGTGGTGCACGACTCCTTGTGCGCGTCGTAAGTAGGAATCTCGCCTGTGGAAACCCAATCGACAAAGCTCCACCAGGGCAGTTCGTGCAACAGGCCGTCAGGCTGCTCGTAGCCCGCGAACCAGTCCAGCACCGTGCGGGCTCCCTTCAACCCCGCGCGCGCCGGCTCGGGGTCCGGCCGGTACATCCAGTAGTCGTGCAACATCCCGATCCAGATCAGAGAAAACGTCGGAATTGTCTGCGGCAGCGAACTCGGATAGCGGCTGCGGGTAAGTCCCTCGGGAATGCGGGACTCGTCGAAGGCCTCCAGCGCCTGGCGCGCCAGCCGGTCGTCTCCCGCCACGGCGTACGAGATCAGAACCTGTATCCGCGTGTCGCCGACATATTGGAGCTGCTCGTAGTACGGCGTGTCCATGTAGGTTTCGTGCGCATCCAGCCGCGCCGTTCTCCAGCTGATCTCCCATATCTTGTCCAGCTCCGCGTCGCCGGATTGGAAGCTGGCCCGCTCCTCGAATGGATACGCAGTGAACGCGGCCGTGAGCGACTCCAGTTGCAGCGGTTCGTCCGCGGTCTGAATATCCAGGTCGAGATAGCGCCACGTCCTCCACCACAGCGGCTCGAAGGTGCGGTGCGCGCCGCCGTCCGGCAGAAAGCTGTCCATCATGCCCAGCGCCACGCGATCGCCCACATCGTCGCGGTCGCCCTTGTGCTGGTCCTTGTCAAACAACGCCTCGGCGTATGTGAGCTTGACGCGCGCCCCCTTGCCGCCCGAGACCGTCAGCAGCGGATAGGCCGTTGTCAGCGTCTTGCGGTCCAGCATCAGGTGGACATGGCTACCCGCCGCCACCGTGACCGGCGCGCCGGGAAACGCCTTGAGTTCCTGCGAGTCGGCGCGCACCGCCTCGCCGGCGCTCGTCGGCGAGTATTCCATCGCCGGCAGCAGATCCGGCACCAGTCCCCATGGATTGTCGGCGGTAGTGTCGGCGGAGTGCGCCTTGTTCACTTCCTGATAGATGCTCTCCGGGATCGCCGACGCAACTGGAACCCACGACGGGCCGCTTGCCGCGGGGTCGTTCCAGGCCGAGTCGTAACGGGCCGCATCGATCTCTTCGCCGGGACCCGATGCCATATATGCCCAGAAGCCGTTGGCGACACGCGGAACGCACCGTTGTCCCGGTTCCACTTCCACCAGCCAGCCCCCGGGAGTCGATATCGATAGGTCCTTGTCCGCCTCGCTCTCCAGCAGAAATGCCGTGCGGTCGGTCATCTGCGCGATGGGCGCATACACCCCGAAGTTCCACACCGTTGCAGTGATCAGGTTGTCGCCGGCTTTCAGCAGCGGCCCCAGGTCAAACCGCTCATAGCGCCAGTGCACCACGTCGCCGCGGGCCGGGCCGTCGCCCACCCGGTGGCCATTCACGTAGAGGATGAAGCGGTTGTCGGCGCTCACCCGCACCACGTAGCTGGCCGGTACTTGAGTCAGCGCCAGCGTGTGCCGGAAGTGCAGCACGATGGGCTCGCGCAGCGGCGCCGTGGGATGCGTCACCCACGAGGCTTTCCACTCGCGGTGCGGCGGATCGGGCTGGCTCGCAGCTTGTGCGTGGGATAGCGTAGTGAGGGCGAAGGTAGACAAAAAAAGAGCAAAAACTGCTGAAACTGGGCGCATGGTGTCAGGCCTGCTGATATTCAGTTCCCCAGCTTAACGGAAAACCCTAAACCAATGGAGAAAATATTTCCCGCTGACTACGCGACCCTCCAATCAAATACCCGGTGCATGACACTCGTTTAAACTGCAAGACTCATGGGAGAACACAATGAAAGACTTCACAGGCAAGGTCGCAGTGATCACCGGTGCGGCCAGCGGCATCGGACGCGGAATCGCCGAACGGTGCGTGCGTGAGGGCATCAAAGTGGTCCTCGCCGACATCGACGAAGCCAGTCTCGCCTCAGCAGAAAGTGAACTGAAAGCCGCGGGCGGAAACGTGCTCACCGTGCAGACAGACGTCTCAAAACGGGGCGACGTCGAACTGCTGGCTCGCCGGGCGTTCGATGCATTTGGCCAGGTGCATCTGCTCTTCAACAACGCCGGGGTCGGCGCCGGCGGGGCGCCATGGGAGGCGACCTGGAACGATTGGGAGTGGGTCATCGGAGTCAATTTATGGGGCGTGATCCATGGGGTCAAGGTGTTCACGCCGCTGATGCTGGCGCAGAATACCGAATGTCATATCGTCAACACGTCCTCCACCGCCGGGCTCGTCGTCGGTGGAGGCTCCGCTCCTTACGCGGTCACGAAGCATGCGGTGGTCGCCCTCTCTGAAAGCCTGTTCCTGGCCCTCCAGCAGCGAAACGCGCTCGTCAAAGTATCGGTTCTCTGTCCCGGCCTCGTGCGGACCAATATCGCCGATGCCGAACAGCACCGGCCCGCGGAGCTGCGCAACGAACCGGTTCCGCTAACCCCGGAGATGCAAGCGGGTCTGGCCGCCTTCAAAGCCGCCATGGAGGCAGCCACGTCTCCTCAAAAGGTCGCCGACGCAGTCTTCGATGCAATCGAGAAGGAGCAGTTTTACATTCTCTCCCATCCCGAGTGGATCGAAGTGGTCCAGCTCCGGACAGACAAACTGCTGCGCATGGAAAACCCGCAAAACCCAACAGCCACGGTCCTGAGAATCCTGAACCTCCGCCCGGCCAGCTCCTGAACCCCGGCGGGGAATCCACGCAGCGGATTGAGCGCCGGAGAAGACAATGCAAGCCTGCTCGAGTCGCGGCTCACGCTCATTTCTCCCACACAGCAGAAAACCTGTCGCGCCGGTCACCAGGCCGGCTGTCGCGGGGGTCTCCACAGCTTGCGGAAAAACGCAATGCGGAGGGAGACGGGGGTTTCAACCCCCGTGTAAAGCCAGCAGGATGAGGCCGCGGCTTTAGCCGCGGAGGGAAGCCCCCTCAGGTTTCACCGACGATTCGCACTTTTTCCGCAGCCTGTTTAGTCGTGCCGCAGGCGCCGCAGAATCGAATCGGGCTTTAGCCCCTGAGGGAACGCCGGCGGCTTCTTCAGAGCTTCCCTAAACCCCAATGCGAACTCCGAGAAATCGAGCGATGCGTCCAGCACAGAAACCAGACGGCGGTTCGAGCGCGCGGGGACGACGGCGCCGGCCCGCCTGAATCAGCGCTAAAACCGGTAATCCGGCGGCTTGATGCCCTTGAGCCGCAGGTAGACCTCCGCCTGGCCGCGATGGTGCGCGGTGTGGGTGAAGTAGGCCCAGAGCCACTCGAAGCCGGTCAGGTTGCGCGCCGGCGGGCCGACCACCGTGTCCAGCCGCTCCGGCGTCATCGCCGCGACCGCCTTGTCGCAGAAGGCAAAAGACTCCTGCAGAAACGGAATCGCGGCGTCCTTCGATACATCGACCTTCACGGTCGCCTTGCTCCAATCCACAAGCTTCGCCGGCAGCTCCGGTTTGGTGAGGCCGCTGGCGTTGGCGCAGGCGTTCTCGTTGACAGCGGCGATATGCGCCATCAGCTCGCCAAAGCTCATCTCCACAGGATTCGGCCGGAAACTATACCCGTCCGCCGGCATGGCGTCAGCAACGGCGACGGTGAATTCGCCGGAAGTCTTCCAGTGCCTGGCGAGGGCGTCTTTCACGGTGCTCTGCGCCAGCGCTGGGACCGTAGCCCCAAGCACTGTGAGCGCTGCCAATGTCGGCATTGTCAAGAGATTCATCCTCATCGTGTGTCCTACCCTTCCAGGTAATCGTGAATCAGCCGGTCCACCAGCGGCATCAATTGTTCCCCGGTCCGGGGCAGCACAAAAGCCGCGCCCACCGCATCCCAGTCCAGCTTGAAGCTTGTTGAAAGCGCCGAAATCCAGATCTGGCGCACCGGCGTATTGGGCGTGATGACGAACTTGCCCGGTGGCTCCTCAAATGTCACGTTGAGCACGCCATTCTGTTCTTCGACCTCAAAGCCCGCGTTGTCCTCTTCCTCCAGCAGGATCAGGTGCTGCTTGAGCGCGTCCAGCGCAGTCTCGGCCTGGCGCCGGAACTCCAGTTCGTCCACCATGGCCCCAGTGTAGCAACTCCACCAAACCGAACCTGCGGCTGGAGGCCGATCCGTCGATGCAACTTTGGTATTTATGGGGTTCATTTCGGGATTTCCAGGTTTTTTCTCCGCGTATTCATCAAAAACTTGCACACCCTTCACGATTCTCGCGTCATACTCCAGCCATCGCACCTTCCTTCTCACCGGAGGCAACACGATGCGTGTGTCATGGGGTTTCGCGGGAATCCTGGCAGTGGCTCAAGCCGCCTGCCTTGCTCAAACCCAACCCACCCCGCCCATCACGCCTGCCGGGCAGTTGGTGCGCGAGGTGGTCTATAACGAACTCAACGACCATGCCCGCCACGGCTACTGGCGCTACTGGATCGTCCGCCGCTCCCAGGCTGGCAGCCGGCTTGAGGAACAGGTAGAGACCGCCGAAGGGCCGGTGACGCGTTTGACCGAGAGCAATGGCCGGCCGCTCACCGCCGAGGGCCAGCAGGAGGAGCAGGCGCGGCTCGACCATCTCTTGTCCTCGCCTCAGGAGCAGGCCCGCCATCTCCAGCAATACAAGGATGACGAACAACGCATCGGCCGCATCCTGGCGCTCTTGCCCGACGCCTTCCTCTATGAATATGCCCGCGAGGAGAATGGCTGCTACCGGCTCCGCTTTCGCCCCAATCCCGATTACCCCGCCCACTCCATCGAGGCCCGCATCTTCCACGCCATGAGCGGCGAACTTTGGGTCAACGCGCGCTACAAGCGTCTGGCGCGGCTTGAGGGCCGCGTGGGTGATAACGTCGATTTCGGCTTCGGCATCCTGGGCCGGCTCTACAAAGGCGGCTGGTTCCAGCTGGTCCGCACACAGGTCAGCGAAACCGACTGGAAGACCGCACAGCTTGAGGTGCATATGAGCATCCGCGCGCTACTGGTCAAGACCTTTGCCCGCGAAACCAGCGAAGAGCGCGGCGGATTCGCTCCCGTGCCGTCCAACCTCGATCTCTCCCAGGCCAAAAGGCTGCTCGACCAGCCTTTCTTAGGCAAGCCGGTCCCGGACCAGAGTGCGTCCGCCCAGCCCATCCTCGCCAGGCCCACCGCCCTGGCGTCATCCGCCTCGTTCGCCCCGCACAAGTAGCCTGTCACCTTTCTCGGCTCAAAAGAGCGATGCATTTGCCCGCGCGAATCCGCGCGTGAGGCGTTTTTCTCCCGGACGGCGCGTACCATGCAGAAGCACACACGCGGGAGCCGAGATCGGGGAGGTCATCGAGATGGGAACCATGGGAAAACTCGCGGCAGTTTCAATCGCAATCGCAGCCTTGGGCTGCCATGGGCCGCTGCAGACGTCGGCGGCGAGCGCTTTGTTGGGCGTGACCAACGCCACGTCCGGCGCAACCCAGAAGCAATACATCACCGACCCGACCCTGAACAACATGAACGCGGTGTCGGTGACGATTCCCGCCAACTGGCATTTCAACGGCGTGCTCTACCAGGGCGGCAACTGCACATCGATTCCCTTTGCGGTCTTCCGCGCCACCAGTCCCGACGGCCTCAGCTATGTCGAGCGCATGCCCGCTCTGGCCTGGACATGGGGCACGGGGCCGATGGCCGCAACCAAGCAGAAGGACTGCCTGCCGATGCAGGGGCCGATGAGTGCGCAGGACTTCGCGAAGTATATGGCAGCGGTGCTGAAAGTGGAGTATGTGGCCGATGAGCCGGTGCCTGCGGATGAAAACGAAAAGGTGCAGCAGGACCTCGAAAACGCCCGCGCAACCTGGGCGCCCAAGTACGCAGCCAGCCATTTGCAGCAGCCCAAAAGCACGGCGGAACTGGCCCGGGCCATCGTTCGCTCCAAAAACGGGACGTTCCCGATGGAAGGCGAACTGCGCGTGCGCGTCGACTGCACGGAGACCTTTTTCCCAGGCATGAAGTCCATGCTGCGCGGGATGCCGGATCGTCCCTCGTCCACGGTGGATCATTGCACCGCCGGCGTGCGCTACACAGTGGCGCCCGAGACGCAGTTCGCGGCCGTGAAAAAGGCGTGGGATGCGCCCGGAATGGGTGGGCGCGCGGAAGACGCCTGGCAGCAGGCATGGATGCAGCGATCCGCCCAGCAGTCGCAGCAGATGATGGCGCAGATCAACCAGGCCGCGCAAGCGCAGATGCAGGCCAGCGCGCAGCAGTTTGCCCACGACCAGGCGGTGCGGCAGCAGATGCATGAGCAGTTCCTGGCCACCATGCAGCGCGGTACGGATATGTCGATGGCCCGGGCTCAGCAAAGCATGAACGCACGATCGACCGCGGCTTCCGATTGGGTTGACTACGCGCTGGACCAGAAGACCGTAATGGACCCTGGGACAGGACAGGTCAGCAAGGTCTCGAGCGCCTACAGCTACACGTGGGTCGACAGCACCGGCAAGGTCAGTTACCAGACCAACGACGTAAACGCCAACCCCAATGGAGTACTACAAGGCAACTGGACCCGGCAGCAGGTGGTACACGGAGATGGCACGCAATAAGAGACATGGAGCCTCGGCGTCGCTGCTTACCGTCGACAAAGGCGCGCAGCCCAATGGCGCACCGCATCCGCGCTGAGCGGCCCGCCGCCGGCCTCGCTCGCCGCCAACTGCACAGCCAGGTTGCCAATGGTCGAGCTCTCCGCCTCGCCCGTCTCAACCGGCAGCCCGGTGTATTGCGCAGTCAACTCGGTGAGCAGCTTGTTGCGGCTGCCTCCGCCCAGGATGTGAATACGTTCCAGCTTGCGGCCCAGCACGCGCTCCAGGCTGGCGAGCGCGGTCGCGTAGCGGCTGGCCAGGCTCTCGAAGATCAGTTGCGCAAAAACCGGCTCGTTGCCTGCGATGTCCGGGATGCCCGCCAGCCCGCGCCGCGCCAGCTCCTGGTTGATCCGCTCCGGCATGTTGCCATCCAGCAGCAGCGGCTCGGCGTCCACGTCGATCAGCCCTGGGAAGCTCTTGCATGCAGTTGCCTGCTCGATCAGGTCTTCGATGGCCCAGGCGCGCCCCTCGCGGCTCCACGCCTCCATGCACTGTTTCAGCGTCCACATGCCGTTGACGTTGGTGTGGAAGCAGTAGCCGCCCGCGGCCGCTCCCTGGTTGGTATAGCGGGCCTGCATCGCTTCCAGCTCGATGACCGGCTCCTGCACCACCGTGCCCACCAGCGACCATGTGCCGGAGCAGATATAGGCCGTCGCGTCAAGGCTCGAACTAATCCCGGCGATGGCCGAAGCGGTGTCGTGGCAGGCAGGCGCAATAAGCTCCGTCTCGCGGAAGGCGTCGAGCGCGGCCAGCGGCCCCTGCACCCGGCCGACAATCGATCCCGCCGGCACAATCGGCGGAGCCGCATCCAGCGGAATGTGCAGCAGCTCAAACAGCTCCCTATCCCAGTCGCGGGTCGCGATATTCACCAGGCCGGTATGGGTCGCGTTTGTGTATTCCGCCACGCGCCGCCCGCCCAGCCAATAAAGAACATACTCCGGAAAGCAGACCCACGGCGCGCGGGGATCGATGCCTGCGGCGGGGTCGGCCAGCAATTGGTACAGAGTGTTGATGCGCAGCGGCTGCGCGCCGGTACGCCGGAAGAGCACCTCCGGCGGCGCGATGGCATCCGCGGCTTCTTTCGCGGCCAGCGTTCGCTCATCGCGATAACAGAATGGCAGGCCCAGCGGCCGTCCGTCCGCGTCGAGACGAACGTAGTCAACGGCCCAGCTATCCACGGCAATGGAGGCAATGCCCTCCGGGGCAGCGTTTGCGGCTTTGCGCAGGCCCTCTTCAAGCCCGGCAAGAATGCCGTCAAGCGGCCAATGCAGCGATGCCCCGCGATGAACGGGTCCGTTGGCGATGCGATGAACCAGCTCGACCTCAGCGCCATCGCCACGCCAGCGAAGCAGCGAGACACGGCAGCTTTCCGCGCCCAGATCGATCGCCACCCGCGCCCGTGTATCGACCGGCCGCAGTTGAATCTCCCGCGAACTCATCGCAGGAAAGCCTCCGCCAACCCGCCATCCACCGGAATGAGATGTCCTGTGGTGCAGCGCGCCTTGGGCCCAGCCAGAAAAAGAATCGCCTCCGCGCAATCGGCCGGGTCGATGGGCTGGTGCGTCAGCGTGCGTTTCGCATAGAAGCCCGCCAGCAGCCCGCGCAGCTCCTCATCGGTCAACGACTCGTCGAACGGAACGTTGTACTTGGCAAGCGAAGCGCGCACACGGTCGCGCGGGAACATCGTGGAACCCTTCACCACCGTGGCCGGGCTGATGCCATTCACACGCACCCGCGGCGCCAGGCCCACGGCCAGCTCGCGAACCAGGTGCGAAAGCGCGGCCTTGCTTACGTCGTAGGCCTCGCTGCCGCGCTTCGGCACCACCGCATTGGCCGAGCTTGTGAGTACGATCGAGCCATCCAGCCCCTGCTGCGCAAAGATCTTCGCGGCCTCCTCCGCCAGCAGGTAGTTGGCGGTTACGTTGACATCCAGCGTCGTGGCCCACATCGCCTCTGAAATAACGCCGTCCGGCGAAGACGGAAACAACGCCGCGGTATTGATGAGCATATCCACGCCGCCAAAGGCCGCGACCGTGGCGTCAAGCGCCTTGCGGATCGCTTCGCGGCTGCGAATGTCCACCGCTGCGGAGCCAACAAATTCCTTCGAGGTGACCGCCTTGAGCTCATCCACCACAGCTCCCGCGGCGGCTGCGTCGCGGTCGGCCACCATCACGTGCGCTCCGCGTGCAGCGGCCGCCAGCGCCACTTCGCGGCCGATCCCGCTGCCCCCGCCCACCACCAGCGCAATCCGCCGGCTCAGTTCTTTCTCCGGCGGCTGGCGGCGAATCTTGGCCTCTTCCATCGCCCAGTATTCGATGCGGAACGCTTCAATTGCGGGCAGAGCCACGTAGTTGGTGAAGACCTTGAAGCTGGCCGGGTCAAAACCCTCGCCACACTGGGGCAGCGTGCCGGTAACCTCGCCCTCCGCAAGCAGGCTCGCGCCCTCCATCACGTGAATCGCGTTGGTGTAAAACTCGCCCACGATGCGGGCTTCCGTCTTGTTCTTCCCGAAGCTGAACATGCCCAGCCCCGGAATCAGCACAACCGTCGGACTGGCGTCGCGCAGCGCGGGCGAATCCGGCGTCGCAAAGGAGTGGTAATACTCGCCGTACTGCTCACGATACTCAGCAATGGACGTCTCGATCTGCGCCTTGAGCGCTTCCACCCCGGCTCCTGCCGCCCAGGGCACAAACAGCGGGCGAATCTTGGTGCGGATGAAGTGATCCGGGCAACTGGTCCCTAGAAAAGCCAGCTCTTTGGCGTTCACCGAGTTGACGAATTGCAAAACGTCCTCAGCGTCGGAGAAGCTGGCGATCCAGCGATTCCTGGCGCTCACGCGGCCTCGCAGGTAAGGCGCGATCTCGATTGCCAGTTGCTTGCGGTCGGCGCGCGCGGGAACCGCCTCGCCGCCAAAGCGCTCCGGCCCTTTGGCAATACCGTGCCGCTCAATGAACTGGCCAATCTGGTCGATCACGGTGATGGTGTTCAGATAGCACTCGCGCTGCGTCTGGCCCCAGGTAAAGAGCCCGTGCCCGCCCAGCACAATGCCGTCGCAGCCGGGATTCGCCTCCACCGCTCGCTTCATCATCATGCCCAGCTCAAAGCCGGGACGCTGCCACGGCAGCCACACCAGCGAATGGTGGAACTCGCGATTGAACTCCTCCATCTTGGCCTTGCCGTTAGCCGAGGCAGCCAGCGCGATGCCCCAGTCGGGGTGCAGGTGATCGACATGCGGGAACGGCAGAAAGCCATGCAGAGGCGTATCGATCGAGGCAGCCACCGGATTGTTGCGGAAGGTGCACAGAGGGTACATCGCCACCATCTCGTCCTCGGTATCGACGCCCCGGTAGAGATGTTCCAGGGCCAGCAGCTTGTCCTGGAATAGGGTGGCAAACCCTGAGCGCTTCATGCTGCCCAGGTCGCCGCCGGAGCCCTTCACCCACAGCACCTCGACCTGCGCGCCGGTCAGCGGATCGATCTCCATGACTTTGGAACTGGTATTGCCGCCGGCAAAGTTGGTGATGCGCAGGTCCGAGCCCAGCAAGTTCGAGCGATAGCGCAGCAGTTCCGGTTCATCCAGGCTGGCAGCCACGCCGGCGTCCCAGCGGTCTTCAAGAAACTTGAGCGAAGCAAAGGTAAGCGTTGCGGAGGTCATAGACACCACACTAAAGGCGAATTCTGAAACATCCCAACAATATCACGCTGTAATCAATAGGAAAAGAATTTCACATTCGAACAGCCGCTCTTTTTTAAGGTTCAGAATTCGATTCTTCCCTGAAACGCGATCATCCGAGGTGAGCTGTCTCCGCCGAGGCCCACGCCCAGCAGTCCGGTAGGCGGCGAAATCGTGCTGGTGATCGCGCCAAAGCCCGTCTGGGTCGCAGGTTTCCCCGGAGTGCCCGCCTGATTGCTGGGCAGAGCAAAGTTGGGATGGTTGAAGACATTGAACAATTGCGTGTCGAAGCGCAGGGTCACGCGTTCTGTGATTTGGAGTTTCTTGGTCACGTAGGCCTCGGAGTAAGTGAAGTGCGGTCCGCGGTAGTTATTGCGGCCGGAGTCGCCAAACTGGCAGTTGACGGGCGAATCTCCACCGGCACACGCGCCGGTGCTGGGATCGACCACCGAGGCAAAGGCGCCCGGATTGAGCCATTGCCGGCTGCCCGTCAGCGTCACGCCAGAAACCCGCGTCTTGCGATACAGCGGAACGCCGCGGACCCGGTTCGCATACTGCGGGCCGCTGCCCTGGAAGATGCCGTTGTTATTCGCCGTGTAAGGAGCGCTGAGCACGCTGAATGGCAAGCCGCTGTGCAGGAATGCCGTCTCCGAAATCTGCCAGCCGCCAAGTGCGCGCCGCAGCAGAGCCTGCGTTGAGTGGAACGGGATCTCATAAATCCCAAAGGCCGACAGGTTATGGCGGACATCGTAGTCGCAGTTGCCGTACTCTTTGCGCAGATTGCCCGGCAGCGGTGTGAGAATGCCGAGGCTCGAAAACGGAAGCAGGCCTCCGTTCGATACTTCGTCGAGGCAATGACTATAGGTATAGTTACCGCGCAAAGTCAGGCCTCCGAATTGCTTGGTTGCACTCGTTTGCAAGCCGCCGTAGTGACTGCCCGCACCGGTGTGGAACTCGTTCACACTCCCGAATCGCGGATCGAGCGGCCGATTATAGGCGAAGGGCGCGAAGCAGCCGTCGCACACCGTCTGATAGCCGTTTAACTGTACCTGATAGGGCTCATGCACCGAACGGGTGCCAACATAATCCGCGCGCAGCGAGCCGCGCGCGCCTAACTCACGCTCCAGCCCCAGGCTCCATTGCAAAAAGTACGGCGTCTTCAGCGTGCCGCCGGGAAAGGTATTCAGGTTGACAGCCAGCGGACAGAGGTGCGCGCCCGGCTGTAACCCAAGGCAGGGTGCGCCTCCCGATTGAAAAGCAGCCTGGAACGATCGGTTGGCCCCTGCGGTTGCATCGACAGCGCTGTTAGGAACTCCAGGCGCGATGCCCACGCCTCCGACCTGCCCGTTGATGCCGCCAACAAAGACAGGAGCATACGGCGGATTGGTTGCACCCAGGTCGGCGACCTCCGCGGGGATGATGTCGTTGAAGACGCCGCCCCCGGCGTGGAGCGCGACTTCGTCTGAAAGCTTGAAAGCCGCCGAAGCGCGCGGCTGCCAACTGAGCAGCGGAGTGCCGGGGAAGAGCGTTCTCACGCTCGTTTCAACGGCCTGATTCAGCGGCTGGCCGAGAGTGTGGTTCATGGCCAGAAACGACCCGGCGGGCCGCGCGAAAAGGCGGTGACGATTGACTGGGTCCGTATTCCAGGTTGCCCGCAATCCGCCCACCAGGGTCCATCGTTGGCTCACCTTGAAGGTGTCCATGGCATAGAGGTCGAGGTTGCCAAGAGCAATGCTCTCTTTTTGCGTAATGGGAAAGCCTTCCGTGGCCGTGGATGCGGCGCCGTAGGTAAATTGCGCAAGATCGTTGTAGACGACCAGGGGCACGACACCTTCGCCCAGATCGTAGTCGCTCACGTCGAGCCGGCGCGAGTTCCCGCCGAACTTGAAGCTGTGACGGCCATTGGTCCAGATCAGGTTGTCGTTGATCTGCCACTGGGTTACTTTGCGGCCCTGCGTGTACGTCTGATCGTTGCCGCCAACCGTGGTGAAGGGCGCGTTGGAACTGCCGCCCGCCAGCACAATCGGGAAGTCATCGAGCACCTGCGCGTAGTTGTTGGGCAGAAAGAGGCTGGAATACCAGCTTGCGCCAGGATTGAACTGATTCACCAGATTCGGCGTGAAGACGCGCGTGTAGCCGACCACCAACGTCCGCTGCGGCTGCGGAGAATACGAGTTGAAGATGGTGTTGATGGGATCGGTATAGGCTGCCTGCAACCCCGTGTCCTGCTGGAAGCGGTACCAGACGCTGTTGTTTCTATCGATGGTGTGGTCGATCTTCACTACCAGAAGATTCTCGCGGTCGCTGTTGGTCATCGATACCTGCTGTTGGTTGGCGCAACCGCTCCCGTCGAAGAGATTCCCGCTCGTCTGCGTACCAGGCAGCAGAGTTCCGCTGGCGTCCAGCGGACACGAACTTACCGCAACCGGGGTCCCGGCCGTATTGCTGTAGAGGTTGAACATCGACTGATAGAACGGAACTTCCCCCGGCTCGGCCGGCAGCGGCGT
>Ga0326727_10016433_pt1 | contig 15621 bp, 10 predicted proteins | sample MB2enrmetagenome_FD_207643 | JGI IMG/M metagenome (GOLD analysis project Ga0326727, IMG submission 207643) | Lab enriched peat soil microbial communities from McLean, Ithaca, NY, United States - MB29MY | ecosystem: Environmental > Terrestrial > Soil > Wetlands > Peat | place: USA: New York... | reverse complement strand
CCGGCGGTCGCGGAGCAACGCCAGCACGCCCGTATCGCGCGCCGCGGTGAGTCCGTGCCCGATGCGCTCGGCCCCAAGCATCTCCACGGCCTTGCGGACGCTTTCCGGCCCGCAGGCCTCTCCCGCGTGCGCCACAACATGAAGGCCCATTTCCCGCGCCTCGCGAAAGACCTCCGTGAAAAGCTCGGCCGGGCCGTTCGCCTCGTCGCCGCCGATTCCCAGGGCCACCACGCCCTGAGGCCTTAGCCGGGCGGCCCATCGCATCACTTCGCGCACGTGTCCGGCTCCGAACTGGCGGACGGCGTCGAAAATCCACTGCACGCGCACCCCGGAGCTTTGCTGCGCCTCGCGCGCCGCGGAGACCACTGCCTGGAAGATTGGTTCGAGGGGCTGCTTCTTCCATAGCACAATTCCGGCTGAGAAAGTGATTTCGGCATACCTCACGTTGTGGCGCGCAAGCTCTCCGATCAGGCGAGTCGTGGCAAGAGCATAGTCGCCCGGAGTATCGAGGAGCAGGGTCACAAACTTGAAGGCCTGGAGGAAATCCTGGAAGTTCTTGTACCGGTACCCGCGCCGGTCACGCTCGGAGATCCACTCCCGGGTTTCCTTCACCAAACGTCCCTTGGAGCGAGCGAGTTCATCAAGAGTTCCCGGCTGGACGCTCCCCTCAAGATGGAGGTGCAGTTCCACTTTGGGAAGCTCCCGGATGAATAAGTCAAGTCGAGTGGTGGGTTCGTCGTGCACGAGAGTTCCGTATGGCTGGCAGGTCGTAATTATTGGGAATCATACAATACAGCGACAGCCCTTGCTGTAGCGCCGGGGTCCCCACCGGCGTTATTCAGCGCTGAGGACAGCGCCGCTACAGAAGACAACCGTCACTATGTTTTACGAACGTCAGTAAGCCAAGGAAATCAGCGGTCCAAGGGGATGGCTGCCCGCTACCGTCCGGGCAGGGCCGGCTTGCCCGCGTTTGACCACGCCGTATACCAGTAGGACCCCGCGTCGTGCACGGCGGCATTGATGGACCTCATCAAGGTTTCGCCGATCTGAGAATAGAAGCGGTCGAAGTACTCGTCGGTATAATCCGGCAATCCCTCCCGCGCGCGCAGATCCGTGAGCATCACGGAATCCACCCAGGCATAAGAATCCAGGCACATCTGAAATGCATACTCGGTGGGATCGTCGATCTTTGCCGCGCCCTGCGGGTGAAGAAGGAAGAACCTCGAATAGCGGTCCAAAAGGCGAATTTCAAAGCGATCCGTCAACCCTGTCTGGCCGGTCAACTGGCCGTCAAAGTTCTGGGTGACGTGCAGCGGGTCGTGGGCGTCCGCCACGTAGTGGGCCAGTATGGCTGCGTCTTGCCTCACTCCTTCCCAATTGTTGGACTTGAACGCCACGGTCAGGCGCAGGCTGTATTCCCCAATCTGCCAGGGCAGCACGCCGTCGCGATTGACGCGTCCAATCCCGTACTGATCCACGGCCTTCCTGAATGAATGCGGCAATCCCAGGAATGGAAAGATCCCATACTTGTCCATGTAGATGTAGTGCCGCTTTCGTTCGTAACGGTCTTTCTTTATCCATGTATCGGGATCGTTGGCATGTTCAACAAGGAACCGGCGGTTTACCTCGAAGAAGCCACGCATTTCGGGGGGAAGGGTTTCGACCGCCCATGTATTCACGATGTCATGGAACGTCGGTCCCCAAGCTTGCATCGGATGGACCATCAGCAGCCAGAACGCTGGAACTGCGAGCACACGGCCGATCAACCAAAATGATGTTCGCTGCGCACGGCGCCGAGCAATGGCTATGCCCATTTTGTTTCCCATCTCCGGATGGACCTCCGGATATAAATCCCTCGGCGGGATTTTACCCTATTTCACCCCGCATTGTCGTTGCCTGCCGCCAAGCGGCATCCTCTCGATAGGATCGGGACAAGCTAAGCATCCTGCCGGACCCTGAATCAAAGATTAGCGGTCCCCTACGGCGTTGCCGCGGGAGATTGCCGCGGATTCCTTCCAAACTCGCTGCGAAACCGGCTGTAACTGAAATAGACCGTCAGGCCAATGACCAGCCACACCAGGAAACGCACCCAGGTTTCCAGCGGCAGACTGACCATGAGTGCAAAACAACAAAGGATTGAAAGGATGGGAACCACTGGAACCCAGGGCGTGCGAAAGGCCCGGCGGCGCTCTGGCTGGGTCCGGCGGAGCACGAGCACGCCCAGTGACACCAGGACGAAGGCAAACAACGTTCCGATATTGGAGAGATCGGCCAGGGTTCCGATATCAAAGATGCCGGCGGGGATCGCCACAAAGAAGCCGGCCACCCACGTGCTGATGTGAGGCGTGCGAAAGCGCGGATGAATGCGTGAGAACACCCGAGGAAGCAGGCCATCACGCGACATGGCAAACCACACTCGCGCCTGACCCAACTGGAACACCAGCATGGAGCTGACCATCCCGGTCAGCGCACCCACCGACACCCACTTCATGACGTTCGGGAGACCGAGAGCCAGCAGGGCGTTGGCCACCGGCGCGGCGTTCCGCAGCCGCTGCCAGGGCTGGACTCCCGTCAGGACCAGGGCCACGGACACGTACAGGATGGCGCAAACCACCAGAGAGGCAATGATCCCAATCGGGACGTCTTTCTGAGGATTCTGGCACTCCTCGGCAGCTGTCGAAACCGAGTCAAAACCGATGTAGGTGAAGAAGACAATCGCACCGCCGGTCAGCACCCCTTGAAAGCCGTTGGGCATGAAGGGCTTCCAATTTGAGACGTGTACGAACCGCGACGCGGCAAAAATGAAGATGAGAATGGCAACGATCTTCACCCCCACCATGAGATTATTGGCTCCGGCACTCTCGCGAATCCCGATCACCAGGACCACGGTGAGGATCATCACGATGAGGAAACCCGGTACGTTGAAGTAAGCCCCCGTCATCTTTCCGCCGGCGACTATGGGTCCCATGAATTTGGATGGCAGCGCCAGTCCGAAGCCACGCAGGAGACTGTCCACATAGGCGGAGAACCCCACGGCCACCGCCATGTTGCTGACCGCGTACTCCAGGATGAGATCCCAGCCGATGATCCAGGCCACAATCTCGCCCAGGGTGGCGTACGAATAGGTGTAAGCACTCCCGGCAATGGGAATCATGGAGGCGAGCTCGGCGTAGCAGAGCCCCGCCAGGGCACAAGCAATCGCCACCAGCAGAAAGGAGAGGGCGATCCCCGGACCGGCTCCCGGCCTTCCCGTCATTCCGAGAGCATGTTGACCGTGCAACAGCGCGTCGATCAGCGGCGCTTTCAAAAACGAGCGCACTTCAAGGACTTCGCCCGCAGCCGCAGTGCCGGTGAGGATGAAAATTCCCGTTCCGATGATGGCGCCGATGCCCAGCGCCGTCAGCGACCACGGTCCCAGTGTTTTCCGGAGCTGATGCCCGGGCGCACTGGCATCGGCGATGAGCTTGTCGATGTTTTTTCTCTGAAAGAGTTGACTGCCCACGTGACGCCTGGCCTGCTTGGGCTCGGAGGCGGCTGCCCGAAAAGGCCCGGACAGATTACAACACCGCAACGCCAAATCAGGCTTGGCCCTCCTCTCGCAATAAAGAACGAACCACAGATCAACGAGGTTAGAAGTGGTTGAGCCGGCAGCGAACTCACACGGCCGGGAGACAACCACTCGATGGCTTCCTCGCCCGCAACCTCACCTTAGTTTTTCAGCTAACGCCGCGCCGCCGTGCCCGCTCCCTTTTTCTTAACCTTGGGCTTGCGAGAGCCACGGGGTTCAGTCCGCTTCGCCTTTGCGGGACGCTTCTTGCGAACTTCCCGCTTCAGCTTCTTTCGTTCTGCTTTGTCCTTAATGTTCTTCGTGTTCATAAAGGTAATTATCGCTCCTTAGTTGACAAGTGCGGTGGCGCGTGTTTTTCAACCCTTCGGTTCGGCATTCCGGCAACCGCCACACCGCGATGACTGTCGCTCCGTCGGACCCTTAATCCTTCTTCCACCAACAGCGGGGCGGACTCAGGAGGGCATGCTCCTATCTTCGCCGTTCTGCTAGGCTTTTTCCAGCGAAGCATATTGTGCCATCAACTTCCTCTGGCCGTAACCTGGAAAACTGATGGTCAGCTTTGCATCGTCACCATCTCCCTCAGCCTGAAGAATCGTGCCAACACCAAACTTGGCATGCCGCACCTTCGATCCGATTCGCCAGCGGGAACTGGCGTTTGGGCGTGCTCCTGAGCCCGATCCAGTCCCGTTCAGCCCCCGGTTCTTGAGGAATCGGTCCACGCTCGAGACTGAATTGACTGCATTATGCCAGGTTGTTCGTGGCTTGCCCGCAAAACCGGCGGCACTCACATTCTCAATGAGTTCCTCCGGCACCTCCCGAAGAAAGCGGGAAGGTTTGGTTTCCTCATAGGACTCGCGAGCATAGGAGCGGCGTTGCCGGGCCCAGGAAAGCGTCAGGCAATCCTTGGCCCGGGTCATGCCTACGTAACAAAGCCGCCGTTCCTCTTCGACCTCCGCCGGATCGCCGAGAGCAAGCTGGTGAGGAAATAACCCCTCTTCCAATCCGGCCAGAAACACAACCTCAAACTCCAGTCCTTTGGCGCTGTGCAGCGTCATCAGAGTCACACGAGAATGTGCGTCGTAGCCATCCGTGTCGGAAACCAGCGAAGCGTGGTCCAGGAACTCCGCGAGTGTTATGCCTCGCTCTTCCGCTTCCGAGGCGGCATTCACCAATTCCCGAAGGTTCTCGACGCGCCCCTCCGATCCCGGCTCGTCATCCTTCTCCAGCACCTCAAGGTAGCGGGTCTGGTCCAGGATGCGCTTGAAGAACTCCCCCAGAAGCAGCTGCTGGCGGCATGCCATCAGGTCTTGCATGATCGAACGGAAGCCTTCGAGCGCGCCGAGGGCCCGTGGAGACAGCCGCTTCTGAGACAGTTCGTGGCCGATGGCTTCCCACAAACTCAGCGTATTCTCCCGTGCGGTTTCTGCGAGCGTTCCGAGCGTCGTGCTGCCGATTCCGCGCGGCGGGGCATTGACGATGCGGCTAAATGCGGCGTCGTCGCTCGGGTTATTGGCCAGCCTCGCATAAGCGAGGACGTCCTTGATTTCCGCGCGCGAATAGAAACTTAGGCCGCCCACCAAACGGTAACTGATTCCCCGGCGGCGCAGGCTTTCTTCCATCAAGCGCGACTGCGCATTGGTCCGGTAGAGAACGGCGATGCTCCCATCCGCCGACTGGCCCAGCGCGCGCGCCACTTCTCCGGCCACGAATTCAGCTTCCTCGTCAGCGCTCAGGGCCTCGAAGAAGTGAATCTTTTCACCCCCGCTGCGGTCCGTCCGCAAGGTCTTTCCCTTTCGCGCCACGTTCCGGCTTACAACAGCACCCGCCGCATCAAGGATGATCTGCGTCGAACGGTAGTTCTGCTCCAGCCGAATGACTTTGGCCTTGGGATAGTCCTTTTCAAAATTGAGAATGTTTTCGATGTCCGCGCCACGCCAGCGGTAAATGGATTGGTCTTCATCCCCGACTACACACAGATTCTGATGAAGCAGGGTGAGCTGGCGGATTAACTGGTATTGGATGTGGTTTGTGTCCTGGTACTCGTCCACTTGGATGTAGCGGAAGCGCTGGTTGTACATTTCGCAGACTTCGGAAGACTCATCGAAAAGGTGCGTTGTCTTCAGCAGCAAATCGTCGAAGTCCAGTGCGTTGGCCCGCCGCAGCTTGCTTTCGTACCGTTCGTAGAGGGAGGCCAGTATTTCCGTTTCCCGCCGGTCCGCCTTCCCGTATAACTCCTCGGGAGAAATCCCCCGATTCTTGCTGTAACTGATTTTCGACAGGGCGCTTCGCGGTGATGTGATCTGCTCGCCCAGACCCAGCTCCCCGATGCAAGCCTTCAGCACACGCAACTGATCGTCATCGTCGTAGATCGTGAAGTCCCGGCTGTAGCCAAGGCGATCGATGTGCCTGCGCAGCACACTGACACAGAATGAATGAAACGTTGAGACGTGCGGCGCACCGGGCCGCAGTTCGAACTGCCCGGAAAGAAGCTTCTCAATGCGATCTCTCATTTGATCGGCGGCTTTGTTCGTGAACGTCACCGCCAGGATATTCCGCGGTGGCACTTTCAGCTCACCGATCATATGAGCAATTCGGTAAGTGATGACACGGGTTTTGCCGCTCCCGGCCCCGGCCAGGATCAATAGGGGGCCGTCGCTCTGTTCAACGGCGGCGCGCTGCTGGGGATTAAGCTGGTTGAGGAGGTTGGACATTCGCTATCAAAGGAGAAAGCTCCCGCCGGTCTGCCGGCGATTGCGTGACTCAATCATCTATTGTACACGATTGCGCCGTTTCATGGCTGGCCACGGGCGGGAATTTGGAGTTTTGCGCCTTTTGGCGCGGCAAACTGAGACGCGAGAGGCAGGCCATGCGGGCGAATGAATCTCAAGGGTCTAACCTCTAGCCCCGGCATACGAACCGTCGCATAATGGTGTCCGAAACCCATGTCCGCAAACCTCACGCCGGATTATCTCGAAGCCGAAAGGCGCTTTAAGTCCGCCAATACAACGGAAGAAAAAATCAGCGGGCTGGAAGAGATGCTGGCGACCATCCCCCGTCACAAGGGAACGGAAAAGATGCAAGCCGAGCTCAAACGGCGCCTCTCCAAGCTGCGAACGGAGCACGCCAGGAAGCCCGTCAGCCGCGCGGGCATCATTCACCGGGTCGAGAAGGAAGGCGCGGGGCAAGTGGCGCTGGCCGGTCCGCCGAACAGCGGCAAATCAATGCTGGTCCGGCAACTCACGCGTGCCACGCCGGAGGTCGCGGACTACCCCTTCACCACACGGGTTCCTATGCCGGGCATGATGAGGTTCGAAGACGTTCAAATCCAGCTTATCGACCTGCCGCCCGTCCATCCGGACTTCCCCGAAACATGGCTCTATCAGATCATCCGAAATGCGGATGCGGCGGCGCTGGTCGTGGACCTCAGCGACCCGGATCTTCTCGAAGACCTCGAAACCACTCTCGCCCAGGTTGCAAATGCCAAGGTGCAGCTTGGCAGGGGCAAGTTGCCCGGCGTGCCGGGATGGCTCGACAAAAGGACGCTGCTCATCGCGAATAAGTTCGACGCGGCGGGCTCTGACGGGAGTCTGGGAGTCCTGACGGAACTCTACAGAGAGCGATTTGAGATCCTGCCGGTCTCTGCTGAAACGGGGCAGGGCCTGGACGAAATGCGGCGGCGCGTTTTCGAGTTGCTGGAGGTCATACGTGTCTATACAAAAGCACCCGGGAAAAAGCTGGAACTCGTCGCTCCCTACATCTTAAAAAGAGGATCGCGGCTGCTGGACCTTGCCCTGCACGTTCATCATGATTTTCTAGACCAACTCAAGTATGCTCGCGTCTGGGGACACGGCAGATTTGAAGGCCAAATGGTCAACCGCGATTACGTCCTACAGGATAAAGACGTAGTCGAGCTGCACAGGTGAGTGGAATGGTCGCGGATCAGCGTGGATGCAACTCCCACAACATCAGGCTGCCAGTGGAACCTCACTGTTGCGTGAACGGCCGGTAACATGGTTGAATCATGGGCTAATCAATGGATGGAAGCATCGAATGAGCCGGGAGCGCCTCTTTAGGGCGACCCTGTCACCCAGCGGTCCGCTGCAGGGGAGAACGTCTGGGTTCCTGCTGCGGTGGCATCACACAAAGGAGCAACAATGACGAGGATTCTTACGTTTTTTGGTTATGGAGTTTCACCCTGGCTGGCTTTTGCCCCGTCCGCCGGCGGGGGACTCCAGCCATCAGAGGCGGTCACGATTGAGTATTATTACAAGCTGGCGCCGGGAGGCACGGCGGAATGGCTGGCTCTCTACAAGAAGAATCATCACCCGATTCTCAAGCAACTATTGAAGGAGGGGATACTCAAAAGCGAGAAGCTTTTTACCCGGCGATTCCACGCCGAGACTCCCGACTGGGATTACAAGATCGTGATGGTCTGGCGTGACTGGGAGGCCCTCGAAGAGGCGCACCATCGCGAGCCCGAAATCATCAAGTCCCTCTACCCCAACAAGCAAGATCATGACCAGCAGGAAAAGCGCCGCTGGGAATTGACCGTCGCTCATTGGGACGACGTGCTCAGAGCGGTTTCTCTCGAATAACAGCGCGGACGAGGGGTGTCGCCACCCCGGCCGGTTCCCGCTCTCTCGCAGGCTGCGAACACAGCGTTACTTAAGGCTCCTGCTTTTTCTGCAGGCGGCCAATCGCCCAGGCGGCGTGTTCGCGGACGGCAGGATCGGAATGCCGGGCGGCTTCCTCCAGCCAGGGAAGGAAGCCTTTGCTGCCGGAATTGCCCATCGCCACGGAGAGATTGCGCAGCCAGCCGCGGTATTTCGGCCGCTTGATGGCCAAATGGGTGAAGATCCGCCTGAAGTCATCCTCAGAAATCATTGCGAGATGGTCCAACGGCGGATTGAATAGCGAGAAGCCCGTAGCGTCCATCGTTTGCTGTCCACGGTCAATTGCCGGTCCCTTGATTTGGCCGCCCTTTTCCTTCGCGGGGCGTCCCGGCCTGACACTGACCGGATAGAATTGGGGAATGTTGGTTATCGATGGATGCGTGATTTGGTGCTGTCCGCACGCTGATGACGGGCGATGCCCTCCTCCGTTCCACGGGCACACATCCTGGCAGATGTCGCACCCGTAAACGTTGCCGGCGATCTTAGGACGGAACTGCTCCGGGATTGATCCTTTAAGCTCAATGGTGAAATAGGAAATACACCGGGAGGCATCCATAACGTGGGGCTCGACCAAAGCCCCCGTAGGGCACGCCTCAAGGCACGCCGTGCAAGACCCGCAACGGTCAGGAGCAGGAGCGTCCGGCGTGAGTTCAAGGCTGGTCAGGATCGTCCCAAGGAAAAACCACGAACCCTTCTTCTCGTTGATGATGCAGGTATTCTTTCCCATCCAGCCAATCCCGGAAAAGCGGGCGAAGGCCCGTTCGACCAGCGGGCCAGTGTCGACAAACATCCGAGTCTCTGTGCCGGGCGCCAGGCTTTCCAATGCAACCCGAAGCCGATCGAGGCTTGCACGCATCAAGTCGTGGTAGTCACGCCCCCACGCGTAACGGGAAATCCAGGCGCGCGGCGCGGGCTTGACTTCGGTGGAATAGGGAAATGGCGTGTCGTAGATCAGCCCGACGCAGATAACTGATTTCGCGGAAGGCAAGACCAAGTGAGGGTCAAAACGCCTGGGGTTCTCAAGGTATTTCATCTCCCCGTTGCAGCGCCGCTTGGCCCATTGTCGCGAGAATTCAAGGTCGTTCGAAACGTGGATCGGAGCGATGCCGGCCAAGTCAAAGCCGAGATCGAGCGCAAGCTGCTTTATGGCAGGGTTCAAAAGCATTAGATCAAATCATCACCCCACACGGCTGGAGGTTTCGAACAAGTTTGCCGCCAGCCGGTGATCGCGGGGCTTAGGCGTTACCGTTCGAGCAACAGGACCACGACATCCTGGTAGGGCACTGTGAGTTCCACAACGTTGCTGACAACAGGCCTATCGATCCCGCTGTGAAGGTCCGTGGCCTTCCTGTATCGCGCCGGAAGCTTGATCTGGGATGTCTGGTCCTTGGGTGTGTCGTTGAAGACGACCAGCAGGCTGCGCTTTTCCCCCTGCAACAAGCGCGGTCTCACACTGCCGCCCGTGACCGGTGGTTTCACAACCTTGGTAATGATTGCGCGCAACAATTCGATTCCACCATCGCATCCCGCCTCGATGCTGGCGCCAAGGTTGGTCCCGAAATAGTAGACCTGACCTTTCCCCACTTTCTTTGTGGCGGCAACGATCATGTCTTCAAACTTTGCGATAGGTTTGGCGGAGGTGACATCAATCGGCGTCAGATAGGTGTTCCCGATGACGTTAACCGAGAACGGTTGTGTGAATGCAATCTCCGGGTTGTAATAGACCCGGTCGGACGCGGGAACGTCCGGGGGAGCCTTAACACCGTTCAGCCAGAATGCTTCTCCTTCACGATATCCAAAGGCCCGATCCAGCCCATAAGGCGGGACCGTAGGATTGTAATAGAACTTCTCGTCATAAAGGCCAAAGCCCGTTTCGAGGATCAGCGTGCCACCCTGTTCTGCAAACCGTCGCAATTGCTCGCAGGTATCCCTCTTCCCGACCAGGTGCCAGGGCGCGATGATGACCTTGTAATTGCCCTCGCCCAGACGTGAGGGTTCAATGAAGTCCGCCCAGAGGTCCAGACACCAGAGGGCTTTGTAATAGCCCCGGAATGAAGAGGTGGAGGGATCTTCATTGCCTTGGGCCGCGTAGGTGAGTAAAGCATTGTCCTGATCGGTAAGGAGGGCCACTTCGGCGCGAGGATGGAAATCCTTGATGATGTCCCACTGGGCCTGGATGATGGAGTTATTCTTTGCCGCTTCCAGGGAGCGATCCGTGGCCTCGCCGTCGCGCGTAACCAGCCCATAACCTGTTGCCTCGCGCCCGGTCGCCTCAGCCTGGTAGTTCCAATAAATGATTCCCTTGGCGCCCATGGCGACGGCAAGCCAGTTATGAACGCGGATATCCCGCGCCCGCATCTTCGGGCTTCGCCAAAGGCCCTGGTTGCCATGGCCAGCTTCAAGTTCCGTCATGTAGAAGGTCTTCCCCAGGGCGTTCGAGCGGGTGATTTCAGACTTGGCGGCCGCATGATAGATGACGGGAACCTGCCAGCGCGGGAAGAGTGAGAGGCCCCAAGCATCCACCAGTTCCGCCAGACGCCACGCATTCGTGCCGGTCGTGGCGCACGCATCGATAGGCGGATGATGCGCGGCATGGCTTTCCATCACATGCCGGGGATCTGCCGCCCGCGCCGTTTCCACGCGGAATTTCATTTCCCGCGTGCTGCGTTCAATCATGAATCGCCTCCAATCGACCCAGTCGTTGTAAGTGCTCATGTAACGCGACGGCTCAATCGCTTCCCAGTTTGGATAACGGCGGGTCCAGGCGCCGTTCAAGGCGTCAAGCGTGCCATATTTCTGTTTCAACCATTCACGGAAGGCGTCGATGGTTTTCTCGCAGTAGCAGAACAGGAGCTCCTGCGGCTGCGCCCAGAGGTTTCGCGACCATGCAGGCTCGATGTGCGGCTCATTCCAGCAGTCGTAACCGAAAAGCGACTTGTGCGGGGCAACTATCTTGATCAATTCCTGGATATATCTGCCCCCGGCTTCTCGCACCGGCTCCCAGTCAAAACACAATCCTGGCCAGCCGCCGGTGACGTTGTTGGCGCTGCCACCGAGGTGGATCGGCTGCCCCTTCGCATCCACGAAACGCGAGCCTGGAAATTGCTGCTCCAGCCACCAGGGCGCGAGTTCGCATATTAGACCGCAAAGCACTTTCAACCCGAACTCGTCACAGTAACTCATGACCTCTTCAACTTCGTCGAAGATCCACTCGTCCGGTTCGGGGTTCACATAGTCCCAGTTGGGCCATATTCGAATCAGGTTGAATTTGTAATCCTCCGCAATGGTCCTGATCATCCCGCGGCGCATGGCGCGCGGCGGATTTGGCGGCCGGTAGAATTGCGATCCGTACAGGAATCGGTCATTGGGAACTGGGTTTGAATCCGGGGCGGGGGCTGCCGGAAATCCCGCGCCGGCGGAGGGTCCGGCAGTGATCCGCATTCCCGTCCAGGCCAGGCTCACGCCTGCTGTCGCGGTCTGAATGAACTTTCTCCGTGAAGGTCGCATTTCCATTCTCCATGATCTTATAAGGGCAGTATCACCGGGCGCCGCCGGTTCCTCCTGGCGCGGTTCGCTCGGCGATCCATGTCACTTCATTGCATCGGCTTCAGAACCTTATCTCATTGCTGGCATCCAATAGGATGTGGCCAGGAGTGTGCTCCAAACGCGGTACTTAGGCCACTGCAGATTCTCGCACCGGGGCGAAAAGGTTGAAAGATAATTTTGGCCGTGACATCGTGGACCTGCCCTCTTCCGTTGGGGGTCCGAGTTTGTCTATTTTACGGGCCCGTTCTCTGGAGTCTCCGCTTCGATGAGGAGAGGCGCCACGAAGGCGGCGTGGTGAATCACAAACCCCCGTCACGGTACGGCCCTTTGGTAAACTAGGTTAGAATGGTGTCAGGAACTACTATGGTGACGGCCGTCTTCAACACGCTTCCCGAGTCCTACGCTGCTCTTCCCGAGCAGGACCTGGAAAGACGCATTGCCCGCGCGAAGGCCGAACTGGGATCGCGCCTGGTTATTCTGGGGCATCACTATCAGCGCGATGAGGTCGTGAAGTTCGCGGACTTTCGCGGCGACTCCCTGAAGCTCTCACAACTCGCGGCCGGCCGGCCCGAGGCGGAGTATATCGTCTTTTGCGGTGTGCACTTCATGGCCGAGAGTGCGGACATCTTGAGCGCCGACGACCAAATCGTAATGCTTCCCGACTTGAACGCCGGGTGCTCAATGGCAGACATGGCCGACCTCGAACAAGTGGAAGTCTGCTGGGACGAGCTGGATCGGGCGACGGGCGCCAAAATCGTTCCCGTCACCTACATCAACTCAACGGCAGCGATCAAAGCATTTGTGGGCCGAAACGGCGGCGCGGTGTGCACGTCTTCCAATTGCGGAAAAGTGATGGAGTGGGCTTTGGCGCGGGGCGAGAAGGCTTTATTCCTGCCGGACGAGCACTTGGGCCGCAACACCGCCTACCGCATGGGCATTCCGCTCGACCAAATGGCCGTATGGAACCCGCGGGAGGATGCGGGCGGCCTTTCCAACGAAGCAATGAGAAAGGCGCGCATCTTTTTGTGGAAGGGACATTGCTCCGTCCACCTGCGGTTTCTGCCCCAGCACGTGGAGAAGGTGCGCAAGGTATACCCAGGCGTCAGGGTTGTTGTCCACCCGGAATGTTCCTGGGAGGTCTGCCAGGCGGCCGACGAATTCGGCTCGACCGAATACATCATCAAGCGGGTTGTCGAATCGCCGCCGGGAAGCCAGTGGGCCGTCGGGACGGAAATTCACCTGGTGAACAGGCTGGCGGCGGAGCACGCGGACCGCTTGATTGTCCCCCTCGACGATTGCCTGTGCATGTGCAGCACGATGTACCGGATTTCGCCTCAGCACCTCTGCTGGACGCTGGAAAGCCTTGTGGCCGGAGAGGTTGTGAATCAGGTCAGGGTGGACCTCGAGACCAAACGGTGGGCACACGTGGCGCTCGACCGCATGCTGGAAATCAGGTAGCACGGCAAATTAAACCACTGCCGAATTCTGAAGGCTGGAGCTCAGGGAGCGCTGCGGCAAGAAAAGTCATTGAATCCTCCCGGAGAAGGCTTTGGGCGAGAGGGCCAATCCAGGCGGGACAGCAGACGACATGGACAGGAAATACTTCAGTCGCGAAGAAGCCGAAGAGTTGCTACCCATGATCGGGCCTGCGCTTGAGAACGCGCGGCGGCAGAAGCACACCATCGGCAGTCTGACGGAGGAACTCTCTGTTGCGGCGACACGGATCATGGCGCTGGGAGGTTCGCTTCCCCCTTTCGCGGAGCTCAACCGCAAGAAAACCCAATGCGATGAAGGCGTCGAGCAACTAACCCAGATGATCGATGAAATCCAACAGGCGGGGTGCCTGGTCAAGGATGTTGAGATGGGACTGGTGGACTTCCCCAGCCTTCGGGAAGGCCAGGAGGTCTACCTTTGCTGGAAGCTGGGTGAGGAGCACATCGGGTTCTGGCACGGAATCGAAGAAGGTTTTACGGGGCGCAAACCCCTGGATGCCTTCACAAAGGAAGATACGCCGCCCGGGTCCTCCCGCCTGCAGTAGTCTGTGTCCGTCCGCTGTTTACAGGGATACGAAGGAGCTTATGGACTTCCAAGAGCCAGTCAATGAGCTGGCCCAAGCTACGAGTGCCTACCTGCGCAGCGCCTCGCACCAGCCTGTCAACTGGCGGGAGTGGGGAGATCAAGCCTTTACGCGGGCCCGCGAACAGAACAAGCCCATCCTTCTGGACATCGGAGCGGTGTGGTGCCATTGGTGTCACGTCATGGACCGGGAGAGCTATGAGAACCCGGAAGTCGCCCGCCTGATTAACGAGCACTATGTGGCGGTGAAAGTGGACCGCGACGAACGTCCGGACATCGACTCGAGATATCAGACCGCCGTGAGCGCACTGACAGGCCAAGGGGGCTGGCCGCTGACGGTGTTCCTTACGCCTGAAGGCAAGCCGTTCTACGGGGGCACTTATTTCCCGCCGGAGGACCAGTACGGTCGGCCGGGTATAAAGCGCGTGCTCGAGGCTGTCGCGCAAGGCTACAATGACCAGCAGGCCCAGATCCTGGAGAACGCGCAGAAGATCTCCGAGACGCTGGCCGGGGCGGAACTCCTCGGCCTAAAGGGCGAACGGGCGGGGGAAGAGGTCCTGAAGACCCTGATCGAAAGCATCAGCGGGTCGTACGATCCCGAGTTCGGCGGGTTCGGAAATGCTCCGAAGTTCCCTCACCCGAGCGCTCTCAGCCTGCTTTTGGATACCTACATCGACACTCGCCAAGCCTCCTTGCTGAACGTGGTGACCCATACGCTCGAGCAAATGGGCCGCGGAGGTATCTACGACCAATTGGGCGGCGGATTCCATCGCTATTCCGTGGACGAACGCTGGATTGTGCCCCATTTCGAGAAGATGGCTTACGACAACGCGGGCTTGCTCCTCAATTACGTGCGAGCTTATCAGGTGACAGGAAGCCGATTTTTCCGAGAGATCGCGGAGGGCACACTTTCCTTTGTGGAGAATACTCTCTCCGGTCCGGACGGCGGATTCTATGCCAGCCAGGATGCCGACCACAGTCTGGATGATGATGGCGATTACTTCACCTGGACTCTAGAGGAAACAGAAGCGGTACTCGACGACCTTGAGGCGCGGGTGGCATCACTCTATTACCAAATCGAGCCCCAAGGCGAAATGCATCACGACCCAGCCAGGAACGTCCTGTTTATCGACCAGCCTCTCGACGCCATTGCCGCCCGCGTGGGATTGCAGCCGCTGGAGGTCAGCCAGGTTCTGGCGAGGGCCAAAGCCAAGATGCAGGAGGCCCGAGCCAAGCGGGCGACACCCTTCGTCGACAAGACGGTTTACGCCGCCTGGAACGGGATGATGATTTCCGCCCTGATTGAGGCCTTCAAAATCCTTGGGCTGGCAAGCGCGCGCGACCGGGCCCTCGCGGCTCTCGACCTTCTTCTCACCAAGGCCTACGATCCCCAAAAGGGGATGTACCACAGCCTGGCGGACGGCCGACGGCGAGTCGAGGGATTGCTGGACGACCAGGTGTTCATCATCGCGGCGCTTCTCGACGCCTACGAAGTGACCGGGGCAAGGAAGCATCTGGAGCGAGCGCTGGAGTTGACGGAAGTTACCCTGCGCCGTTTCTGGGACGACCAGACCGGCGGCTTCTTTGATACCGCCCGCGATCTGAATGACCGGGTGGGAAATCTTGCGATGCCCAGGAAGCCATTCCAGGATTCGCCCACCCCGTCGGGCAATTCCGTGGCTATCCTGGTCCTGGACCGCCTGGCCGCGCTCACTGACCGCGCCGATCTGCGCGACAAAGCAGAGGAAACACTTGCCC
>Ga0326727_10016432_pt1 | contig 15622 bp, 11 predicted proteins | sample MB2enrmetagenome_FD_207643 | JGI IMG/M metagenome (GOLD analysis project Ga0326727, IMG submission 207643) | Lab enriched peat soil microbial communities from McLean, Ithaca, NY, United States - MB29MY | ecosystem: Environmental > Terrestrial > Soil > Wetlands > Peat | place: USA: New York... | reverse complement strand
TTTCCGGATTCGAAGCGTTCCGAACCGTTGCGCGAATCAACTTAGCCCGGGGATTGATAGGATTACCGCTTACCGTCGCTGGTGTGTACTTTTGGCAGATTGACGGCGGAATTTGGGCATTAGTCATTGCGGCAGCGATCACTTGTGTGGTGAGCCAGATTTCGCTGCGAGCTAAGTGCGCCGCATTCGGAATCTTTCCGCGACTTTCCACGGGATGGCTCGAGAGACGTGTCCTCTGGACCTTTTCTACGCCCGCCTTCCTCAGTGGAGTCCTGGTCGGACCCGCAATTTGGGCAGCGAATACCATGCTCGTGAATCAACCTAACGGCTACGCGGAGATGGGCATACTTAGTGCTGCCACCCAATGGAGGAACGCGATCGGATTCATACCAGGCGTCTTGGGGCAATTTGCCCTGCCCCTGCTTGCGAATCTAAACGGGGAGCAGGACGTGTATCGATATGGTCGGGCGCTGCGGTTGAATCTGGTCTTGACCGTAGTGGCAGCTGCACTAGTTGCCACACCAATCGCCCTGGGTTCCTCACAGATTATGCGGCTATACGGCCGGAGCTTTCAGAGCGGCGCGTGGGTCCTTGTCATCTCAGCAGCCACCGGTGTCATAAGCTCTGTCAATGCTGTCGTGGGCACAGCGATCCTTAGCTCGCGATCGGTTTGGGTTGGTTTCACATTCAATGCCATGTGGGCCACACTGTTTCTCGTCTGCTCCTATTTCTTCATTCCCACACACCGTGCCTTGGGGTTAGCAAGCGCATTGCTCGTAGCATACGTTGCTCATGCAACATGGGAGAGCATCTATCTGCGTCGGCAACTGTCCCACGTATGATTGGCCAATGTCGATGTCAGCCTCTGCGACAAACAAGATAAGCAAAACCGAAGAGAATCCTCTCTTTCCCTATCTGCGCGAGTTCGCATCAGAGACGCAGATTCCCGCGGAAAACCTGATCCGGGTATTCCAAATCGAGAGCGAGTTCCATCGCGCTATTCTCGCGACAGACAACCCGGCCAAACGGAAAGCGATGTATGCGGAACTATATTCGACTGTTCATCCATTGCTAAGACCGACATCACAGATCAATGACGAATCAATTGATGCGATCCCCTCTCGAGCCGCCCAGGGAACGGTTCTGTTATTTCGCAGAGAACTAAGCGGCAAATCCGTCCTCGATGTCGGTTGCGGAGATGGAAAGTTCCTCTTCGCGATCCATTCTTTGTTGCCACATGGCGCCCTTCTCGGATTGGACACCGATGCCTTGTGGCAGAACCATCGAACACCTCTGCCGCCAGACTTGCAATTCCTCCGCCAGGATATCGTTTCTTTCAGACTTGATCGCACATTTGATGTTGTCTTTTCAAACCAGGTTCTTGAGCATTTAGCGCCATCAGATCTATCAAATCACTTGCGGTCCATTCACGACGCACTCGCCCCAGGTGGGCGCTTCATAGTATTGCTCCCAAATCGTCTATGGGGACCTGGGGACATCACGAGGATTGTTGATAACACGTATACAGGCCGCATCGCGGCTTCGGGTTCGCACTTAAACGAGTCTACATACTCCGAGCTGATACCCATTTTGTTGAACTCCGGATTTCGCAGCGTCCAGACTGCGCTTCCCTTCGCTCATGCTCTGCCGCCTTTCCGGTCCCTCCGCGTGACGCCTTGGTTGAATCAACTTCTGGAAAGGAATGAGGTGCTTCTCACCCTCGTTCGCTCGCTAAGAAGGCATGGGAGACCGATCTTTCGCAATATGATTATTCTTGTCTGTTCCTGAAGGACGTCTCTTACGCGGGCGACCCAATTATCGCGGTCGGCGATATCCTGACCTCCGCCCGCCGAGAAACGGAAGTTCTCTCCACGCATTGTGAGCATCGCTAATGTCGGATCCGGAAGGCAATATCATTGCAGATAAATCGATAAATAAATCGGGCTTGCCCGATGAAGTGCGATCTGCGTCTGGCTCTCGTGATTCGCCGCCAAAGGCAAGTGGGCTCGAGCACCTTCGACAAAGCAGGCGTCAAACCGCCCTTTGGGCGATTGACTTCTGCCTGGGCGCCGCAACCCTATGCGTGTATCTGGCTACTGAGCGATACGGCGCAATTCTTCCCTGGCTTTATACCTTCGGGCTCCTGATTGCGGCGGGCGCATGGTGGGATCGCACTTCGCGTCAAGACGGCCGGCTTTTGCGCCTGCTCATAACATCCTACTTAGCCGTGTCACTCGTCGGAATGTTGGAGGTTTCGGACAATCTGCGCCAATACGGAACCATGTTTGGAATTGGCGCCGACGATTCGGATTACTTCTTCAACGCACGAACCATTCTTCAAGATGGCGTGATTCCGGCAGGAGCGGGACTTTACGACCTGGTCCTCGCCGCGTGGGGATTCCTGCCAAACCTCATTTGGAAGGAGACCACAACGGCATTCGAGTTCCTGCCCTTGAACTGGGCCCTTGCCGCCGCAGTTGTTGGACTTTGTGACGAGTTATGCTTCGTGGTCCTTAAGCAAAGACCCCCGCTCTGGATCCTTGCATTGACGCTGCTCGCAAACTACAAATTCACCGACGCTACAATTCACCTGTACCGCGACGGCTTGCTCCTGACCTTCTTCCTGTTGGCATTGAATTCACTCATGCGGGTGCAGCGCCTGCGCTCCGTTCTTTACTCTCTGCCGGTATTGGTTCTAAGGGCCGCGAATTTCGGCCTCTATTGTATTGTATTTCTCCTTTCAGTCGCCCTCGGAAGAGCGCGCACACGCGTTATATTTTATCGCTGGGTGCTCAGCTTCCTTGCGCCCATCATCGGACCGCAAGTCTTCAGGTATGCGACCAGGATCACACTTGGCGGTTATGTCGACGAACATATTGCTTCCACGCTTTTCGAGGAAATGCAGTTTCGCGGCGAAATTTACGCTCTCTCCACAGGAACCGCACAGAGCACCACTCTGGGATACGAGATGGCCAACAACACCGCCGCATCCTTCGTGCTGCGCCCCATTACCTTTGAGCTGTTGCCCATCCGATTTTGGCCGCTCGAAATGGGCGGCAATAGCGCGTCGCGATTTGCAGTCAATATAAGCAGTGATAGAGAGCTGACTCTGCGCAATGTCTACCTTTGGTTTTCGATCATATCCTGGGTTGCAGTATTACCACTTCTGATTGTGGGTCTCGGAGTCGCGGCTGCTGGCTCCCGCAATCTCAATATCATGTTCGTTTACTATCTCGTAAGCGTATTTGCAGTGTCGTTTATCTCATTTGAGCTGCGCCACGCGACTGCGTTCATCACAATTCATCCACTGCTTGCGCTTGCTGGTTACAACAGCGTCCGGAAACATCAGCGTGTTCGGGCATTTGCCATCGGCTTTGCTGTGCTTACGGCATTCGGCATTTGCGCTTACAATTCATTTGCAGGTGCACTACTTTGAGCCGGCAGCTAACTCAGAATCCATCGAGGCTTCGGTGTTTAATCTTATGCCATGGCGACATGAGCGGTTCTTCTGGATACAAGCAGCGCGCTCTGATGATCGCCAGGGACTTCGAAGAGCTTAATTGCTGCGTCACGGTTCTTTGGTATTCGCGGCTGGTTAATCCTTTTGGAAGTAAGCTGATTTTAAGGCGGCATTGGATCACCGTTCCGATGCCGCCATTTTACGCGCCGCATACATGGCTCCGTAAAGCGGGCCGATTCATGAGCCGGTTGTTAGCCCGACTGGTCATCAAAATCTACCGCATCGAATTGGTAGTAGCCGAGAATCCGACAATGGCGGCGGTCTGCGCGGGAGTCAAGGTTCCTGTGATCTGCGACTTCCACGGTGATGTCGTTGAGGAAAGGAAAATGTATGAAAACTCCGCATGGGAGATTCGCCTGGCTCGGGAAGAGGAGGAAGCCGCCTGCCGCGAAGCGTCGGGATGGGTGTGCGCATCCGACGCACTCCGTCAAACGCTGGGTGCGCGGCACGGCGTCCTCATGCCGACCGCAGTTGTCCCCTGCTGCGTACACATATCGGAATTCGCCGCGTTCGAGCAGAGGCGAGCGAAGGCAAGGAATCGGCTCGGACTTGAAGACCGCTGGGTCTTGTGCTATTTGGGAGGGCTATCCAGATGGCAGCAGATTCCAGAGACCTTGAAACTGGCAGCAGCAATGAGAGCCAGAGAGCCGCGAGTGTTTTTCCTCCTCATGACTAATGAGGACTGCGATATCTATAGATCGCAGTTAGAAACGATAGGCAGAGAAGGGGAGGACTATGTGCGGTTGAGCCTCACGCACCAGGAAGTGCTCGAAATGCTCCCAGCGGCGGATCTCGGCATACTCCTTCGGGCACCTTCTCCCGTCAACCACGTTTCGTCACCGACCAAGTGTGGTGAATATCTCGCCTCCGGAGTCCCGGTTGTGACGACAGCCTATGCCGGGGATGCCTCAAAGGTAATATCCGGAACCACAGCTGGATTGGTGCTGAGCAATCATATGGATATAGAGGAGAGCGCAGAACTGGCAGTGTCCTTTCTGCGAGCAGCAATGGAAGACAGGGCGTCCATCGCAACCCGCAGCCACCATGCTGCTATTGAACATTACAACAATACCTATAACGCGGAAAAGATCGGCCGACTTCTGATCGAGGTACTTCCGGCCTCATTCAGCGATAACTGCCAACAGCCTGACGTGAAGATCCCGCATTTAGATGGGAAACACTGCAACAGGCATCTTCGAGAATTGAAATAAGTGACTGAAATGGGATGCGCCGTTGCTATTGGTGGTCGACCTCACCGCTTGCGCGCGTTGGTGTTTGCATACGATCTTTCTCCAGCGCAGGGATCGGAGTGCGGCAACGCGTGGGATATTGTCTCGCGTCTCGCCAAGTATCATGATCTGACCGTCATTTGTGCAGACGGTTCGCAAACCAAAGCTAACTCTTATCGGCTCGCGGTCGAACAGTGGTTCTCTGAACATGGCAGGATTGAAGGTCTCAGGATCGTCCACGTCGAGCACCCGCCGCGAGCACGGTGGTTATCGAAACTGAATCAGCGGATTTCGGGCATGAAGGATGGCGTGGGCAATCGACTGCTGTTCTATTTGACCCTGCGTATTTGGCAACGCGACGCCCGGCGCTGGATGGATGGTCCGCTCCTGGAAAAGTTCGACATCGTGCACCACGTCACGCCGCTCGCATTTTGGGGAGTGATCGATGCCCCGACGAATTCGACACCGCTTGTATGGGGCCCGGTTTCTGGATTGGCTCACGCTTCATTGCGGGTATCCGCGGCCGCAGGAAAGCGGCAATTCCTGGCAGACGCCCTGCGTTCCCTCTTCAGCATTCTACTGTTGCGTGGCTCTCCGCGAATCCGAAGAGCTCTGAGCCGGTCCACAAGGACCATTGCTGCGACCCAACAAGATGCTTTGATTGTTGAAAAGCTAACGGGCCGCCGAGTCACCGTTGTGAACGACTCTGCATGTACCGCGCGAAGCGACACCCGGTTACGTAGATACGACGGCGCACGGGCATTGGTCCTTTGTTGGTCCGGGCTCCACATCCAGAGAAAGGCTCTGCCTTTGTTGTTCAAGGCACTTGCGGCGCTACCGGAGCGCTCGCGAGTGAAGTTGTATGTGCTCGGCAACGGACCGCTTACAAGCAAGTGGAAGGCATTTTCATCCAGACTCGGTCTCGATTCCCTCATCACGTGGCGAGGGAGAGTTAGTCACGCAGAGGCCATGGAGATTATGAATTTGGCAGATGTATTTGTATTGACCAGCGTGCGCGAATCCGGGCCAACTGTCGGATATGAAGCGCTGAGTTTGGGTCTGCCTGTGGTCTGCCACGAGGTTGGTGGGATAGGCTCCGTAGTTGATGCCACGTGCGGCATCAAGATCCCACTTAAGAGCGGCCACGACAGCGTAGTTGGCTTCAAAGATGCTATCGAAACTCTTCTGCACATGCCGGAGCTTGTTGAGCAACTATCCAGGGGGTCGATGCTTCGAGCCAAAGAAGCGACGTTCGATCGCGCCGTACAAACAATCGCCGCCGAATATTTTGCTGCCTATGCAAAACCGGCACCTCAAACTGCCCGAATACGCAAAGCCCAGGGCCTTACTGACAGCGAATGAGATCCCTCAATAAACGCTATTGGCCGCACGCGCAATGGGGCGCAGAGCGTCTCTACTACTGGAGCCATGCCCTGTGGAAACGTGGCCATCGGCGTTTGTCGTTGCTGGTGAAGTATCTCAACCTTGCACTCTTCCGCGTGTATATTGACAGTCCGGCGCACATCGGCGAGCGGCTCGATCTCCCGCACGGCGGCTTTGGCGTCGTGATCGGCCCGGAGGTCGAGATCGGCGACGACGCCATCGTTTTTCACAACGTCACGATCGGCCATGCCAAGCCCGGACCGATTGTTATCGGAGACCGTTTCTATGCCGGAACGGGAGCAATCATTCTCGGCCCAGTGAAGATTGGCAACGACGTTACGGTGGGGGCCAATGTTACGGTTACGGAGGATATTCCTGACGGGGCAACCGTCGTGGCGCAAAAAGCGCGCATTCTGCTGTCCGAGACGAAATCGTGAAGATCACATAGGTCAACAAGTGCTATTACCTGTGTGCGGCAGCGACCATACTCTGTTTGAAGCCACACCGAGAAAGAAAAGCCGCAGTGATGAGTAATCGATGAACATCGTAATGGCCAATAACTCCCTCACTCTGCGTGGGGGTTCGGAACGGGTGATGCGCGATGAGGCCGCGTGGCTCCGTACCCATGGCCATCTCGTAACGCTGTTTGGGCGCATCGAACCCGGCTCCCAGGCAGAGATTCCTTATCGGGAGCTCATGCCGCCGCTGCCTGATTACTCCAACGGCTCGGTCGGAACCCGTCTTCGCCTGGCTCGCGATGTTATTTACAATCGTGATACAGGAAGGGGTTTTCGCGCGTTCCTGAACGCAGTTCAGCCGGACATTGTCCACTTTCACAACATCTACGCAGGACTTACGACCGTAGTGGTGGACGAGTGCGAGCGAGCCAACATTCCATGTGTGATTACATTGCATGATTACAAGCTCATTTGCCCCTCTTACTTGATGTTAAGGAATGGCGCACCGTGTGCGCTTTGCCTTGGGGGAAAGTTCTATCATTGCGCCTTGACGCGTTGTCATAAGTCAAGCTTTTCCGTCTCCGCAATCTCAACCGTGGAATCATACTTCAATCGACATTATGGCAAGTATCTGAAAGCTGCCCGCCTCATCGCTCCAAGCCGGTTCCTGCTCAGCCAGATGGTGGCGGGCGGTATACCCAGTAGCAAAGTCTGCTGTATTCCGAATGGCATCGACGTCTCTGGCGTAGATCCGCCGCGGCGCGATGGAGAATACTGTCTTTACTTCGGGCGGCTGTCCGAGGAAAAAGGTTTAAAGACGCTGCTCTCTGCGATGAGTAACGTTCCAATGCCGCTACGTGTGGCTGGAGAAGGCCCGGCGGCTGGAAGATTGAAACAATTTGCCGCGGAACAGGGACTGACCAATGTACGGTTTGATGGGCATAAATCGGGACAGGAGCTGATTGAGCTATTGAGGGGCGCAGCATTCGTGATTGTGCCGTCAGAGTGGTACGAAAACGCATCGATGTCAGTGTTGGAGGCCATGACGCACGGCAAACCCATCGTCGCAAGCCGCATCGGAGGTCTCCCGGAGCAGGTGGAAAATGGCGTCACAGGTCTCCTTTTCGAGCCGGGCGACGTAAAGCAATTGAGTGATGCCATGACGGCCATGGCGTCAGATGCCAACTCCCGGTGCGCACTCGGACATGCGGCTCGCCAGAGAGCGGAATCGCGCTTCTCGCTTGACCATCACTGCCGCACCCTTCAGCAACTTTACGAAGAGATCACAGGACATGCCGAAGCAGGTAGCGCGATGCGTGCAGCAGACATGATCAGTTAGAGGAATCGCTCACCGTGCTTTGATCGAAGAGATTCGCATATTGCTCGCAGACGCGCTTCCACGTGTATTCCTCCGTGGCCAGCGTGCTCAACTCCTCCTTCACTCTGGCCAGCTCCCCGGGAGTCACATCCCGAACGATGTTCATTAGTGACTCCATCGAATCAAAGAAAAGGGCGTGCCCTTTGGTTGTCTCGCGGTTCGTTGGAACATCCCAACTGATAATCGGCAGACCGAGGCAAATCGCTTCCACGAGCGACGGAGCAGTACCACAATGCGAATGGCTATGGATGTACGCTTTCGCCCTGCTCCGGACATAGTCAATTTCCCGTGGATCATAGATTGCTGGAAGGGGTACGATGTTTGGAACACTTTGGGCCTTTTCGTACATCTCACGTCCGTACCTGGAAACGCTCCAATTCGATACCAGCACCAGGCGCTTCTCCGGAAGCTCTTTGAAAGCGTCAATAAGAACATGCAGATTATTGTCGATTTGCGCGCGTGCGACACTTACAAAGTAAGGTTCTTTCACAAATGGATGGCTGGCTTCTAGGTCAACATGATCCTCACTAAGGCTGACATGGTCACCTCCGTAGCGGATTATCACTGAGTTAGTTCCAAATGAGCGCTTGATACTTTGCTGTAAGACGACATTATCAGCGATCGTTTCAGTGGCGAATCGCGCACAGAGCCAACAGCTGGCAAACATATACTTCTTTTCCAGGGCGTGCAACTTCTCGCGCTCCCACTCATTCAGTCCGCCAAAGTTCACGATCAGGTTCTTCCTGAAGACCCGGTTAAGCGGCAGGATCATGCCAGCGACTGGGCCCAAATAAAGAACCACATCCATGGTGGAGAATGCGTGAAGAAGCGAAACAATGTCATAGGGAAGACTCTCCCATCCATTCGAATGAAAAGGAAGATAGACAAGCCGTGCACCTGAGAAAGTTGGATGACGTTTATCGCGCGGCGTGCGCTTACAATAAACGGTGAAATCATATCGATCCCCAAGGTGGGTAACGAGGTTTTGCGCGAGTGTTTCGAAACCACCGTACGCCGCCGGAAGGCCCGCGGTACCCACGATGGCGACTTTCTTTCTCATGCCAGATAACCTGCGTAATCCTCCGAGAGATAATCTTTAAGCGCAACCCTCCAGTCACTCATTATGTTGACGCCGCGCAGGTTAAGCTTGCGATTAACGAGGCGCTCTGATGGCGGCCGGGGAGCGAAATACTCCTTATCGAAAAAGGAACTGGGGACGGGGACCAGTCGCACTTTATCCTTTAGGCCGAGGAGGCCCAGTAACTCCTCCGCGACTTCGAATCGGCTCGCCTGCCCCCCGCAGACCATGTTATACAAGCCCCATAATTCCCGTTCCAGAAGTAGTTTGACGTTTCTGGCGAAATCGTGTGTATAGGCCGGGGTGCCATCCTTGTCGTCGACGATGCTCAGTTCCGTGCGGCCGTCTCTTAGCTGTTTCATGAGCTTCTGGATAAACTTCTTGTCTTTGCGCGGGCCCCCGCCCATCATCCAGCCAGCACGGCATACCAAATATCTGTCTGCATTCTCAATCACGAATCGCTCGCCAAGATATTTTGAGCGGGCATACACGCCGAGTGGATTCGGCGTATCCCAATCGTCGTACGACTCCTTGCAACCATCGAAGATTCCGGCGGTACTGATGTAAAGCAAAGGTATGTTCAGCCGATTGGCAATGAAAACAGCATTTTCCACTGCAAGAGTATTGGTGACGTAAGTATCGTCCGGGTGCTTCTCACAGTATTCGAGGTCAGTGTAGGCGCCGAGGTGAAAAAGGTATTGCGGGCGAAATTGAGTCACGTCGTCGCGATATGCTTGGAGATCGCGAAAATCGAGATATGATAGCCAATCTTCGTTCACATCTATATCTGTACACTCGAGTTCGTAATCTGTCTTGAATAGCTTTTGGAATGCTTCTCCAAGCATGCCTCCGCAGCCCGCTATATAAATCTTTTCCATGGGCAGTCTCTCTTTGCCGTATGCATGAGAAATCGCTTGGGCAATGGGTACAGCAGCATTATTTCATATTTTGATCAGGTGCCCTAAAGCGATCCGGTGCTTGTCTGAATGGTTTTCACTTTGTCCCACTGGGGCAAGTAGACCGATGTCGCCGCAGTGAGCAGTATTGGCGCGGAAGGTCTCCCCGCCGCTGGGTGCTCGCAATGCAATCGTGGCGAGGCAAGAAGCATCGCTCATCGTTCCTTGAGGCACTCTGGTCGTGCATTCGATTCGCCGCCAAGCGCACCAAAAAGTCTTTTCCCGTTCAATTGTTCCCTCTTCGTTTAATCAAGACAGTATCTATCGCTGCCCTCCATCTGGATGGGTTGACATGGATGGTCGTTTCGTTAAGACTGAAGTTTCTGAAAAGATTCGGAGCTCTTCGACTGCTGAGTACAGAGGTGCCCGTGAAAGACCGTATGGTCCTTTTGGCGGCCGCTTTATGCTGGGCGGCGGCGTGGTGTGGCGCCCAGGAACAGAGTAAAGGTTCCCAATCCCTTCCGACCGGAACACAGCTGGACGCGTCCATGGCAGCGATGGACACGCAAGGCTCAGTTTACGTGCCGGTCGACAATTGGGTTTATCCTGCTCTGGACCGACTGCATGCGCTCGGCTATGTTGACACCGCGTACCCCGGACTCCGTCCGTGGACACGCACGAGCATCTCGCACATGCTCGAACTCAGCGCAGATCGCATCGAGTCCGACGCAAACAACGACGAGGCGCGATCCATCTTCGCCGCGCTGGTGCGGGAATTCAGACCCGATATCGATCGAAGCAACAGCGGCGTCGCGCCTCCGCGAGCGCAACTCGAGAGTGTCTATACCCAGTTCCGCGGTGTCAGTGGCACGCCATTGCGCGACAGTTTTCACCTCGGCCAGTCGATCGTCGACGACTTCGGACGGCCCTACGAAAGCGGCTTCAATAACTACAGCGGCTTCAGTGCGCGCGCTTCAGCGGGACGGTTTTCTCTTTACTTCCGCGGCGAAACCCAGTATGCGCCGTCAGCGGTTGGATACTCTCCGGCGCTCGCGGCTTATCTCTCGGAAACCATCGATGGAATCGCCTTCACTGGCAATTCTGCATTTGCCACTATCCCCGAAGGCACGATCGCGACGACGGGCAAAATTCACGTCATGGAAGCGGCGCTGTCATATCATCTCCTGGGGCATGAGATCTCCTTCGACAAAAGCGATCATTGGCTTGGCCCCGACAAGGGCGCTTCCATGCTCTGGGGCAACAATGCCGAGAACATCTACGAGTTCCAGATCAATCGCGTCGAACCGTTGCGCGTTCCCGGGCTCTCACGCATTACGGGTCCGTTTCGCTATGACTTCTTTGTGGGCGGCTTACATGGCCACACGCTGGTGCTGCAGTTGCCCAACCCTCCTTATGCGATCACTTCGGCAATCGTCGGAGCGAACGTAAACAACCCCGGCAATCCCTGGGTGCACATGGAAAAAATCAGCTTCAAGCCTACGCGCGATCTGGAATTCGGATTCGACCGGATGGCCGTCTGGGGCGGTGAAGGCCACGCGCCGATCACCATCCACACATTTCTGCACAGTTTCTTCAGTTTCCAGAACGTGGGCAGCGATAAGTTAGGGAGAGACGATCCAGGAGATCGCCTCGGCACCTTCGATTTCAGTTGGCGGCTTCCTTATCTCAGCCACTGGATCACGCTTTACACCGACTCATTGGTGCACGACGATGTGAGCCCGATCAGCGCGCCACGGCGTTCCGGCGTTCATCCTGGGATCTATCTCGCGCGGTTTCCCGGCTTCGAACATCTCGATCTGCGGCTGGAAGGGGCCAACACGGATACGCCCAGTTCGTCCGGACAGTACGGCCAGTTCCTTTACTGGGAGGGTATAGAGCGCCAGGGCCCGACGAATAACGGATTTCTCCCTGGCGATTGGGTCGGACGCCAAGGCAAAGGCGGCCAGGCCTGGCTCACCTATCACCTCTCGCCGCAGGAGGAAATACAGTTCCAGTACCGCAATGCCAAGGCCGCAACGGCGTTTCTTCCCAATCCTACCCCGTTTCTTCCCGGTGGGACCACGCAGAACGACTTTGCTGTCCAGGTCACAAAGCGCGTGCGAACCGACTATGAAATGCGCGGCTGGGTGCAATACGAGAGGTGGAAGGCTCCGATCTACGAAACAGGCCTGCACAGCGATACTGTTGCAACTTTCCAGATCACTTGGTTCGCGCCCTCGCGCAAGTAGCCTTGTAAGAACCGCGGCGACGCCCGTCGCGGCAGGAATACGCAACAGCCTCTGCCGGACCCGTTGCGCCAGTCGATCTACCGCCGCCCTCGATGGGCCGGGAGAGACATGGACATCAGCGAATCGCCCGGCTTTCCCCTTGAGACTACCGCGCTGGTATCGCGATTTGCGCCAACGGGCGTACAATTGCCGGGAAATTGTTTTCATAATGGAGATCCCCCTGACAATGTTTTCCTCCACGCCATCTAAGCTGTTTCTATCTCTATTAGCGACCATCTCCATCCTGGGATGCGGCGGAGTGAGTAATTCGCCAGTCACCTCTACTGCTTTGACGGTCACCGGTAGCAAATTGCGCGGCCAGGTGAAGAGTGGCCGGCAGCCGAGTATCCAGCAGCCGAATACTCAGCAGCCCACTGTCCAGCAGCCGATATCGGGTGCCACGATTCAGCTTTACCAAGTGGGAACGGGTGGTGACGGCTCCAGCGCTACGCCTTTGGGCTCGCCAACCACGACCAACTCAACGGGCGGGTTTACCCTCACCGGCGATTACACGTGCCCGGGGTCGAATCCGCTGGTCTATCTGCTGGCAACCGGAGGCAATCCGGGCCTTGCGAGCGGAACCAACAATACCGCAATCAACCTGATTGCGGCGCTGGGACCGTGCAGTTCGCTGAGTCCGACCACTGCCATCAATTTGAATGAGGTAACCACGGTGGCGGCGGTGGCGGCGCTCTCGCCGTATATAACTTCGGCGACCTGCACAACTGCGCCGACCTGCATTGGATCGGGCACGTCGGATGCGTCTGGGCTGACGGCCGCCTTCACGTTGGCTTCGCAATTCGCAAACACGGCGACCGGCACGTCACCTGGCACGTCAGTACCGGCCGGCGACGCAGTTCCGAGCACACTCATCAATTCGCTTGCGGACATTGTGTCGGCGTGTGTGAACACCACAGGAGGCATTGCTGGCGATGGATCGAACTGCGGCACGCTGTTCACCGATGCCACGCCCTCGGGTGGCGCGGCTCCGGCCGACGTTGCCACTGCGTTGTTCAATATTTTGAACAATCCAACCAGCAATCTAACCTCGCTGTTCGGCTTACTGCCGTCAACGCCGCCGTTCGGGCCATTCTTGAATGCAGCGCCATCAACGACGGCGATAAGCCTCATCTCCACGCCCACCGGAGGCGCGCTGGCAGACTTTGGCACGCAAGAACAGATCATTCGCGGTTTCGGCGCATCGGAAGTGTTTTTTGGAGTATTGCCGAGCTCCCAGATAACGGAATTGTACGGGCAGGCTAGCGGACAAATCGGACTGAGCATCATGCGCGTGCAAATCGCTCCCGCCACCTGGACCTCATCCACCCAGACCGCAGACACCACCCAGTGGACTCCGGAACTTACCAATGCCCAGGGAGCGCAAGCTCTGGGGGCAATAATCTTCGCCACTCCCTGGACCCCGCCCGCCAGCATGAAGAGCAACGACAGCACGATTGGGGGCAGTCTCAATGTCTCCAGTTATGCCGATTACGCGAACTATCTTAAGGCTTTTGTCAACTATGCAACCAACAGCATGGGATTAAATCTCTATGCGGTCTCCGTGCAGAACGAGCCGGACTACAATGCTCCCTATGTATCTTGCCTCTGGACCGGAGCACAGTTGGATACTTGGGTCGCGGGCTACGGTTCGGTACTGACCACGGGCGCCAACCCGGTCAAGTTAATGATGCCGGAATCGGAGAGCTTCTATACAAACGAATCTGACCCGGCGTTGAATGATCCCGCCGCCGCCGCCAACATCTCGATCATCGGCGGTCACTTGTATGGCAGCCCGGTGACGGCGCCCTTCTATTACACGAATGCCGAGAACAAAGGCAAGGATGTGTGGATGACCGAGCACTTTCTCGTCCCAGTCTCAAATGGAACCGTCACCGCCATGCCCGATGCCATTGCCATGGCAGAGGAGATTCACAACTCCATGACCGTGGCCGACTACAACGCGTACGTCTGGTGGGAGGGCCCCAACACGAATCCCAACATAAGCCCACAAGAACACCTGATTACTTCCAGTGCCGTCCCCACCTACTTCGGTTTAGCCATGGCGCAGTTCTCTCGCTTCGTGCGCCCCGGCTATTACCGTTACAACGCCACGGCGACCCCGGTCAGCGGTGTCTATCTTTCGGCTTATAGCGGTAACGGGCGCCAGGTGATCGTGGTGATCAACTCCACCAGTTCCGCGGTCACGCTGCCTATCCTGATCGCGAACCAGGCCGTGACCTCGATGACGCCTTACCAGACGACTTCCAGTTCTTCGGTATCTCAGCTGAGCCCGGTTACTGTAACCAACCACCAGTTCAGTGCCTCCCTGCCCGCCATGAGCATCACCACCTACGTGCAGTAGCCGGGATGCCCAGCCCTAGATGCCGGACGATGGGCGCGTTGCTTCAGCGATAGTGATATTTTCATTTCCAGGTAACACTTCTTCCTTTAGGAGGAAGTGTTATCTATGTGTCCGGTACGATGTGTCACATTTGTCTCACGTCGGCCAATCAAGATCAATTGCTTGCAAGTAGGGCTCCTTCTTTCTGCTCCGACTTAATGTGGTCGCGATAGGGACGTGATGGCCCCGGGTATTTTGAACCACCATGCCCAGCGGGGTTCCTGAAGTGAGCATTGGAGGCATGACCAGGAGAACTGTGCCGACTCGAGCGTTCGATTCTGCTCCTGACAGTAAGTGTGATGCTAAGTGGCTTTTCCTTCAAGGGAAAGCCACCTCGCTCGATGTCCGCGATGTCGAAAAGTGAATCGAAAACGCTCTCGAGATGCAAAAGCCATTTCCATAGCGCTTCGTGAAATCCTTTCGGATAAGGACGAATATCGGCGACTCTAGGGGAATGCAAGAAATGATGCCGCCAGACGATTTGCCAAAGAAAGGTCTCTTGCTGGTGTCGAAATGCTTCATCTCTCGTGAACGACCCAGGCAACTTGTGCCGCCGCGAACGGCTTGCATTCGTAGATTTGTACTCTTTGGAATAGAATTGCGCTGTGAATAGAGTTCATTCGAATTTACCCGGCTGTGCCGAGGGAAGACTTTGTCTCATTTTGGGCGGTTCCGGCTTCATCGGAACGCGGCTTGCGGCCTTATTGACGGAGCAGCGAGTCCCCTTCCGAATTGGCGATCTGAGGCCTAGCAGGGCTTTCCCGGATCTGTGGACAGAATGCGACGTGCGCCGCGGCGAATCCCTCAGCGAAATCGTGCAAGGTGCAGACGCCATCATCAATCTGGCTGCCGCGCATCGGGATGATGTCCACCCGCTGTCGCTGTATCACGAAACTAATGTTCAGGGAGCGGAACAGGTGTGTCAGGCGGCTCGCGCGGCAGGCATTCGCAAGATCGTATTCACCAGCAGCGTCGCAGTGTACGGATTTCA
>Ga0326727_10016431_pt1 | contig 15623 bp, 19 predicted proteins | sample MB2enrmetagenome_FD_207643 | JGI IMG/M metagenome (GOLD analysis project Ga0326727, IMG submission 207643) | Lab enriched peat soil microbial communities from McLean, Ithaca, NY, United States - MB29MY | ecosystem: Environmental > Terrestrial > Soil > Wetlands > Peat | place: USA: New York... | reverse complement strand
AATTCTACCCAAGGCGAAGTGATCCTAGAGGGTGGGACTAGCGGCGCGTTGACGATTACTACCCAAGCCACAGCGGGAACGCCGACATGGACGGCGGGCACCTCAAGCGGTACTCCCGTCGTTACCGCATCTTCACCGCTTTCGATCACGACGGCGACTGGCAACATTGTAATCACTGGCGCGGCAGGACAGGTCCTCGCGGGGTCAAGCCCTGCATTTACAGCAACTCCTACGCTAGGCGCTTCTGGAACGCTCGGCACAATCGCGTTCGGGAATGCTTCCAGCGGCACCGTCACACTTGGCACCGTCACAGGCCCACTTGGCAGTGTGACAGCATCTTTGCCGGCAAACACTGGCACGATCGCGGAAACAAATTACGCTCAAACTTGGAGTGCAGTTCAGACCTTCACGAACTCCGACATCTGCCTTCTCGGTTCCTCAACCGGCTGCACAACATTCACGAGCGCCAATGTCAGCGCTACGAATTACACGCTCACCATTCCAGCCGCGACAGGCACTCTGGCTCTGACGACTAATGCCGGCATCGCTGCCTTTCAACAAGCCTCACTGGGGGGCATCTGATGCACGTCGAAGAACTGTTCGAATCGGCGATCGTCACTGCTCAGGATGGCAAATATGTTGCTGCGCTTATAGCGATGCAAGAGGTATTATTGCGTGATCCAAAGCATGCGCGTGCATGGAACGGGTACGCGATGCTCGCGGGAAAGTTAGGAAATCACTTCGTTGCGTTAACTGGCTTTGACCAAGCGATTATCTGCGATCCAAGCAATCCTGACTATGTGAGCAACCGTGGCTTTGCACTCATGGACCTCGACAAGATTGAAATGGCACTTGCGGCGTTTGAGGATACGCTAAAGATCAAGCCAGATCATACTGCTGCTTTGGTCAACCGTGGGAATGCGTTGCGTCGCCTACGTCGTGAACAGGAGGCAGTAGAATCATATCGACGGGCGATTGAAATCAATCCAGAATTGGCACAGGCGCATTTTGGCTTGGCAACTGCATTGCTTGCTCTTGGGCACCTCAAGGAAGGGTTTTCTGAATTTGAATGGCGTTGGAAAAACGGCAGCGGTGGGATTGAGCGGGAGTCTTCACACAAGAGGTGGCGTGGCGAGCCATTGACAAAGCGTGACGGTTTATTGATCTATGGTGAGCAAGGAATCGGCGACTGTATTCAATTCGCAAGGTATGCACCGCTAGTCAAGAAACGATGGCCGGAAGCCAAGGTTTACCTTGAAGTCCGCCCTATGTTCGCAAGGCTTGCGAAGACAATGACGGGAATTGATGGGATTTGCCAAGTAGGAGACACACTACCTGATGGGATCACGCATATCGTGCCTATCCTTAGCCTCCCGCACATACTCGGAACTGACTTGGATTCCATACCATCTGCGCCATCGTATTTTCATGCCAACAGCGATGCCGTCAAGGTGTGGGAAAAAACATTCAGTAATCTTCCTGGCTTGAAAGTTGGGTTGTGTTGGGCTGGCAGGGCGCGACCAAATCAACCTGTGGCGGATGCGATCGATCAAAGACGATCAATGAAGCTTGCTGATTTTGCGCCTTTGGCCGGCATGGCATCATTCGTCAGTCTCATGGAAGTTACTAATCCGGCCGCGCAACAAGTCCACAATCCTCCAGATGGGTTAAAGATTGTTGATTGTGCAGATTGCATGGATGATCTCTATGCAACTGCGGCACTTATTACCTCACTTGATCTTGTAATTACGGTGGATACCGCGATTGCACATTTGGCCGCTTCGTTAGGTAAAGAAACATGGATGCTGGCGAGATTTGATACTTGCTGGCGTTGGCTAACGGGACGATCTGACAGTCCATGGTATCCCACCATGCGTATTTTCACCCAGCCACAACCGGGTGATTGGGCATCCGTGGTGGAGAGCGTAAGGGATGGTCTACAGGGTCGGAAGCATTTATTTTTGGCTGCATAAAAGGAAAAATTGCCATGTTGAAAGTTCTTCGAAAGCATCGTTGGTTCGCGACAGTTGCTCAGATTGCACTGTTGTTGGGACCATCATCAGAAGTTTTTGCGGCAGTTACTGCTACTCCCGTATATGTGCAAACGCCCAACTTCGGACAAGCGATTAGCAACGGCGCAACGGCGGTCGGTCTCTATACAGGAGGGGCTAACGGATCGAAATGCGTTGGCGCGTGGGCGAGTAATACTCAAGCTGCTACAGCATACAATCTTAGCCTCGTCATAGTTTCCACGAATACTGCGACCTATGAGACCATATCTATTCCAGGCAACGCTGGTCTGTCAACCACACAGGCAGCCATCAATCTGATGTCTAGCGCAAATTGGCCTGGATTACCGCGAGATTCTGACGGCAATCCATTCTTTTACCTCAAGAGCGCAGCGGTAATAAATATCATCAGCGCAGCGGCTGCTTCCGCATTTCTACAAGCAGGTATTGTATGCGGAGATTTTTAAAAGTGCGTTGGGGGGTTCTCGCATTCTTTCTCTTATTCAGCAGTCTAGCATCGGCGCAACAATCACCAATGCCAGGTGAACGCTCGGTCGCGGGTGAGGTTGCTTCCCTTCTCAGGCAGGGGCAAATCCTCCGTGGCGGCGCTAAGGTCCGCTCAGTGTGCGCCACGGGCGCGCTGGATGTCGCCAATACCCAGTGCATTGCTCCTTCCTCGATTACGATCGATTGTAGCCTTGGCCCACTTCAGTTTGTCGAAAACAATGGCGCCTTTACATTCAATGCGCCGTTAGACGACGGCAATTGCTTCGTTATGTTCTACAATGGAGCTAGTGCTGGAACTCCAACACCGGGTGGGTTTACAGTAGGCTCTAATACGGGATCAGCCTTTACCACGACCAGCACCAACCTCTTCACCGTCTCGATCTGGCGCATCACTATTCCCGGTGTGGGTTCGACATCTGGCTACACGGTTTTCGCGCACCAATGATTAAACGCTTCATAGTAGGTCTGACCGTTGTTTTTTTCGCTGGGATTGCGACCGCGCAGATAGGTCCTATCCCTGGTTATGGTCCTTCATTATTTTTTACAGCAGGAAAATCGCCATGTACTGGAGGCTCACTTACTACTGTTGGTGGTAAACGAGTTTACACTTTCACATCAACTGGTTCTTTACAATGCCCAAGCACAAGGACTGTCAATCTTCTCGTCATTGGCGGCGGCGGCGGCGGCGGTAAGCTTGTTGGCGGCGGCGGTGGCGGAGGAGGATATCTTTCTGTTACTGGTTATAATATATCTAGTACGAGCAGTCTGACTATAACTGTTGGTACAGGTGGATTAGGATCAACGTCAAGTAGTTCAAAAGGTGGAAGCGGAAATTCTTCTTCGTTCGATACAACTGGAGTTATCTTAACTGAAACGGCCACAGGCGGAGGCGGTGGCGGAAGCGACAGTTCGGGTGTTGGAACTGGCGCAAACGGAGCGAATGGCGGCGGTGGTAGCGGCGGCCAGTACGGTGGTAATGGCGGGACTGGCTCCCCCGGTAATAACGGCGGCAACGGCAATACCGTATCGGGGGCAGTTGGCGGCGGCGGCGGCGGTGGCAATGGTGCGGCGGGGAGTAACGGTACGACTCTTGTGGGCGGCAATGGCGGTACTGGTTCAGCAAGTAGCATAAGTGGATCGTCTGTTACTTATGGATGCGGCGGCGGCGGCGGCGCAGACGGTAATACCGCTGGAACCGGAGGATGTTCGTCTGCTGGTAACGGAACTAACAGCGACAGTACTGCCGGCGCTGGAACGGCCAATACGGGATCGGGCGGCGGTGGCGGAGGACTTTCTTCTAGTGGCGGAACTGGCGGTACAGGTGGCAGCGGAATCGTTATTGTTGCAGAACAATAACAGTACAAGGAATTTACGATGTCTGAAAAATTGCGCTACGTAGTTTTCGACGATAATTATCCGGTTCAGGTCAACGCCGCAGTCGTCACTGACTATATGCCGGAACCGTTCGAACTTGACGACCTTTGTGCTTGTCTGACGACACCACAAGCGACCGGCAATCCAATTACCATCGATGTGCTTAAGAATGGCGTTTCTCTACTCGCGACTAAGCTTACATTCGACAATACTAAGAACAGTACGCGCGGTGCTTCAGTGCCCTTCGTGTTTGTGGCTTCTCAACAGCAATTCAATCTAGACGACAAACTCAATATCGCTGTGACGCAGATCGGGGACGGTACAGCCGCAGGTCTTAAAGTCACGATGATGGGCCGCCAACCAGCGACCGCAGTCGTGCAATCCGGCGGCGGGGGCGGCGGCATTGGCGCTCCTGTTGTTTCAAGCATCAGTCCCAATACCGGACCATTGGCTGGCGGCACCAGCGTTACCATTAGCGGCTCCAACTTCACAGGCGCCACCGCCGTCACGTTCGGAAGCCAACCTGCGACTAACGTCATGGTTGTCAACGCCAACACGATCACGGCGACGACGCCGGCTGGGACCGTAGGCGCGGCCAATGTCTCGGTGACCACGCCAGCAGGCACAGGCGTCGGGAGCAACCTGTTTTCTTATATTTCCAGCGGTGGTCAATTCGGTGTACCGCGTAAGATTGGCACCGCGTCTCCTGGCAGCAACCAATCCTCGACCAGTTTTACCACGATCGCAGCACTTGCGGATGGTGATTTGCTTGTAGTAGCTGCAACTGCCCTTGTTGGCGGTTCATCTGGCAAATTTATCAGCATGAACATCAATGGCACGGCGCTTACTCCACGTAAGCAGAGTCTATGTTCCAGCGGTGGCGATGCAGGATTTGCTGAAATATGGGAATTGTTTTGTCCATCGGCTTTCCCGATTGGAGCAACCATTACTGTCAGCGCTAGCGGGACTTCTGTTGGAGGTATTGCCGTTGCCGCTGGTGCGATCACTGGTCCGACTGCTTTCGATGTTGGGAACGTCGCAAATAGCAATGGTACGGCAACACAGAATGTCCCAGTATCAACTGGCACGCTCTCGACACAGCCAGAGGTTGTTGTTGGAGTCATTGGAAGCAACCTCGCAGGGTCGTTCTCACATAATAACGATGTTTTCGGCGCCTCGGTTATTGCTGATCTCTCTGGTTCGCCGTATATTTCACTAGAACTCGCGATGTTGGTCGTCACCGCGACTCAGAGTGTTACTTACAATCCCACGACTAGCGGGAGCGGAGCATACATCGAATCAGCCGTCGCGGCCTATCGGTAGGCATAGGAGCAGCCGCCGTGACATTCCTCATGAAGCGCTCCTATACGCCGGTTCCAGTCGGTACAACTGCGTCTTTTTCTACGGTATTTGCTTACCTTCCTCCGATTGGGACACCATCTGGCAAGCGCGTTTATGTGTGGCCTGGGCTAAACGGCGACAATTCCCAGTGGAGTACGTCACCGTTCGATACACTGATTTCAAACTTCACCGCTGCCGGGCATTCGGTCGTCGAGATAGTCGAGCCCAATTCCAATCCGGCTAATTTCACGAATGGCGGTTGGCAATATCGTGCCGCGTTCAATGCGGCGATCAATACGATCATGAACGCGGTCGAGGCACAACATGGGCCAGTGCCGAAGAACATCGCCGGAGGCGCCTCCTACGGCGGCCTGCATTCGATGATGGCATTTGCGATGAATGGCCGCTTTTATGGCTGGTGGGCGCACGAGCCAGTCACTGAGTTGTGCGAGCTTAATCCAGAATATGCCGGGCTGACGATCGGCGAGGCTTATCGTTTTGACCCGTTTTTTGAGGTGGCGGCGCTCAAGAACACAAAAGGGTGGATATCGAATGGAACGCAGGACACCCGCGTCAATGGCCAATTATGCGGCACCTTGATGGCGAAGCTTGGATCGGTGCAGCAGGTCACCTACGACCAAGAGCACGAGACGAATGCACAAAATGTTACAGATATTTCAGCCTGGGTAAATGACGTATAGCAGCTATCTAAATTATGGCACGTTCGTTTCTACTATCGCGAACCTTCTCGTCGTGCCGACAACAGACCCTAATTTCCAGCAAATCCTGCCAGCAATGATTGCTGACGGGGAACAGCGTTGTTATCGGGAATTGGATTTGTTGGACACGCAGGTACGCGACACTGCGGGGACACTAACCGCGAACTCTAGGACCTTCACGCTGCCGCAGACCTACGGCATGTTTATCGTCACCAATAACATGAACGTCTTCACACCATCAGGGACACAGACGAACCGGAATCAGCTTATCCCGACGACACGGGACTGGATGGACGCGGTGTACGGGAATGAAGCCTCGTCCACGACACCTTCGGTCCCACGATACTACGCGCCGATTACGGACCAGATTTTCATTGTAGGGCCGTCACCGGATGCAGGGTACACGATGGAAGTGCTCGGGACGATTAGGCCGACACCATTGAGCGCGTCTCAGACGACTACTTATTTGACGACAGTTTTGCCGGACCTTTTCATCGCGGCTTGCATGATTTTCGGATCGAGTTACCAACTCAATTTCAGCCAAGTTGCCGATGACCCTCAACAGGCAGTTTCGTGGGAAACGCATTTCAACAAACTCTTGGCATCTGCGAACACCGAAGAGAACCGCAAAAAGTATGCATCTCAGGCGTGGACAAGTCAATCTCCTGCGCCACTCGCAACGCCGCCTAGAATGTAAATGGGAGCTTTTAATTGACCGAACCGACTACCGTAAATAAAGGTCTAATTGTTCCTAACACCGGCGATCTACCGGGAACATGGGGTTCTGCTGCGATCAATCCTGATTTGTCTGCTATTGATGGCATGTTGGGCGGTCTAGCAACTATCAGCCTTACCAATTCAAATGTTATACTGACTTCTCCTGCTGGGTTCACTGCAACACCGAGCGCGGGACCGACACAATCGCAAAACGGAATCCTGAGATTTACCGGAACGTTATCCGCTGCGGTAACAATCACATTGCCGTTGCCTGGGTTCTACATTGTTGAGAATCTGTGTACGGTAGGGGCATATTACGTTGCTCTGTCTACTCCATCTCCTGGAAATGTGATTGGTGCGCCACCTGGCGAGGCAGTTCATATCTACAGCGATGGGACCAGCGTGAAGTATGTAGACCTCGAAAGGGTAGGAACATACGTTGATTTTGCAGTCTCGTCTGTCCCAGCTTGGATTACGGCATGTACGGTTCCGCCGTATTTGAATTGCAATGGTAGTACATTCAGCGGGACAACCTATCCTGTTCTTGCGGCATATCTCGGTGGCACTACACTGCCTGACCTTCAAGGGCGAGTTCGTGCTGGTCTTAATCAAGGAACAGGACGTATTACGACGGCGGGCAGCGGCGTAAACGGTGACGTACTACTATCTGGCGGCGGCGCACAGAACCAACCGATCCTACAAGCAAATCTTCCCAACATTAGTCTCCCTGTAACTGACCCAGGTCATACACATAATCCGGGAACAGGTTCTTTGTTTGTGGTTAATAATGGTGGTAACAATATCACTACCGCAGGGAGCGCCCTAGGATCGTCTGCTACTACTTCAAAATCAAACACTGGAATTACGGTTGGAACTGGCGGTAGTGGAACTGCGCTAACAACAATGCCTCCCGTTGCTATTGCGGGAATTACGCTAATCCGGGCTGGATAATGCCATTTGGTAGCGTAACACTAGTCGCAGGGGTAAATACAGAAAGAACTCCTACAACCCTTCGGGCAGGCTATTCTCAGAGTAGCCTAATACGTTTTCGAGATGGATTAGCTCAAAAGTACGGTGGTTGGAAAAAGTTCTATCCCTTTGCGTTAAGTGGTGTTCCTCGTGACCTTCATGCATGGGAGGACCTTAATACAAATACCCACTTGGGAATTGGGACGACAACAGCACTAGATGTTATTACGTCTGGCACATTAACTGACATCACGCCACAGACACTTATAACGAATCCTGCGCCTAATGCGCCGACATTTTCAACCACAATGAACAGCACTACTGTTGGGGTAATAGACCCTAATATATCTAACGTCACTGGTTTTGATACAGTATTTTTCAATGTTCCAGTATCGATCGGTGGACTGATACTTGATGGTCTTTACCCGATATTGGAGTCAACGGGTACACACTCATACGCAATAACAGTGCCAACGGCCGCAACAGCGACTTCCACTACTGCAAGTATCCCAATATTCACAACCGCAAATGGAAGTGCAGTTGTCAACGTAAATCTAACCGCACACGGACAATCAGTAGGGAATACCGTTGTATTTGCAATTCCAACCACAGGAAACGGGGTCACGATTACTGGAGCTTATGAAGTCGTTACCGTAACAGATGCAAACGATTTTTCCATCAATGTAACCTCACAGGCAACCAGTTCTGGTTCGTTCACAATGAACGGCGGCAATGCTCAGATTGTCTATTATATCGCATTGGGACCACCACCATTAGGTGAAGGCTATGGATTAGGTGGGTACGGCACAGGTGGGTACGGCACTGGAACATCGAACACGGTGCAAACTGGCAACAAGATCACCGCAACCGATTGGACAAGTGACAACTGGGGCGAAATCCTCGTAGCCTGCCCTAAGAACGGTGGAATCTACTACTGGGACCCGACAGGTGGGTTTCAAAACGCGCAAATCATACAGACAGGCCCAGTCTTCAATAGCGGGATGTTCGTATCGATCTCCGAACAGATCATGATTGCGTTCGGTAGTAGCATTCATCAAGGCATCGGGAACCAGCAACAGCCGCTTCTAGTGCAATGGTCGGATGCGGGTAATTTCTTCCAATGGACGCCGGCTGCATCGAATCAGGCTGGTAACTTCACGCTGTCCCCTGGCTCTGCGATCATTGCGGGGCTCGCTGGGTCGAATCAGAATCTTCTATGGACTGATTTGGACCTATGGGCAATGAACTACATCGGGCCTCCGTTCGTGTTTGGATTCAACAAGATTGGCAGCGGCATGGGGGCGGTATCGTCGCATTCAATCCAACAACTTCGCGGTAGTGTGTTCTGGATGGGGCGCTCGAACTTCTATTCGTACACTGGGAACGGTGCCAACGTCGTCCCATGCCCGATCTGGGATCAAGTCTTTCAGAACATCAACACGAACTATCTACAGAACATTCGTGCAATGCCGAACACTCCGTTCAATGAGGTTGGATTCCTTTACCCAAGCGCCGCAAGTACATCTGGCGAGTGCGATAGCTATGTGAAGGTCAACATTTCGGAGGCCGGGACACCTTGGGATTACGGTCCTGCGAATGCCTTGCCACGATCTGCCTGGATAGATCAGACCGTGCTTGGCAATCCGATTTCAGCTTCGCCGACTGGTCTAATTTATCAGCAAGAGATGACAAACGATGCTGACGGACAGCCATTGGTGGCATCGTTTACCACGGGATTTTTCTTTCTCGGAGAGTCTGAGGATTTTGTCTTTGTGGACCAAATCTATCCTGACTTCAAGTACGAAACTGTCACCGGAACATCCTCTGCGCAGATTCAGTTGACGTTTAACGTAACGAATTACCCATGGGACACACCTATAAGTTATGGTCCTTTTACCGTGACGCAGGCAACCGAATTTGTAAGTGTGCGCTTCCGTGGACGCATGATGAGCATCACCGTAGAGTCGGCCGATACAGGAACATGGTGGAGAATCGGAACGGTACGCTACCGTTATTCCCCATCTGGGCGTCGGTAAAATGAAAATTCACCGTATTTTTCAATTTCACGCTTTAATCTGACTTCAATGGCTTCTTCTTTTGTCGCAAAGCTTCCTAAATATTCATCTGCAATCCGCGCCATCCATGGTTTTGGTTCTCTTTTAGGATGGAATGTTACACCCGGAGTTCCGTGAGTATTGGTTGATCGGATTTTGCTGTTTCTTCGGTTTTGAGGAATGGTTGCCTCTCTAAGATTTATGAACCGATTGTCATCTTTCTTGCCGTTGATATGGTCTACTTCATGTGGCGGCCATCTGCCATTTGATAATGCCATCACTAGACGATGAACCAAGATCATGCAGCCCTTGTATCTTATTGAAAGATATCCATCTGGGCGACGGCATCCTATTGGCCTGCCAATAATGACTTTTTTAGCTACCTTCTTTGACCAAGATAGAATGCCAGTCTCTTTATTGTAATTCAAAACAGATCGAAGTTCTTCAATTGGGATAGATTCTGACTTTGTTGACTTCATAGAGGCCCCCTTACGTGCGCTCAGAAAAAGATAGGGGACCACAACATTAAATTCAAGAGGGGATGAGCAAATTTTATGACATATCAACCACCTGTCAACCCACCGACTACTGCCCAAGGTACTGGCTCCCTTGCAGACGTAGTCACAGCCCTTCAAGGCATCATACGCCACCTGTCCGCATGGGTGCAGGCATTCCAAGGCCGGGTGACTACGGGATCATTTACCATGCCAGCGGCGGCAACTGCGACGATTGCCCAGCCAGCAGTGCTTGCGACCTCGGAAATCTCATTGCAGGCAGTCAATGCCTCAGCGGCGACACTAACCGGAAGTAGCAAATCACTTTACATCCTATCGAAGTCACCTGGAGTGTCGTTTACGGTCAAGACTGGGGACGCAACCAATGCGGCGGGCACCGAATCCTTCACCTACCTCATCAACTCGCCAACGTAACCACTACCTTCTCAACCGGCTTCTAATCGAGGCCCAACACGTCAATCTACTAGGGATAATGGGTAACACAATCATGGCAAGAGACTACCTTAACCTACCTGCTACACTTGATGCACTAGAAGACGAAATGGACCGCGAGGCGTCCGCTGTCATTGAGGCTGCGCGTAAGGTACAGGAACGCGGCCTTGCGGAAATGAAACGCGCTCACGGTGCGATCAAGGTCAAAAACACCGCGATCGACCGTATGCAAGCCTTCGCCGACAACATGGAAGCCCGCAACACCTCGAATGGTGCACCCCCTTTGGCTGGTGGGGCCTCGTCTACGAACTCCACCGAAACGAAGCCCGGTGAGACTGCGCATCTTGGAGCCAAGTCATGACGATCGGGTTTGACGAACACCGCCAGATCGCACGGGATCGGTTCTTCGACGTGATGAAGATGCACATCGAAAACAATGACTGGCAACTAACCGACGATGAGTTGGTCAGGACTGCGTTTCGTCGGTACGAGAAGTTGCGTGGTGCGCCGCTGATTGATCCGAATGAGTAGTTCTGATTTTTCGATAGGCCGCCAACCACTCACGTCGAAATTGTTTGCGATCTTTAATTCTTGATGAAATCTGACCCGCGTCATTAATTTCGATTGCAGCCATGATCTGATTGTAGATGCAGTTACGAACTGAAGTTTTGAAGGTTGACGATGTTGCCTCAATTGCTTCTGGATACATGACTTCAATATAGGCAACAACTTCCTTTCCAATATCCATTGCAATTTCTTTGACTAGTTCACGGCTCCAAGATTCTGGTTCGGCGGGTACTGGCAGCATCTTTTTCTCCTAGGAGGGTTAAATTCCTTTAGAACATAGCAGTTCCAACGCAAGTTTCAAGCAAAATGTGTCCACTTTGATGAAAGAAGTGGGTAAAAGCAAGCACGTCAATAGCCCGCAGCAGGCCCTTGCGATCAGTTATGCCATACAACGTCGTGGCAAGGCAACCGGAGGCGTCGTCGGCTATGACGATGGTGGGGCGGTTCCTCAGTCACATATCAATGAAGCAGATGACGCACTTACATTGAATCCGCAAGAAAAGTCATTATATCAGAGGCACTTACGCAATCTATACGGCTCTGGCGGTGTTGATAATCCTGACGGCACTCGATCGACGCTTTTCCAATCAGTCCAAGAACACAATGGTAAATTCTATAACATACCGACTGTTTGGGATGGTAAGATTGAAACTCAGCCTTGGACAAACCCTAATACGGGCGAAACGATGCCCATGCCGAACGATACGGCCTTAAAGAACGTCGAAAAGGCTGGCTGGGATTCCTTTCCTTCATACGACACTCCCGAGGAAGCAGATGCCAGATACAATCAAATGCATGATTTCATGCAAAAAGACACAATTGACTATCAGAATCATGCCAGAGGCGGCGTCGTGAGACGTTCTGGCGGCGTAGTTCCGCATTTTGATGATGGTGGGGCGGTCCAGTCAGTAATCCAAGCCCTATCCCAAGGCAGTCAGGGTGTCGCCGCTCCAGCCCCTCCTAGTTCAACTACCGTACCTTCCGCAACGTCATCTGGCCCGGTTACTCCCTCGCCTCCAAGCAGTGCCACCGTACAGCCTATGAGCGCGTCAGGGACACCGAATACCGGAGTTGCCGCCGCTCCTACCATGGGCGCACCGGGCACACCACAAACGCAGCCTATGGCCTCTGGAGTGGCACAAAACACGATGCCACAGGTCCCAGTACCGCAAGTCCAGGCAGCGAACAGCCCAATGGCTAAAACGCTCATGAAGCGCGGTGGCCGACTGCATCGTGCCGTAGGTGGCTTCGATATGGCAAAAGGCCCCCACCTACAACCGTCACCACTCGCGAGACGTATGGACAACCGCATGACTAGCGGAATGATGAGCGGGATGATGCACGGTCCGATCCTTTCCGCCGTGCCAGGACGTACGGATAGACACAATGTGAACGTTCCTTCAGCTTCCTATGTGATTCCCGCTGATGTCGTTTCCGCCCATGGCCAAGGCAATACTTTGGCGGGCATGAACGTATTGAGCAAACTTTTTAAGCTTGGACCACATGGTTCTTCCATGAAAATGGGGCGAGGACCAGGAGCACCGCAACCACCAAGGGCGATGGCCCATTCAGGCGGCGGGAAGGGCGGCGGATCGTCAATAGGTAGCCCTACACCTGTAGTAGTCGCAGGCGGTGAGATGATAATACCTCCTGAGAACTTGATGGCCGTTGTTCACCCGAACATCAATCATGCCCACGAAATCATGGACAAGTGGGTGCTTAACGAGCGCGCCAAACACATAAAGACACTTAAGGGCTTGCCAGGACCAGCAAAGGACTGATAGGATAGCGGAATCGGGCGACGTGTGGTGCGCCGTCCGATTCCTAACCAACCGAACCATAAGGGGGTTCAAGTGGCTGATGAACAGGATAAACACGTTTCACGCCAAGAAGCAATAGCACTCGGTCTTAAATATTATTTTGGACATCCCTGTAAGCATGGCCATGATGGCAGCAGATACACTAAAAGCAATGTTTGTGTTGAATGTCTGCGGGCGCGGCATAAACGGTATAACAAAGAAAGGCGTACTCGGGCGGGATATAAAGAATATCACAAAAAGACCGCTGAACGCCGCCGCGAATTGGAACGCGCTAGGTATGCTGCTGACCCTGAAAGATTCAGAGCAAGCGCTAGGGCAAAATATGTCAAGAATAGAGAAAAATTAAAGCAAAAAAGCCGAGAGTATTACCGTAAGTCTTATCTCTATGATCCTGAGTATAGGAAAAGAGCACAAGAACGGACTAGGCAATGGGCGTTGGATAACCCAGAGCGTGCAAAATATAATACCAAAGTATCCAAGCATAGGCGTCGCGCATTAGAAGCCAAGGCCGAAGGAACATTCACTGCACAGGACGTAACTGATCTCGTAAAATTACAAAAAGGTAAGTGCGCCTATTGTACTAAGAAACTTAAACTTAAGGATAGGCACGTTGACCATATAATCGCCTTATCTAAGGGTGGTCCAAATTCTCGACAAAATCTACAACTAACCTGCCAAAAATGCAATCTAGAAAAAGGTGCCAAGGACCCAATAGACTTCGCTCGTTCATTAGGTAAGTTGTTATGAAAAAGCGTTTCCTCTGTTGGCATGGTACTTCCGAAGAGAACGCACACTCCATAATGGAGACGGGTTTCGACAAGTGGACCTATTTCGCAGCACATCTTGAAGACGCGCTTGCCTTCGGTGGGCCATTCGTATTTGCCGTGTGGTTTCCAGATGAGCCTACGCATTGGCAATTCCGCATTAGGAGGCGCATCTCACCAAAGCGAATAAAATCACTGACGGTTTTCATGTCAATGACATTGTATGGAGAACCGCAGTACAAAAGTGAGGCAGATGAGGGAACATGAAATCAGTAGACAACGTAGGCGTTACCTTTGCCAATCTTCTCTTGGCTAGAGGTATCTTCAACGGCATCGTGAACGTTACATTAGGATGCTTGCTTTTCGAGCCATCGGATGACGGCAATAAAGTAGAGCCTGCGCCGACGATAACCTCTAGGCTCCGTATGGACGTAGCTTGTGCACGTCAGTTGCGCGATGCTCTTACTTCAATCATTGCATCTGTAGACGCCGAGACGGCACCGCCGCCTGACACTTCCGAAATGGCACGTGAGCGCGACACATTGAACTAATGGAAACCGTTCGGATTGCGACGCGGGCGGACGAGCCTGAAATCATCCGTCTGCTAAAAATCATGCATGCCGAGGGCGGTATGCTTCCATTGTCGATACCTCGTGCGCGTGAAATGTTTAATCGCGCATTCGACAAGACCGGAGGTATTATTGGTGTCATTGGTCCTAAGAATGACATCAAAGCGATGATATTCTTAAACATCTCGCATTATTGGTACACAGACGAATGCCACGTCGAAGAGATATATAATTTTGTCCGGCAGGATCATCGTAAGTCTGAATACGCTAAAGACTTGATAAATTTTGCCAAAGATTGCGCTGACAAGCTTAAAATGCCGCTTGTTATTGGCGTTCTTACTAATCAACGCATGGAAAGCAAAGTTAGGCTGTATCGTCGCATCCTAGGGACACCAGTAGGAGCGTTTTTTGTTTACGGTGCAAATTGGGTCAATCTAGAACTTTCAAATGACGATTTTTGGAAAAGTCTATTTAAGAAAAAGAGTGATTAAGGGAGGCTAATATCGGCCAAAAAGGAAGTCAAACTACGACCTCTACAACGCAACCAAACTCGGTTGCAATGGGAAACTATTACAATCTGCTTTCGCAAGCAGGAAATGTTGCGGCGCAACCATATGTGCCGTATTCAGGAGAACTTGTAGCTCCTGTTAATGCCCAGCAGCAGACTGGTATCGGAAATATAAACCAATATTCAGAAGCTGCACAACCTGCGTTGCAAACTTCCGAGGGCATGGCATATAATGCTGCCCAGCCGATTACGCAATCACAAATTCAAGGGTATATGTCACCATATACTCAGGACGTTGTTAATGCCACGGAACAGCAGTTCCAGAATCAGAACGCGATACAACAAAGCGGCGTTACCGGAAATGCGATTGCGCAAGGCGCGCTTGGTGGTAACCGCTCCGCAGTAGCACAGGGTATTGTAGCAGGGCAGCAACAAGCGGCAGAGGCACCTGTAATCGCTGGCTTGGAAAACCAGGGATATACCACCGGCTTAAATACTGCGCTTACTGAACAGCAGGCAATGGGCCAAGGCGCACTAAGTCTCGGCAACCTCGCAACGGCAGCGCAGAATGCAGGACTCACCGGAGCAAATGCACAGGTCGGTGCTGGTACATTAGAGCAACAGACACAGCAGGCAGCAGATACGGCACAACAGAACGCATTCTATCAGCAAGAATTTGCACCGGAAGCAATGCTATCTTGGGAATCTGGCATTGATACTGGCGTAGGTTCGCAAATGGGTGGAACGTCAACCACCAC
>Ga0326727_10016430_pt1 | contig 15623 bp, 12 predicted proteins | sample MB2enrmetagenome_FD_207643 | JGI IMG/M metagenome (GOLD analysis project Ga0326727, IMG submission 207643) | Lab enriched peat soil microbial communities from McLean, Ithaca, NY, United States - MB29MY | ecosystem: Environmental > Terrestrial > Soil > Wetlands > Peat | place: USA: New York... | reverse complement strand
CGCGCGTGCTCAGCCTCACCGCTTCGAGCGATTTTTCGATGTGCAGCTCGCGGCCGCGTCCGTAGTCGAACATGCGGTAGGTCAAATCGCAGTTCTGCTGCGTCTCCAGCAAAATCGATCCCGGCCAAATCGAGTGCACCGTTCCGGCATCGACAAAAATCATGTCTCCGGCGGCGACCGGCAGCATGTTCAGGCTGGCCTCGAGGGTTCCCGCGCGAATTCCTTCCTCAATTTGCGCGAGCGTGGTGCCGGGCTTGACCCCGACCGCGACCTCCGCTCCCGGCTCGGCTTCAAGCGCATACCAGCACTCCGTCTTGCCGCGCGGCTGGCCGTATTTGTGCGCCATTTTGTCGTCGGGATGCACCTGCACGCTGAGCTTTTCCCGCGCAAAAATGGTCTTGATGAGCAGCGGTGAATCGGCCGCGTGCGCCTCGACGCCAAGCAGTGCTGTCTGCGCTTCGGCGAAGAGCGCAGCGAGCCGCTTGCCAGCATAGGGTCCGGTCGCCACGAGGCAATCGTCGCCGGTTAGCCAGACTTCGCCGATGGGATCGCCCTCGGCCACGCGATCATACCAGGGGCGCAGATCGCGGAATCCCCAGACGCGCGGAGTGAACCGCGGCTCAATGCGAAACGGCGCCATCGGAGAGCGCTGGGAGTCGATCATGCGTGCAACCGTCCTATTGAACCCTGGAATCAGCGGACGCGGTCTGCCTGCGGCCGCGCCTATCGCAGAAACTCTACACGAACCGGCAGTTTTAAGCTCGACCACATCTTGTCCGTGGTCCAGGCCCTGGCTTTGCGCGTGATTGCGAGGGCGAGACATGCTCGATCGCCGAGAGATAGCGCGCCAGATCTCTTCGCCAATTCGGCCGCAAGCTCGGCTTCAGCACGGCTAAAGGGCACGACCTCCACCCCCGGCAGCATCGAGGCTAGTTTCTTTGCGTCCATGATGGGACTGTCGCGTTGCAAGCGGGTTAAGGTCTCACACCAGTTCGCTGAGCTCATGGCAATCGGGATTTGCTGAGCCTGAATAAGCGCCATCACGCGGTTCCCGCCTGGTTCATTGAGAATCAATGCCAGCGCCGCGGATGCGTCCAGCACCACCCTACTCACCGGCTGCCTCGCGCCGGGCCGCTTCGTGGCGCTCTTCCAGAAACTCGTCCAGAATCCCCTTCAAGCTGCCCCGTTGAGCGATGATCGACGCGCGGATCTCTTCAAGCGCCATTTTCATGCTCAGCAGCCGGATCGACCCGTTGTCCTCGATCACTGTCAATCGATCCCCCGTTTTCAACCGGAATTTCTTGCGAATGGCCGCGGGAAGAACGATTCTTCCACTTTCTCCAAGAACTACCGTTTCTGTCATAATATGATACTCCATTCCTATTATGACAGATCTTTTCGTTCTTGCCATTTTTCTGCCGATATTCCGTATTGGTTTCAAAGTGACCGGCGTTCCATGTTTGCCCTGCCTGAGCACGCATTGCGCCTGAGCCTGCTCGCGCATCGTAGCCGTCATTGAACGCGTCTCCGGCGCGCAGCCGGGTTTCGTTCTTGCCGGACGTTCGTTGCGGGAAGTGGAAGTCCGCGAGGCGCAAGTGGGGCACATGGCCGGCTTGGCATGGATTGGAATGCTGGGGTTAATCCTGTTTGGAACCGCAGCTTTCGGCTGGTTTACGCGGGCGAAGATTTCATGACGCATTTCGGCAGGCCGCCCACGGTTTGCTAATCTTGGCGCAGCATGAACAGACAGGCTGTGCTGCTTGCCGGGTTTCTTCTCTGCTGTCTTCTTCCATCTACCGCGCAAAAGAAGGTTCCGCAGAGGGCTATCCGCTTTCAAGGCGCGCCCCAATATACGCAAGAGGAGTTGCTTGCGGCTGCCGGCCTGAAACCGGGCGCGCGCCTGAACGCCAGCGACGTAAAAGCGCACGCCAAGCAGCTCAACGATACGGGCTTTTTCGCGGTGGTCAGGTTCAGCAACGACAGCAAGGGGCTTCTCTTCACTTTGATGCCCTCCAGCCAGCTCTTCCCCATGCATCTCGACAATCTGCCACTCAAGCCGGGTAAAGAACTCGACGACGAAGTCCATGCGCGCTTCCCGCTCTATCACGATCTCTTGCCCGCCAATGGCTCCACGGTCGATGGAATCAGCCAGATGCTTGAAGAAATGCTGGCGGCCCAAGGCGTCAAAGCTACGGTAAAAGCCGCCCTCACCAGCGGGCTAGGCCCCAAAAAGATCACCGCCATGAACTTCACCATTACGTCTCCGCCGGTGCGCATAGGCCCAATCCAGCTTGCCGGCGTCTCGCCCGGCATGCAGGCCAAGGTCAATGCCCTTGTCAACGGCCAAACCGGAAACGCATTCGATACGGAGAACACCGCAATCGGGCTGCAGCGCGCATTCGAGGATCTCTACCAGGATTTGGGTTACGCGGCCGTCGAAGTCGATGTGAACCAAGTCGAGCCTCCCATCGTCTCGGGGCAATCTTCAGACCAATCTTCTGATTTGGCCGTTGAAATACCCTTCTCGGTCACGGTCAGGGAGGGTGGAGTCTACAAGCTCGGCACAATCAGTTATCCGGCTGATGCGCTGGCTTCGCGCGCGGAGGTGGAGAAGGTATTGTCCAAATACCCGGCCGGTTCGGGACGGCCGCTCGATCTGTTTCTCCTTGCCGTTCGCGACGCCTATCATGCCAGGGGCTATCTCGATTGCTCCATCGTCTCTCACGCCTCGTTCAACGAGGCCACACATATCGTGGATTACAGTCTCGATATCGCTCCCGGCCCTCTCTATCGAATGGCCGCAGTTCAATTCGATGGCGCCCCCGCTGCCATGGCCGCCAAACTCACGCGCCTATGGAAGATGGCGCCCGGCGAGGCTTTCGATGAAAGCTACGTCTCGGGCTTCGCCGCTCGCGCACAAAAGCAGGATCGCTCCCTTGCGAAATGGATGCAAACCGTAATCACCACCTACGACATAAAGGCCGACCCAGCCACGCACGAGGTCAACTCCATCTTCCACTTCGCCAAGGCCGTGCAGAGTGGGCGGTAGGTCTCTGACCGTGTGATCTCGAACCTGGCGATTGCCAATCCCAGGTCCCAAAATCGGGGTCTGGGGCACCCCATTTCGCGCGAAACGCAGCGGTCAGAGACCTAGTGTGGTGTCCCAGGAATTCACGGCATAAATGGCTAGAAGCAACCGCAGATCCTTCGACTCCGTTTGCCGCACAAAACGCGGCAAGCTCCGCTCAGGATGACAACGTTTATTGATGCGAACTTTAAAGACGGGACACCAGGAGTGCGCCGGGGTTCTGGCCGCATAAGGGAGTTTCTTTGGGTTCGCGTATTCCCAGGTCCCAAAACCGGGATCCTTCGACTTCGCTCAGGACAGGCTCTGGGGCACCCGGACAATCCCGCCTGAACGCCAATGGCGCCGAAGGCTCGGCTGCCTTAATGGCAAATTACTCCCACTCGATTGTGCCCGGCGGCTTTGAGGTCACGTCGTACACCACGCGATTGATGCCGCGCACCTCGTTCACGATGCGGTTGGAGATCTGCTTCAGCAGCTCGTAGGGCAGCGGCGTCCAGTCGGCGGTCATGCCGTCTTCGGAGTGCACGGCGCGGATGGCTGCGGTATAGGCATAGGTGCGCTGGTCGCCCATCACGCCCACGCTCATCACCGGCAGCAGCACGGCGAAGCTCTGCCAGATCTTGGTGTACAGGCCCGCCGCCTTGATCTCGTTGACCACGATCTCGTCGGCCTCCTGCAGTAGCGCCACGCGCTCCGGCGTCACCTCGCCCAGGATGCGCACCGCCAATCCCGGCCCCGGGAACGGCTGGCGGCTCAGGATTTCTTCGGGCATGCCGAGGTCGCGCCCGATGCGGCGGACCTCATCCTTAAACAAGTCGCGCAGCGGTTCGATCAGCTTGAGCTTCATCCGCTCCGGCAGGCCGCCCACGTTGTGGTGGCTCTTGATGGTCTGGCTCGGCCCCTTTACGCTCGACGACTCGATCACATCGGGATAGAGCGTGCCCTGCACCAGCCAGTCGAGTTTGGCGCCGGGGCCGCCGGCCTCGCGCGCGATGCGGTTGGCCTCCTCCTCGAAGACGGCAATAAACTCCGCGCCAATGCGCTTGCGCTTGATCTCGGGATCGGTGACGCCGGCCAGTTTCTCAAGGAAGCGCGCGCTGGCGTTCACGGCCACGATGTTCAGCCCCAGCTTGCCACGCAGATTGGCCTGCACATTCGCGAATTCGTTTTTGCGCAGCACGCCGTTGTTGACAAAGATGCAGGTCAACCGGCTGCCGATGGCGCGGTGCACCAGCATGGCCGCGACCGACGAGTCCACGCCCCCGGAAAGGCCGCAGATGACGTGCCCCGCGCCCACTTTTTCGCGGATCGAGGCTACGGTGCTCTCGATGAAATGCGCCGGCGTCCAATCGCCGCGCGCGCCGCAGATTTGAAAGAGGAAATTCGCGATGAGTCGCGGCCCCAGCGGGGTATGGTGCACCTCGGGATGAAACTGCACGGCCCAGATGCGGCGCTCCTCGTTGGCAATCCCGGCCAGCGCATTGGCGGAAACGGCAACGCGGCGAAATCCGGCGGGCAGCTCCAGCGCCTCGTCGCCGTGGCTCATCCAGACGTGAATGGACGGCGGCAATCCGGCGAATAACGGCGTAGCGTGTTCTTCGATGGTCACTTCGGCGTGCCCATACTCCCGCTTGGGCGCCGAGCGCACCTTGCCGCCCAGATGATGCACGATGAAATGCAGCCCGTAGCAGACCCCCAGCATGGGCACGCCCAGTTCCAGTACGCGCGGATCGGCAGCCGGCGCGTCGGCGTCGTACACCGACGACGGCCCGCCGGAGAGGATCAGGCCGATGGGTTTGCAGGCTCGGATTTCGTTGAGAGGCGCCGTGCAGGGGAGCACCACCGAGAAGACATTCTGCTCGCGGATGCGCCGCGCGATGAGCTGCGTATACTGCGACCCGAAATCGAGGATGACAATTGTCTGGGTGTCCACGCTCCAGTGTGGCAGGGGGCGGGGCGGCGTGTAAAGAACTGGATGATGAGCTGCCTTCCGTCCGGTGCATCAGGCAGCCGGCCCGTCAGAAATCGCCTGACAAATGCGCCAATCTCCGGGTAACTTTGTGTAGTGATTCCGCCAGCCGCAGCCCGCGCAAACACGCTGAAGACCCTGGGCATCGCTGCTCGCCCGACCCTTCTGTTCGTGGTCGCCTTTGCGCTCAGCATCACGCCTCACGAAGCCGCTCACGCCCTGACCGGCTACCTCCTCGGCTTCAACTCGACGATCTTTCAGATGTGGGTGAACCCCGATCGGGCGGGAGCCACGCCGGCTCAGCTTGCAACAATCGCCGCTGCCGGGCCGATCTTCAGCCTGACCGCCGGTACGATCTGTTGGCTGTTTTATGCATCGCGCTTCAAGCGGCGCCCCTTCGGGCTAGTCTTTCTCATGCTGGTTCTGGTGGGAATCGATTCCTTCCTCGGTCCCATGGCCGGCGCCGCCTTTGGCGGGGACTTCCACACCGCCTTTGGTTTTCTCGGCACGCCCGCATGGGCTTGTGTCGCAGTCTCCATAACCGGCTTCGTGCTTCTCGCGGCCTTCATGTTTCAAATGGGGCAGGAGCTCGAAGGCTGGGTGCCGCGCGACTTTGGCCGGGTTCCGTCTGTGCTTGGCGCGACCGTTGCGCCCCCAGTAATTGGAACCCTGCTCGCACTGAGCCTGTATTGGCCGCTGCCGGGAATCCTCGTCCGGTCGACCCTCGGCGGATCCGCCATCTGGGTCTTTGCCGTCATCGGAGCGGCCTTCGCGGTCAGGCGGCCGCACCCGGACCGCGAGCTTCGCGCCTTCACGCGAGCCGATGCGGTCCTCGCCATCGCGGCGGTGGTCATGGTGAGGATCTTCGCCATGGGGATTCGTCTAGCTCGCTGAGTCGTAGTCCCGCTCCATTCGCACTTCAGGGGCCCCTACGGCAGCTTCGCTGCGGCGGCGATCGGGTGTCAGCGATCCTTGCCGGCGAGGAACACGCGCGGCCTGAAGGGCTCGGCCTGCCGCGCTGGGAACTGATCGAACCACAGCGGCGCGCAGGAATTCGCCCCAGGCCGGATTTTGGCGATGACTTTTCCCGCCCGCGCACGTCCAATCGCCGACTGTTCCTTTGAAATTGGCGGTGCGGCGGCTCAATTTGGGACAAGGCCAGCCGCTCCGCGCCACAACACTTGAAAATCAAGGTCTTGCCCGGTCCGGGGTGGAAACTAGGCACAACCCGGCCTCGCCTTTTACAATGCATCAGGGATTCCATCCCAACCCAGCACTGCTCGGGAACGATGAAACTTGGCGCGGCCTGCCCGACCAGGATGAAGGAATAGCATGAAGTTGACGAAATTCGGCAAGGCGCTTGCGATGGGCGCCCTTTCGGCGGCCGTCGTTTTTGGCGTGACGTCTTGCGTAGAGAGTTATACGGTTGGTTTTTTGTATGTGACCGGAACGGTCACCGTCTCGACCGGTAACAACGGCATCATCACCGGCTTCAAAATCGATCACAATACCGGCCGCTTGACGCCGGTGAATGGCCTGCCGATCGCTTCGGGCGGAGCCAATCCGGTGCGCGCCTTCCTGACCCTTGGCAGCCGGTTTCTTTATGTCCTGAACCGGGGCGTGAATGCCTCGGGCAGCGGCGATTGTTACGGTACAGGCGCGAATGCCTGTCTCAACTCCAACATCACGCAATTCGCCGTCGGCGGAGACGGCATTCTCACTCCGCAGGAAACCTTCTATACCCAGGGAATCAACCCCTTCCGGATGATTGTCGACGGCTCGGGCGCCTACCTTTTTGTTCTGGACCACGACGCGCCCGACAATGCCAACCCGTCGAGCACGGATAACTGCGCGCTCGCCCTGGGACCCTCGGTGACCACTTGCGGCGACATCACCGTTTTTAAGATCGACCAAAGCACCGGCCGTTTGTCGCTGATTGTGAATGCCCAGGTGACGGCGGCGAATGGCGAGCCCATCAACTATTTTCCGATTCCGGCCAACCCGGTCGATTTTGTGCTTTCCGGCTCGAGCGTCCTGACCCTCGCTGGAGCGCCCAGCCCCACATCCTACCCGTACACCGGGGGAACGCTGGTCTTTCCGTATGCCTACGCGGCCAGCACCGGGCAGTTGACGCTAAGCCAGAACAGCTCCCAGCCGCTGGGCATCAAACAGGGCACGGCAATCGTAAGTGCCGGGGGAGTGATCTACGTGCTGGATAACGAGCCCATCACCATCACGTTCAACAACACAAGCACCACATCGCAAAGCCAGATTCTGCCCTTCACGGTGGGCGGAAGCGGCGCCTTGCAGGCAGAACCCAGCGGCATCATCCCCGACGACCCCACGCTTTCCAACCCCATCTACGTTTTGCTCGAGAACAAGGGCAAATTTGTCTATGTGGCCAACCAGGGCAACAACGCCATAGGGCCTAACCCGGAAAGCGGCATCTCCGGGTACTTTCTGACCACCGCGCCTGCGTACCAGTTGAGCTTCATTGCCGAAGAGCCGTTCGGTTCCGGATCGGGGCCGCAGTGCATCGTTGAGGACCCCTCCAATCAGTTCATTTACGAAGCCAACGAATACGACTCGACCGTGACCGGCCGAGTGCTTGATCCCAACACCGGCGACCTCGACGACATGCGTGTCGTCAGCACGTACAAGCTCCAGGGTCCGCCATCCTGGTGCCTGGTCGATGGGCGCACAAGTTAAAGTCGCGCGCCGTTGCGCCGCGGGCCCGGGCAGGCGCGGTCCGGCGCGTTGGTCCTCATGCCAGACTTCGCAACCTGCGCAGTCTGGTGGAAGCGAATGCCAAAGCGCCCGCATGCCGGCGGTGCCGGGATGCGAAGTTCAAAACGGTTTTTTGAGGGGCCTGTGGATCGGCTCCATTGATGAAAGATGCGCATGAAGCTCAACAAATCGAGCCAGCTTGTGCTGGCCGGAGCGGCCAGCCTCCTGGCAGCATCGCTTGTGACTGCCTGCTCCCAGCTGACGCAAACTCTGACCGTGGATTTTGTTTACGTGGCCAGCGCCAAGGCGGCCGGCGCCAACAATTACGGGGAGATCGACGTCTTCGAAATCAACTCCGAGTCGGGCCGCATGCGCCAGATTCCGACTTCGCCGTTCCCTTCCCAGGGCCGTAACCCGGTGGCCGAGGCCGTCTCAGTCGATTACGGCAGCCTCTTCGTCGTCAATGAAGATGACAACACCATCGAACAATTCGCCATCGGCAGCGACGGCAAGCTCTATCCCTACAACACGGTGAATACGCCGGGAATCTTTCCCCTGGCCATCGCCGTCAATCAGACGAATCTGTTTATCGTCGATCTCTACCAGCCGCTTCCCATCTGCTCCGACGCGGATCCCTGCTCCGGCTCCATCGGCGTTTTTGCGCTGACTCCCGCCAACGGTTCCACGCCCGTCGCCATTCAAACGCCGCCGATCACGAATCCTGCCGTCAGCGGGCAATACTGGCCGCTCACGCTCTCCGGCGCCAATGCTTCGCATGTCATTGTCCCCACGGCCGTCAATGTCCTCGCTTCAGGCGCTTATGTTTACGTCACCACTTACGATTCTTCCGTCACGCCGAGCATCGGCTACGTTTTCGGCTTCGCCGTCGGTTCGGGCGGTGTGCTGACACCCTTGAGCGGCTCGCCTTATGCGGCCGGCGTTCATCCCTCGGGTATCGCCAGCGATGCGACCAGCACCTATGTTTACGTCACCGATTTCACCGCCGGAAACGTGCTGGGCTACAAGGTGGCGTCGGGCAATTTGACGGCGCTCGCCGGCAGCCCCTTCCACGCCGGCAACCAGCCTTCCGCCATCGTCGTCGATCCGTCCTATCCATACGCCTATGTGGCCAACTCGCTTGACAGCAATGTCACTGCCTACTCCATGAGCGGCGGCGCTCTTACGCCTATTGGCACCTACTCCACCGGCCTGCAGCCGGTGGCCATTGGAATCGATCCTTCGACGGAACATTTCCTTTACACTCTCAACTTCCTTGACAACACCGTCTCCGGCTTTGAGTTGAGCACCACCAACGGAACACTTCTCGATTCGCAGTACTCTCCCTTCCCGAGCAACGCGAATCCGACTGCTGTCACGGCGATTCCGCACAACGGCACCGGGTCCGGGATCACGCCGTGAGATCCGGCGGCCGCCCCGCTCCGGAGACGGCGCCGTAGCAATCCCCCGTATCTGCCTTTTACAATGACCACGGGGGCAACATCAACGAGTTTTCTTGGGGCTTGTACTGACGGGCCCATGACGAAGGAAGCGCATGAAGTTCAGCAAATTGAGCCAGCTTTTACTGGTCTCTGCCGTCGGCCTGATCCTGGCCACCCTCCTGACTGCCTGCCAGCTTGTCACCATCGACTATGTCTTCGTGACTTGTTCCGCAGGCTCCTCGGCGGGCAGCTCCGGCGAAATTTATGTCTATGCCGTGGATTCAGAGTCCGGCGCATTGCGCACCGGCGCGTCCACCGTCGCCTCCGGCGGGACCGGACCGATCGCGATGGCCACCACGTCGGACTATTACAACCTGTACGTTGCCAACCAGGGAAGCAAAAATGTTGTCCACTTCAGCGTCAGTGACCACGGCGTGCTGACGCAGAAGGACGTGGTCACTTTGCCGGCCGCTCCCGTCTCCGTTGCCGTCAATGCCGCCAACACTTATCTCTATGTAGTTTCGGGCACCAGTTCCGCCACGCTCACCGAGTATCCGCTCAGTTCAGGCGCCATCGGGTCGGCGACTGCAACGCTGTCTCTTACCGTTCCCGGATATACCACCGATACCATCGTGCCCACTGGCGTAACCGTGCTGGCCAACAGCAGCGCTGTGTATGTCACGGCCTACGACAAATCCGCGTACAATCCGGGTGGAAGCACGACCAGCAACGCCAATCCCGGCTGGCTCTTTGGATACTCAGTAGGCACAGGCGGCGCTTTGACCCCGGTTTCCGGCAGCCCCGACCAGGCCGGCGTCAAACCTTCAGCCCTGGCGACGGATCCCGCCAGCCGCTTCATCTACGTCACCGATTTCGCTTCAAACCAATTGATCGGCTACACCGTTCTGGCGAGCGATTCGCTGCAGTTCATGGTCAACGGTCCCTTTAAAACGGGGAACCAGCCCACTGCCGTGACCATCGATCCGCGTGGTATCTACATCTACCTCAGCAACTCCTTGGATTCGACGGTTTCGGCCTACTCGATCTCTCTGCCCACCGGCGCGCCCTCCACGGTCGTCAGCACATCAGGCTCCGCGGCAAACGCTACCGATACTCAGCCGGTGTCGATTGTCGTGGATCCGGCGCTCGGCCGGTTTGTCTATACGGCGAATTATGTAGGCAATTCCATTTCCGGCTTCAGGCTCGACCCCAATACCGGCACGTTATCGCAAACGCAGGCCACGCCCTACCCCACTGGCGCCAACCCGACATTCGTCATCTCGGTTCCGCACGGCAACCATTCCATTCAGGCGGTCATCGACTAGAGCGGTTGGACAGTGAGCAATAGCCAATAGGCAGAGTTCACTGCCCCCTGTTCACTGGCTTTTGATCGCAGTCGTGGCGTGCATCCACTCCCGCAGCTTGCGTTGCGCCGGCTTCTCGATGAAGTGCAACGCAAAGATGGCCAGGACAATCAGCAACACGTAGCTGATCCACGGATCGAAGCGGCTGAGTCCCAGCATCTGCAGCACGTGCGTGTCGTGAATCATGTTCCACAGGTTGAAGTGCAGCAGGTAGAGGCAGTAGCTGGCCTCGCCCACAAACACCAGCGGGCGCACGCCCAGCGCATGCGCCAGCGGGTTCTCGCCGGCCAGCCCCAGAATGATGCAGGCGAAGAGCGGCATGAGCAAGCCGTCGTGGATGATGGCATAGGGCACCAGCGGCCCCAGGCTCAGCAGGGCATAAATTCCGCCGAATCCGATCAGGCCCAGACCCAGGCGCAAGTGCGCCGTACGCTCGATCATCCGGTCCAAATCGGCCAGCATCACGCCGAAGATGAAGCTGAAGACGTGCGAGTAGGGAGTGTATTTGAGCGCCCACAGCCATGGGCCATAACTCCACCGGTCCGGCCATGTGATGCCGTCGGGATTGAACGCCATGTAAAGAGCGCCGGGAACCAGGCCGAGCATCCACACGCCGGCCATCTTTCCCAGGTGCGGCCCGATCCGCTCTGGCCGCTTCCACTTTGCCACCCACGGAAAAATTACGTAATAGGCCGCTTCGGCCGACATGGTCCACGCTGGCGTATTCATGAAGGTAGATACTGCCGGAACAAAGCCCTGCAGCAGCAGAGGCGTCAACACTACCCCCGTCCAGAACATGGCATGCGTCAGGGTCTGGTACTCCGAGCGCAATTGCCCCAGACTCAGCAACAAGCCCAGGAAGTAAATGGGATAGATGCGCGTGAATCGCGCCTCCCAGAAGCGCTTGCGGTCGAGTTCCCCGTTGCGCGCCCGCTCGGCGTAGTTATAGGCAAGCACGAATCCCGACAGCAAAATGAAGTAGCTGACCGAAATAAATCCCGCGTTGACCACCGGGGCCAGGAACCCGAACCACTGGGGATTGGAGAAGTGAAAAAAGACGATGTTGATGGCCGCGAAGCATCGCAAGCCTGTCAAAGCTTTCAGCGGCGCTGGCTTGCGAGTCTCCACGAACAGTTAGACGTCTCCAAAAGGCAGGGAACAAGGGACCGAGGGACCAAGGGAACAAGAAAGCGAAGGGAATAGGAATTAGGGAACAGGGAATGAATCAAGGATCGTTGGATGAAGGCGAAATCAGAAAGCGGGCAGCTGCCCCGGCCCGGTTTTCTATTCCCTACTCCCTACTGGCAACTCCCTGGTCTTACGCCGTGACCAGCGATCCGACCTTTTCGCCCAACACCACCCGGCGGATGTTTCCCGGGTGATTCATGTTGAAGACGATCATAGGCAGGTTATTGTCCTTGCACATGCTCACCGCGGTCAGGTCCATCACTTTCAAGCCCTGCTGCAGGATCTGCATGTACGTGATGTGGTCGTACTTCACGGCGTCTTTCACCACCACCGGGTCAGCGTTGTAGACGCCCTCCACCTTGGTGCCCTTCAGCAGCACATCGGCCTTGATCTCCATGGCGCGCAGGCTGGCCGCGGTATCGGTGGAGAAGAACGGATTTCCCGTGCCCGCCGCGAAAATTACTACGCGGCCCTTTTCGAGGTGCCGCACGGCGCGCCGCCTGATATACGGCTCGGCGATCTGGTTCATGAAGACCGCGGTCATCACCCGGCATTGCACCCCGCGCTGCTCCAGAGCGTCCTGCAGGGCGATGGCGTTGATGACCGTGGAGAGCATGCCCATGTTGTCGGCGCTCACGCGGTCCATCTCCTTGGCCTGCTCCTCGACGCCGCGAAAGAAGTTGCCGCCGCCAACCACCAGGCCGATCTGGACGCCCAAAGCGTGAATCTCGGCCAGCTCGCCGGTAATCTCGGATACCTTTTCGGCGTCAATGCCAAAATCGCGGTCGCTGGCGAGCGCCTCTCCCGATAACTTGAGTACGATTCTCTTGTACATGTCGTTTCGAGTATCGCATACGCACGGACGGTTGCGCTTCCGCGACACAAGGAAATGAGGGACAGAGAAGAATCACCCGCCTGCAACCGATCTGCGGGAACCGGCGGCCGAGAATCAAGCCGACGCTTGATCCCGTCAACCCCGCCTGAAAGGAATCTGTTCCCTGCTCCCTGCCGATTGATACACTCGACTTGCAATGAATCTCAGCCAAATGGAGAAAGCGATCGAGCGGCACTTTGCTGCCGGACCGGCCGCGATCGGCGACGCCGCGGCGATGACGGCCTTCCTCGCGCTGCGCTCGGCTCTCGAATCCGGCGAGGTGCGTGCTGCGGAGCCAGACGCCGCCGCGCCCACCGGATGGCGCGTGAATGCCTGGGTCAAACGGGGCATCCTGCTCGGCTTTCGCCTCGGCGCGATGGAAGAGATGCCTGCCGCCGGCCTGTCCTTTGTCGACAAGCACACCTACCCGGCCCGGCATTTCACTGCCGGCGACGGTGTGCGCCTGGTCCCTGGAGGCTCGTCGGTTCGCGCCGGAGCCTACGTAGCGCGCGGCGTGGTCTGCATGCCTCCCATGTACATCAATGCGGGAGCGTATGTGGACGAAGGCACGATGGTCGATTCGCACGCGCTGGTCGGCTCATGCGCGCAGGTCGGCAAGCGCGTTCACCTGAGCGCGGCAGCGCAGATCGGCGGCGTGCTGGAACCGGTGAACGCCAGCCCGGTAGTCGTCGAGGACGATGTGCTGGTGGGCGGCAACTCGGGCGTCTACGAAGGAACCATCGTGCGCAAAGGCGCGGTGCTGGCCGCCGGAACCATCCTCACGCGCGGCACTCCGCTGTTCGATCTGGTGAACGGCGATGTACTTCGCGCCTCGGGCGACCTGCCGCTCATCGTCCCCGAAAACGCCGTGGTCGTGCCCGGCACGCGCGCCGTGAACAAGGGCAAGGGCCATCCCCAAAGCGAAGCTTGGGGCCTGAGCCTGTACGCCCCTGTTATCGTCAAGTACCGCGACGATAAGACCGATCTCAGCACCACGCTCGAAGATTTGCTACGGTAAAGGCCGCCCCGTTTTCCCTGACACGCCTAATTGCATTGGGCGCTGAAAAACATTGCAACCGCGCGAAAGTTGTGTATATCTGGGGTAGACATGCCCTCCTTCGACTTCAAAACGAAATATCGCATCCCCAACAGACTTATTCCGTGGCCGAAGCGCCGCTCCAAACCGCGCGCGGCAAAGAATGAGGAGACAGGGTTCCTCAAGAGCGTTATAAGCGCATTTGCTCTCGTCACAGCCTGGGTATTTGTCGTCGGATGGACATACCTCCACACCTACTACCTCGACTTCGGGATTAACGCGGACTCCCTCGGCTTTCCCATTTATCGCTACTTTGTCCTGACCTTCACGCAATTCGTAACCCTCCAGAGATATGGCCTGGAAACCGGAGTAATGCTGGTCTTGTTCTTCTTCGCTACATGGATGGGGATGCAAACCAGGAGCAAAGTTGCGGCCATGATCATCAGTTTCTCCTACCTCTTGCTGTTCTGGGCGGGGTTTCACTTCACTGTTCAGGACGCCAAGGCGGAGGCAAGAAGAGACATGGGGCTGTGCAGCACTCGTCCGCAACTTATGGTCGAGATGCCAAACGTCGGCCAGATCAAGTACGATTGGGCCTCCGACGCGATTCGCTCATCGTATGACTTGCGACTTCTCGCCGAAACCAATGATCAAATCTTCGCCTTCGTCCCAATCAACACGGATACGACTCAGCCAACCTACCAAGTGAAAGTGCTGGCAATTGACAAGCACGAACTGCTGGCGACAACCCGCATCGTGACGCTGACCAATCGGGAGGAGCCAATCCCATGCAAGCAGCAAAAATAACGATTTCAGCCGCATTCTTGCTCGCCTCGTGCGCCTCTGCCCAGAAGGTCGAGGTTTGGCAGAAAGGCGCAAACCAGCCGGAGCAGATCGATTATGGCCAAGTTTCCTTTCCAGAGAATGCCACCTCGCTGACCGTGAGCAGCACGGTCCCCAACGGGCCGGGGGGGGCCCTAACGTCTAGTCAAAGTTTCGATCTCACATCGACGCAAATCGTAATTACGCCCGGGGCTCAAGATCCGTCCGCTCCCGTGAACGAAGCAGGTAGCTCCGGGGCGGCCTCTTGGTCCTTACACCCCAAAGACACTGTTCTCATGCAGTACCAAGTACAGCAGATCCAAAGGGAAGAGCAGCAACGCCAAGCAGTGGTCAAGGCGGATCAAGCCGCGATGAGCACCCCAACCGATCTGCGGACGTGCCACAGGGTGCGCGGAATCGATCGGCTATATGAGACCTTTAGCGATCAGCCCCCGACTTCGAAGATTACGGTAGGAGAATTGGTCTCAATTACTGGAGAGGCCGTCTGGTTCAAAGCCAACACTGACACGGCCGCAAAGCTTCATCGATTGGATGAAGTCACAAGAATTGAAATCAGCTACTGCCGGTAGATTCCCCGGCGGCCGACCGGGGCGAGTCTGCGCAATGACCTGGTTAAACCATCCCACATCTCACGCGTGCCGCGCCGCCCGCGCCCCTACGGCGCCGGAATCGGTCAACGGACCCGGATCTGGCGCGTCTAAACAGTTGAAAGTGTGTAGCTCGCAAAATCCTATGAGAATCAAGACTTCAAATTGCCCAACTCTTTCGCTGATCGCCCTTTCGCTGCTTGCCCTTCCCTGCCTGTGCGGATCCGGTCTGGCCCAGCAGCCCTCCACCACGCAACCCATGACCAACATCAAAGTCCAGGCGCGCGAAGTCCTGCTGCCGGTCACGGTCATTGACAAAAAGGGCGCTCTCGTCACCAATCTGACCGCCAAGGACTTTACGCTGACCGAGGATGGCCGCCCGCAGGTGATCAAAAGCTTTACCACCCAGAGCAACCTGCCCTTTCGCCTGGGCCTGCTCGTCGACACAAGCCGCAGCGTTTACTCGGCGATGGACAGCGAGCGTAAAGCCGCGGAGAAGTTCGTGGAA
>Ga0326727_10016429_pt1 | contig 15623 bp, 10 predicted proteins | sample MB2enrmetagenome_FD_207643 | JGI IMG/M metagenome (GOLD analysis project Ga0326727, IMG submission 207643) | Lab enriched peat soil microbial communities from McLean, Ithaca, NY, United States - MB29MY | ecosystem: Environmental > Terrestrial > Soil > Wetlands > Peat | place: USA: New York... | reverse complement strand
CAGATGAAGAAGTCGCTCGCTTCTTCGCGGGCCGGCCTCGCTTCGCGATCCGCCGCGGCGGACAATTTGGCGCGGTGTTTTTTGGGGGGATGGGGGCCGCTTGGGAGAGTCATAAGATTTTCTCTTGTGGAATTTCGGCCAGGGGAGCATCATAAGGACGGGGCAGGATTCCCCCTTGCCTGGAGGTTTCTATGAAGCGAAATGTCTTTCTGTTGGCGGCCCTGTGCGCCATGGGCGTCGTTGCGGCGCAAGCTGCTGGTACAACTTCGAGCACGGGATGGATCTCCGACTCGATGTGCGGCGCAAAACATGCCGGCAGTGGTGCGGCCTGCGTGAAGAAATGCATTGAGGGCGGAATGAAGCCGGTGTTTGTCGATTCCGATAAGCAGGTGTGGGCCATCGACAATCCCGACGCGGTGAAGGCTTTTTATGGAGCTAAAGTGACCGTGACGGCGACCGAGGATGCAGCGAATAAGAGCGTGCATATTGAGTCGATTGTCGCGGCCAAGTAGGGCCATCTCAGGGCCGGAACCCGATTAGGACTCGCCATGCCGTCCAAAGTCTGCTAGTGTCGTATCGGTTGCCCTTTCCCGGCCGGTTCGTCTGCTGGCCGAGGTCCGGGGCTGAACGATTGAAAGCGACCGGAAAATCCATGGCGCGAGCAATTTGGAACGGCAGAGTGATTGCGGAAAGCGATCAGATCATGGAAGTGGATGGGACCGTCTTCTTCCCCGAGTCCGGCCTCAAACGGGAGTATTTTCGTCCCAGCACCACCACATCGACCGATCCCGCGAACGGGCAGAAGCGGTACATGACCGTGGTGATCGACGGGCAGGACAACCAGGACGCCGCCTGGTACTACCCCGACCCCAAGCCGATGGCACGCAAGGTGAAGGGCTATGTGGCTTTCTGGCGGGGCGTCGAAGTGGAGAAGTAGCAAAGACAGGTGTCGGGTTTCAGGTGTCAGGGATCAGAAATGACATCACCCGCCGGTCGTTCCTCGCTGAAACCTGAAACCTGTCATTGCGCTTGCAGTTGATCGAGCGGCAGGCGGACGAGGAATCAGGTCGAGCCCGGTTCGGATTTCACGCTCCGATGGCCGCAATGCTTGCGCACGATGCGCATGGCATTGCCGAGTCCCCAACCAAGCCCACTGGCGGGCGCATTCGTTGTAGAGAGCGGATTGAAGATGCGCTCTTGCAGCTGGGTGCGCTCGTCGTTCCGCGGCCGCGCGCCAGGGATGAACTTGACCGTGTTCTATCTGCCCGCGTTGAATAGGAAGAGTATCTTTGCAAAGAGAATTTACCCGCTGCTCCCGGTTCGGATCAACTTCGGGAATGCGGTGGGCTCCCTGGACAAAAAGACTGCACCGATCAGATCGCGGCGTAGGATCGGGTGCGGCAAAGGATTGGCTGAATGAAGTTGAAGACGATGCGGGCGGTCGATTACTGGATCGGCGTGCCGCTGTGTTTCCTGTGCACCCAAATCGTACGTTTGCTGGGAAGGCCCAAGGGTCCCGAAAAACCGCAACGCATCCTCTTTATGGAGCTTTCCGAAATGGGCAGCGCGGTGATCGCGCACCCGGCCATCGCCAAGGCCAAGAGTGCTCTGGGAGCGGAGATCTTCTTCCTGATCTTCGCGCGCAATGCAGAGAGCGCGCGGCTGCTGGATACGGTTCCCGAAGCGAATATCGTGACCATTCGCGATACCGGCCTGTTTCCGCTGGCGGTGGATTCGCTGCGCTTCCTCAGGTGGGCGCGCAAGGCAAAGATCGATACCGTCCTGGACCTGGAGTTGTTCTCCCGCTACTCGGCGCTGCTTACAGGCCTGTCGGGCGCGCGGCGGCGCGTGGGCTTTTACCGGTTTCATGCCGAGGGGCTCTATCGCGGCGAGATGATGACGCACCGCGTCAGCTACAACGGCCACATCCACATCGCCAAGGATTTTGTCTGCATGGTCAATGCGCTTCTGGCCGCGAAACCGGAGGTGCCGTACTCCAAGACCCACGTCTCCGACGAGGAGATTCGCGTGCCCTTGAGGCATGTGCCGGAGAGCGAGAAGGAAGAGCTGAGGGGACTGGTTCGCCAGGTTTATCCGGAGTACAGGCCGGAGCATCACCGCATTGTGCTCATCAACCCCAACAGCTCCGAGATGCTGCCGCAGCGGCGCTGGCCCAAGGAAAACTTTGCCGCCCTGGCGGCGACGGTGGTCCGCGAATACGAAGACGCACTGGTGCTGATTACGGGCTCGAAGAGCGAGCGCGAAGAGGCCCTGCGCATGCAGGACGGCATTGGCCACGAGCGGGTGCGCAGCTTTGCCGGAATGCATAAGCTGCAGGGACTGATTCCGCTCTACAACATCTCCGCGGTTCTGGTGACCAACGACAGCGGCCCCGGACACTTCTCGGCTATCGCGCCGATCCGGTCGATTGTGCTGTTCGGTCCGGAGACGCCCAAGCTCTATGGAAGCCTGGGCAATACGGAAGCCATCACGGCCGAGCTCTCCTGCTCGCCATGCGTGACGGCCGCAAACCAGAAGAACTCCGCGTGCGACGACCCGGTCTGCATGCGCATGATCACGCCGGAACGCGTGATGGATTCGGTGCGCGGCGTGCTCAATCGCCGCCCCAGCGTGTAGGATGGGAGCGATCTTCAAGAGCCGCAATGATCGAAAAGTTGCATGAGGTAATTCACGAGATCGAGCACTCCTGGGCGAGCAAGCGTGTGCTGGCGGTCGGCGACGTCATGCTCGACAAGTACATCTGGGGCGAAGTGGGACGCATCTCGCCGGAAGCGCCCGTGCCCGTGGTGCGCGTGACGTATGAGAGCACGCGGCCGGGCGGCGTGGCCAATGTGGCCATGAACATGGCGCTGCTGGGGGCGCAGACGTGGGTGATTGGTTTTGCCGGCGGCGATGAGAACCAGCGGCTGCTGGAGGCGAACCTTCGGGCCAGCGGGGTTACGCCTGAGTTTATCGTCTCCGACGGTTTCCCTACCATCGTGAAGACGCGCATTCTGGGCGGTCAGCAGCAGATGCTGCGCCTCGACCGTGAGCGTTCGGACCCCAGGCCGCAGGAGGATTACGACCGCCTGGTGGAATGCGTGCTTGCCCGGCTTCCCGAGTGCGATGCCGTTGTACTCTCCGACTACGCGAAAGGTTCTTTCTCGCCCGAGGTCTGCCAGACGCTGATTCAAGCGGCGCGTGAGCTGCGCATTCCGGTTCTGGTGGATCCCAAGAGTCCCGATTTTACGCGCTATCGCGGCGCCACCGCCATCTGCCCGAATTTGGCCGAGATCTCTGCCGCGACACGGGACCGGGGTTGGGTGTGCGGGCACGATTTCGAGGAGCCTCTCGCGGCGGCCGAAACCATGGTTCGGGAGTTGGATCTGGATTTCCTTGCTGTAACCCTGAGCGAGAAGGGCATCGCCCTGGTGCGGCCGGGCAAAGTTTTTACCGCCCCGGCAGTGGCGCGTCAGGTTTTTGATGTTTCCGGCGCCGGCGATACGGTGATCGCGGTCCTGGCCTTGTGTCTGGCCTCCGCGGTGCCTCCTGAGACCGCGATCGAACTGGCCAATGTTGCCGCCGGCATCGTAGTGGGGAAGGTCGGCACCGCGCCGGTGGAAAGGCACGAGCTGCTGGCCGCGCTGACTCCGGAGATTGCACTGCGCGCCGAGAATAAGGTTGTCACGTGGCGGGAACTGGCAAGCCGCGTGGCCTTGTGGAAGGCCAACGGCGAACGCGTGGTCTTCACCAACGGCTGCTTCGACCTGTTGCACATCGGTCACATTACGCTGCTGGAGCAGGCGCGGCGTTACGGCGACCGGCTGATCGTGGCCGTCAACAGCGACGCCTCGGTGCGCGCTCTTAAGGGCCCCAGCCGGCCCATCGTCGGCGAGCGCGAGCGCGTGGGCGTGCTGTCCGCATTGGCCGCCATTGACGCGGTGGCGGTCTTTGACCAAGCGACGCCTCTTGAGCTGATCCTCGCGGTAAAGCCAGACGTGATCGTGAAAGGCGGCGACTACAAGATGGACACGGTCGTCGGCGCCAAAGAGGTCGAATCCTGGGGCGGGCAGGTGCGGATCATTCCTCTTGTCGAAGGGTATTCCACCACGCGCCTGATTCAGAAGGGCGCGGGCGAGTAGCCATGGATCTGCCGGGTAAGAGATCTGCGCCGCGCCGCTCAGTCTTCGCGTTTTATTTCTGACAGCCGCGATCCATTTCCTGGCACCCCGCGTTTCGCGGAACATTCCAAGTATCCGCAACGATGTAGAGGGGCCTGTGCTTGCCTTCCTCGAAGACCTTGGCCACGTATTCGCCCAGAATTCCGAGGATCGTCAGGAACACGGTGTTGCTCAAGCAGATGACGATCATCAGCGAGGTCCAGCCGGGCACAGTATGGCCGTGGACGTACTCGACCAATGCGCGCACGGCCTCTTCGATAGCCAGCAGGGCCATGGCGCCGGCAGCTACAAAGCTGACGCGCAGCGGCAGTGGAGAGAAGGAGACGGCGGCGGTCCACGCCAGCGCGATCATCTTGCGCAGGGGATATTTGGTTGCTCCGGCGACGCGCGCTTTGCGCTCGTAGCAGACACAGATTTGCGGATACCCAACCCAAGCGACCATGCCGCGCAGAAAACGGTGCAGCTCGCGCATGGAGCGCAGGGTATCGATGCAACGGCGCGACATGAGGCGGAAATCGCCGACGTCGCGCGGCAGCGACTTGAGGAAGAGAAACTGCATCAAGCGGTAGAAAACCCAGGCCGTGGCGCGCTTGAAGAGGTTCTCGCCGGCGCGATAAGTTCGCTGCCCGCATACCACGTCGTATCCGCTGCGGTATTGCGCCACCATCTCGTGAATCAGGTCGAGCGGGTCCTGCAGATCGGCATCCATCAAGACGACGGCGTCGCCCGACGCGTGATCTACACCCGCAGTAGCGGCGAGCTGGTGGCCGAAGTTTCTGGAGAGGCTCAGCACCCGGATGCGAGGGTCGCGCACGCTCCAGGCGGCCAGCAGCTCCACGGTGCGGTCGACGCTGCCGTCGTTGACAAGCACCAGTTCGCTCGGATACGGCGCTGCATCGATGAAACGCGTGATCTCCGCCTCAAAGAAGGGCAGGCTTTGCTCCTCGTTATAGCAGGGAACCACGATGGACAGCAGAGCCGGATTCGGCCGCGGACGAAGATAAGCGGAGGCCTGGGTCATGGGACCCTCGCCAGTTGCAATGATCGAACCATTGACCTTGATGGTATCGTGCGCAACCGATGCGCCGCCACCGGCGTCGATCAGTCGGCCGCTACACGGCTCACGGCGGCAGCGGGCTCGCGAGCTGCGGCGCGCTTGAGCGACAAAGCTCCGGCAACGGCGAGAACAATCACCGCCGGCTCAATGGGTTGGCGGTAATCCATCATGGGATGCGTGAGGTAGTACGTGATCGGGAAGGCCGCGATCAGCAGCAGGTATGGCAGAACCGATTCGCGGTTCTTTCGCCACATGGCGCGGATTCCCAGCAGCATGAACAACGTCACCGTGGTGACATAGAAGACCTGTCCCAGAGTGAAGGGCTGATCGTTCAGCTCCTTTGCCGAGAAGCTCCAGAAGCCGGTCCAGTAGTACAGCACGCGGCGCAAGGTCTTTACGATGAGGAAGCCGTAATGCGGATTGTTCCTGAGATCGTTCAGAGACAGAGCGTGCTTTTCCGCGAGGTAAGGGATTTCTCCCATGGTCAGGTATTTCTGAAGCTCCACCGGATCACTCGCCGGGTAGGGGCGGCCATCGCAGGAGGGCGGCGAGGTGTTGTCGTTGATCGAGTTGCCGAAGTTGTCAGCATAGAGTTCGAGCCAGATGTTGTCGCGGATAGGGCACACGACACCGAGCACGCGGTAGTTCCGGATCGTCCACGGCGTGAGCACGGCGAGAAAGACCAGCATGGCGACCGCACCTTGAAGAACCCAGCGCTTGCCTTCGCGGCGTGTCTGGTAAAGAGCAAATCCGAGCAAAAACGGCAGCGTGGACATGATGGATGGGTTGGAGTGCGCCGTCAGGCCGTAAAGCGCGCCAAAGCCGGCCCATGCCAGCGGGTTAGTCCATTGATGAAGGCGCTGCACGAGACAAAAGCAGGTGGTGAACAGCAGGCCGGTGAGCGCGTACTCCCATACGCGGCTCGCGGAGAAGTAGATGGCGAAGGGATACAGCGCCCACACCCAGGCCGCAATGCGTGCGGCGCGTACGCCGAGCGAGTATTTCGCGCTGAGGTAGATGGGAACGCAGATGAGCGAGGAGAGAAGGCTATTGATGGCGAGAATGACGAAGGCCGACGTGAGCGAATAGATGCCGAACAGCCGGAAGACGATCGAGAGCAGAGCAGGGAAGAGCGGGGATTCGAGGGCTGTGGGGCCGCTCCACGGATAGTACGGAGAGCTGAATCCATGGCCTGCGGCGAGGGCCCGCGCAATCCAGCCCATCTCCCAGCCAAACCGCTCGTAGAACTTGTCGGCGTCTGGCAGGTCTCGATAGGTGAAGAAGACGACGACCAGGCGAAGCGCGAACGCGACCGCGAAAACGGGAAGAAGCTGCCGCAGCCAAGTGCCTGTCGAGGCCGGTGCGCCGGACATTTCCGGGCAATTCTCAGGGACCGTGTCGGGTTTCACTCAGGATACCGCCGCAAACGTCCGCAGAAAACCTGCATGACTGGACTTAATGTCCCAAGTGGACATGTCGCATGCTTCTCTCTGCGCTAGACTCCACACCATTTTACGCTATCCCGATCGCTCCATGCACCGACGAGTTTGTCGATTGGCCTATGAGATGCCGACGGGAGCAGAGGTAGATTTTCAGCCAGTGATGTGAATCGACTCTGAGTCACGATTGAGCCCGAGGTTTGCATCGATCACATCCTTTGCCGCGCGGGCGCGGCCCTGGGTTCGGCAGCTATGCGCGTAGTAGACTGGGCGTTGATCGCGCCAGGGGAGAACGCCGCATGAACATTACGTTTGCCGCTTCGGAGAGCGCGCCGCTGGCCAAGACCGGCGGGTTGGCCGATGTGGTGGGCGCTTTGCCGCGCGAACTGGTCAGGCTCGGGCACAAGGTCACGGTCTTCCTGCCGTTTTATGCGCGCATCAGACGGCAGATCGAAGGCGAGCCGAAGGTCGCGGTTCGGTCAATTACAATCCCTTTCCGCGACTACAACCGCTTTGTGGGCGTGGTTGACGGCGGCAAACGCGACGGCGTGCAGTATTACTTCATCGACTGCCCGGAACTGTTCGACCGCAAGGAGCTTTACGGCCCCAGCGGCGGCGATTACGCCGACAATGCCGAGCGCTTCGGCCTCTTTTGCCGGGCCGTCATCGAGGCGTCGAAGCTGCTCGGCGTGCCGGAGGTCTTTCACGTTCACGATTGGCAGCCCGCGCTGATTCCCGTGTATCTGCGCACCACGTATGCCAGCGATCCCGTGCTGCGCAGTGCGGCCACCGTGCTCACTATTCACAACGCCGCCTACCAGGGAGCTTTTTTGGCGGACACCACCGAGCAACTGCTCTTTCCCTGGGAGCTGTTCACCATGGACAAGGTGGAACAGTTCAATCGCTTCAACTTTTTGAAGGGCGGCGTGGTTTTTTCCGATCTGCTGACCACGGTGAGCCGCAAGTATGCCGAGGAGATTCAGACGGCGGAGTTCGGCGAGCAACTGGAGGGCGTCTTACGCAAACGCGCGGCCGACTTGCGCGGGATTCTGAACGGCGTGGATTACGCGCAGTGGGACCCTGCGGCCGACGGACACCTGGCGGCGCATTACACGCCTGAGAATCTCGGAGGCAAGCGCGATTGCCGTGCCGACCTGCTGCACGCCTTTGGTCTCGAGCAGATAGCGGACACGACGCCCGTTATCGGCATCGTCTCGCGTCTGGCCACGCAAAAGGGCTTCGGCATTGTGGCCGAGATCGCCGAAGAGTTGGCCGAGCGCGAGTTGGCCGTGGTGGCGCTGGGCGCCGGCGATCCCTACTACGAAAACTTCTTTCGCGGCTGGGCCTTCCGCCATCCGGGCAGCGTGGCCGTGCAGATTCGCTACGACGAGGCGCTGGCGCACAAGATCGAGGCCGGCGCCGACATGTTCCTGATGCCTTCGCTCTACGAGCCCTGCGGCCTGAACCAGATCTACTCGCTCAAGTACGGCGCCGTTCCCATCGTGCGCGCCACGGGCGGCCTGGACGACACCATCGAAGAGTGGGACGCGGCAAAGGGAACCGGCACCGGCTTCAAGTTCGAGGGCTACGATGCGAAAGATATTCTGGCGGAGATCGACCGGGCGCTCGAAGCCTTTCGCGACAAAGAAGGCTGGACGCGCCTGATGCGCAACGGCATGGCGCGGGACTACAGCTGGTCCGGGCCGGCGAAGGAGTACGTGAAGGTCTACGAAGAGGCGGCGCAGCGCAGAGCGTAGCGAAAGCTCCGCGCGCTTCATCGGCCGGGAATCCGCAGAAATCTCCGCGATTTTTCTGCCGAAAGGCCTTGCTTGCCGGCCTCGATCTCCCGATCGGATGCATGTGGAAAAGCCGTGCCCAAATTCTTTTAAAAAAAACTCCGCACAAAGCGTGAATTGGCTTTACATTCAATTACATTGAATCTGATCCAGTTCAAGAAGGCGTGCATGCGATGGCTTTCTCGTAGCTCGCTCGAAAGGCAATTTGATGGAAAGACTCTGCCGCACCGCGCGGCCCTCAAGGCGGATGGCCTTTAGATCGTTTCTCCTCTCTTGTTGGCTGGCGGCGGCAGCTGCCTGTCCTATCTCCGCACAATCTACATTTGGTTCCATTCTCGGCATCGTGCGCGACACGACCGGCGCCGTCATCCAGGGCGCGCAGGTGACGCTCGAAAACACCGGGATCCAGGCCAAGCAGGTGTCCACGGTGGACGCAAGCGGCAACTACGCGTTCCGCAACGTCGACGTGGGCGCCTACAAGCTGACCATCGCGGCGCCAGGCTTTCAAACCGAGTCGCTGCCGCAGATTGCTCTGGCCGCGCGCGAGACGCGCCGCATCGATGTGACGCTGCGCCCCGGTTCGCAGAGCCAGACCGTCGAGGTCCGCGAGGACGAGGCTCCCGTCATCACCACCGATGTGTCGAATCTTGCCGAAACCAAGCTCGGCAACGAACTGGTCGATCTTCCGGTTGCGATTTACTCGCGCTCGGCCGGCTCCACGAGCCCCATTTCCACGCTCACCACCGAGTCCGGCGTGCAGACCGACGACAGCGGAAACCTGGAAGTGATGGGCGCCACCTCCGCGCTGCTCAGTGTCACCATCGACGGCATCGCCGCTCTGGGCGTCGAATACTCCGGCCCGGTCAACGAGATGTTTCCCTCCTTCAACTCCATCGAGGAGATTCGCGTCTCGGAGTCGAACAACAATGCCGAGTTCTCCGGCGTGGCCGACATCACCACGGTCTCCAAGGCCGGCACGCTTCAGTACCACGGCGGGCTCTTTGAGAACAACGAAAACACAGTCTTCAACTCGAACAATCCCTTTGCGCTTTCAAAGCCGCGCATCAACATGAACGATTTTGGCGGCACGCTGGGAGGGCCGCTGCGCATTCCGTTTCTGGCGCCGAATACCGAGCGCACGTTTTTCTTCGCCAGCTACGAAGGCCTGCGCCTGCCGCGGCAGACGCCGATGCTGTTGAGCGTCCCTTCGACCGCCATGCGTACTGGAGATTTGACGGCGTATTACGGATCGCCGACTCCAGTCCAGGTGACGCCGACACCTACCTCTGCGGCCGTGCTGAAGTATCTGTTTCCCGCGCCGAATTATGGCGCAGCCGATTCTTACGCGAACAACTACCAGACGAACTTTCCCTCGCCGATCTCCGCCAACCAGGGCGACATCCGCCTGGACCGCACCATCTCCTCGCGGCAATCGGTGTTTGCGCGCTTCTCTTACAAGAACCGCCAGGTCATTACGGCGCCCTCGTCCAACTGCCTCTACGCCTACTGCGCCGAGGCCGGCAGCCCGCTGCAGGGCGGTTACAACACGCCGGAGATCGACGAGGGACTGACCTTCGCGCACAATTTCGTCTTCAATCAGAATCTGCTCAACGAGTTTCGCGGCGGCTTCAACGCGCAGCACGCCTCTGAGACGCAGTACTACTCCACGAACGATTTGCTATCGCAGACCGGCTTTGCCTCGGTGGTTCCCGATCCCGACACCCAATGGGCCGAAGCGCCGGAGATTCTCATCAACGGCTTCATGTCCACCGGCGCGGGCAATCCGGGCATGCAGCGCGGCCAGATTGTGCAACTGCTCGACAACGTTACCTGGACGCGCCACAACCACACCTTCAAGTTCGGCTTTGACTTCAAGCGCATCTCCGACCACGACGATAACGTCTACGGCAACTACCGCTCCGGCTGGTACGTTTTCAACGGCACCTCGGACGTCGGCCAGACGATCGGCGACCCCTACACGGCGTTTCTACTCGGCTATCCCGACTATACCGAGGTCAGTTCCACAAACAACGCCACCATGGATGGTCTTGGCTACGCTTACGGCGTCTTTGCCCAGGACGATTGGAAGGCAACGCAGAATCTCACCTTCAATCTCGGGCTGCGCTACGAGATGCACCCGCCGGTCAGCGAGATCCATGGCAATACGGCCAACTTCAAGCCCGATTGGACGGGCCTTGGAACCGACGGCCAGAACACGGTCAGTGGAGCGGTGGTCGTTCCCAACGCGCAGGCGCTCAATAGTGCTTCGCAGGAGTTCGCATTGAGCATCGCGCCCACGCCGATCGTCACCGCCGCCGAGGTGGGTCTGCCGCAGGCGCTGCACACCACCAGCCGCACCGACATCGGGCCGCGCCTGGGCTTCGCATGGCGTCCGCGCGGCAACGACAAGACCGTGATTCGCGGCGGCTGGGGACGCTTCATCGAGACGCCGCTGGGCTTCTCGCTGGTGGCCGGCTGGGCCGTGGCTTCGAGCTATGTGCCCACGTACAACCAGGACTTCGGCTCCGATGGCGTTACGCCGTTGCTCTCGTTCTCCAATCCCTTCAATCCCGCGGCCACCGCGACCGGCGGCTTTTACTATGCCTATCCCCTCCACTACAAAGACCCGTCGGTCCAGCAGTGGAACCTGACCGTCGAACAGAACATCGGCCTGAGCAACGGACTGCGCCTGTCCTACTCCGGCAGCCACGGCCGCAACCTCGACGCCATGGAAGATCTCAACCAGGTACCGGCCAACTCATATGGCTACTCGAACCTAAGCCCGGAACCGGCGGCGAGCGGCGCGTGCATCACGGACGGCGGCACTCTTGTCTCCGACCATCGGCCGTACCCGTGCTGGAGCGTGATCCAGAGCGTTGCGAACGCGGACATCAGCAATTACCAGAGCGCTACCGTTGAGGTCTCGCGCCACAGCGGACACTCGTTCACTTACGACGCCAGCTACACCTTTACCCGCGATCTCTCCAACGCCGGGGGCATTGCGCCCAACGCTTTTGCAATCGCGGGCGGCAGCTACATGACAGATCGCTTCAACCCCGGCCTGGACTACGGCAATGTCGTCTACGACCGGCGCCAGCGGTTTCTAGCGACGTATCTCTACAATCTGCCGTTCGGGACCGGCGAGCGCTGGCTGACCACGCGCAGCCTCGCCAATGCGCTCGCCGGCGGCTGGCAGTTGGCCGGCGTCACGGTATTGCAATCCGGCCCGTTCCTCACGCCCTTCGAGCAGTCCACCGATCCGGCCGGAACCAACATCCTGACCACCGTAGGCTTCACGCGCACCAACACCGTGCAGGGCGCAGCGATCTATCCCGCCCATCGCACCACGAACCAGTGGCTCAACAGCTCTGCCTTTTCCATTCCGGAGGCCAATGGCGGCAGCTTCGGTAACGCGTCGGTGGGCAGCGTCGTCGGTCCCGGTACGCAGAACTTCTCGCTCTCGCTGCTGAAGGCCGTCACGCTTCGGGATCAGACCAGCTTCCGCTTCAGTGTCGAGGCGGCCAACGTCTTGAATCATCGCAACTACGAGCCGCCCAACATGCAGTTGGACGCACCCGACAATGCCTTCGGCTCCATCACGGCGCTGCAAACGGCGGAGGGCGCGGGACCGCGCAGCCTGGAGCTGACAGGGCGATTCAGCTTCTGAGAGCGGCGAGGGGCGAGTTGACCTCGAAAACACCCGTGGCGGCCGATTCATAGGATTCACTATTGGCCTCATTGCCCAGGGCGTGAAGGCGAAGGCAGCGGTGACTATACCCTCTTTGCATAGTGCAGCTTTGGAATCGTAATCATCTGTGTTTCAGTAACATAGTGAAAACACTATTGACACCGTGGTGTCAAAAGCGCAGACTATCAATAGTTGTCCGCAGACGCGAGTCTGCTAAACCCCAGCCTGGGGCATAATAGGGCTAGAGCGGGCCGCCTTGTGCGGCCCCCTCGCTTTTTAGGGCCAAAGCACGGTGGTGATTTCGCGATCCGCGAACCGCTCTCGTGGAAAGATGGTCACAGTCCACCGTTTCTTTCCGGCGTGGCCGCAGATCAGGACCCGATATACCGGCTGCGCTTCCGTTCCAAAATTCTTGATATAGGCGTCGCCTGGAATGGCGCGTCCCATGGCTTGCCAGTTGGGGACGATCATCGTCGGGCTCTCGATGATCGCGCGCGCCCAACTGAGCTCTTGTGCTCTTCGGATTTGAATGCGGCCTGGGTTGAGCGTAATCCGTCCAGACTGAATCTGCTCGATGGTCATGCGACGGTTCTTCGGTTCCTTGCCGTATTTGTCGGTGAACTTGATGAGATGGACGAAGTCGGTGTCGAGGAAAGAGACGCGACAGCCTCTCGGGTCCACGATTTCTTTGCCGCAAAGATTGAGGCGAAACCAATTGAAGAGATCCAGCAGGGTTGTGATCGGAAGAAGAGCGGGCGTGCCGTCGGCCCATACGGGCGGAGATGGAGGCTCGGGTAGGGCGTTGTCGGTCAAACGTGCCGTTTCTATTCCGGAAGGATTCTTCCATCATAGATGGTCAGCGGTCTTATGTCCTTGGCGCGATGAAACTGCGCCAAGGATGGGGCCTCATTGTTGTGGCTGGTTTAAAGGTGGGCTGTCTGCCAGAACGTCGTATTCTTTCCGCTCGACGCATTCCCAGTCTGCAACGCCCTTTCGAAAGAATTCGATTGAGATGCTATTCAGCTTGTCGGTCGGATCATACCGCGATCTTGGCCATGCAGAAATAGCTGCCTCCTCAGTAATACCCTCAAATAGTTCATGTGCGCGAGGTACATTCTTAAACCATTTTGAGGGGATCTCTACTGCGCTGTTTGCTCGTCCGTGGCTATACCGATATTTAATCTTCACCGCAGCAAGGGCCCGTGGTCTCATCGCTGGTGTCCAAAAACGCTTCGGTCAACGGGTCAAGTATGCTGTCTCCATAGATGGAGAATTCGAGCTTGCATGCTTGGCAACGGACAGTATCAGGTAGCCCAGTTCCAACTACGACAATCCTAAATTCTCTTCCACTGCATGGATTTCCGTCGAGCGCTAGATGTGCTCCAGCCTTGCCATGAAAACTAACTGCAGAGCCTAACCTCATTATGCTCACCTCCGAATGAATAAAAGCATGGACCCAGAGATGTGTCAACGAATTCGATATTCGCTCCCTGCTCTCGCCAATCTAGCTGTGCTTGCCCTTCCACTCCTCGTAGGGGCCCTGGAAGTCCTCGATCCCGTCTTCGTGGAAGACCCACAGCCGCGTGGCGACTTCGTCGATCAGGTCGTGGTCGTGCGTGACCAGGAGCACCGTGCCTTCGTAGCGCTGGAGGGCAATGTTCAGCGCATTGATCGACTCCAAATCCAAATGGTTGGTGGGCTCGTCGAAGATCAGGATGTTGGGCTTGGTGAGGATCAGCTTGCAGAAGGCGAGGCGCGCCTGCTCGCCGCCGGAGAGCGCCTTGGTTGGCTTCGAGCCTTCTTCGCCGCTGAAGAGCATCTGGCCCAGAATGCCGCGAATGTCTTCGACGTGCGCGGCAGGGTTCCACTGATGCAGCCAATCGGCAACCGTCAGGCCTGGCTCGATGGTCGCGCCCACGTCCTGCGGAAAGTAGCCCACCTGCGCCTCGTGACCCCAGAAGACCGAACCGGAGTCGAGCGTGAAGCCCTTGTCGGCGAGGCCTGGGTAATTGGCCAGCAGGCATTTGAGCAGCGTGGTTTTTCCCCCGCCATTGCGGCCCATGAGACAGATCTTTTCGCCGCGCAGGATGTTGGCCGTAAAGCCGTCGATGACTTCGAGTTCGCCGTAATACTTCGTCAGGTGCTTGAACTCGAGAACGTGCTTGCCGCTGGGGCGCGTCTGGTCGAAGCGGATGTAGGGCCGCTGGATGTTCGAGCGCGCCAGCTCATTGGTCTGGAGCCGCTCCACTTCTTTGCGGCGGCTCGTGACCTGGCTCGAACGCGTGCCCGCCGAAAATCGCGCAATGAACTCGTTCAGTTGCGCGATCTTTTTTTCGCGCTGCACGATTCCCGATTCCAGCCGCGAGCGAATTTGCGTCTTCGCCATCACCATCTCGTCGTAGCCGCCGGTGTAGGTGATGATGGTCTGGTAATCGATGTCGGCGGTGTGCGTGGTGACGGAGTTCAGGAAGTGCCGGTCGTGCGAGATAGCGATCAGCGTGCCGTCATAGTTCATCAGAAAATCCTGCAGCCAGTGGATCGAATCGAGGTCGAGATAGTTGGTCGGCTCGTCAAGCAGTAGCGCCTCCGGCTTGCCGAAGAGCGCCTGCGCCAGCAGCACGCGGACCTTTTGCCCGCCCTGCAACTCGCCCATCCTGCGCTCGTGCAACGCTTCAAGAATGTCCAGGCCGTCGAGCAGCACAGCAGCGTCGCTTTCGGCGGTGTAGCCGTCTTCGTCGCCGATCGTGCCTTCGAGCTCGCCCAGGCGCATGCCGTCCTCGTCGGTCATTTCGGGCTTGGCATAGATGCGATCGCGCTCTTCGAGCGCTGCCCATAGCGGCTTGTTGCCCATGATCACGGTGTCGATGACGCGGTAGGCGTCGAAGGCGAACTGATCCTGGCGCAGCACGCCCAGTTTGCGTGGGCGCACCACGGTGCCCTTCTGCGCATCCAGTTCTCCGGTCAGGATCTTCATGAAGGTGGTCTTGCCGGCTCCGTTCGGCCCGGTCAATCCGTAGCGCCGCCCCGGCGTGAAGGCCGTGCTCACATCTTCAAAGAGCACCTTCGAGCCGTAGCGCATGGAGACATTGCTGACGCTGATCATTCTTTGCAGTTTCCTAAGGGAATTTCCGGTTGTCGCACGCGAGCCGCGACGGTATATCGGCCGCAAGAGCCCGTTCCAACTGAGTTGAAGCGTGGTTTGAGGGGCAGATGCAGCCGCCCCGAGATAAACTCACTGCCGCACTTCCAGTTTCTCATAGATGTGCTGACTTTTGGGCCTTGACGGTCGCTTCTCCGCGTCGTCTTGAAGCGCTCAAAAGACCTCCAACAACTTCGCGAATGCATCGAGCTCGATAAGATGCTGGCCTTCGGGCGCGGCATCGAGCGAGGCGTGTTCCAGCACCCACGTGTCCGGGTGGAAGAGAAAGACTGCGTTCAGTCCCGCTGCCAGCGCGGGATTGA
>Ga0326727_10016428_pt1 | contig 15625 bp, 12 predicted proteins | sample MB2enrmetagenome_FD_207643 | JGI IMG/M metagenome (GOLD analysis project Ga0326727, IMG submission 207643) | Lab enriched peat soil microbial communities from McLean, Ithaca, NY, United States - MB29MY | ecosystem: Environmental > Terrestrial > Soil > Wetlands > Peat | place: USA: New York... | reverse complement strand
TATCGAGACCGTCGCTCCCGCCGACCTTGGCGTCGACCCGGCTCCCCGCCTGATCACCCTGAAGGTCGAGGAGCCGCCGAAGCGCCAGGCCGGCGTCAAGGTGGCAAGCGTCGCCGAACTGGTGAGCAAACTGAAGAACGAAGCGAAGGTGATCTGACGATGAGCGTCCTTGTCATTGCCGAACACGACAACGTTGCCCTGAAGTCGGCGACGCTGCACACGATCACCGCCGCCACCCGCCTGGGTGGCGACATCCATGTCCTGGTGGCCGGCCACGAGGCCTGCGCCGTGGCCGACGCCGCCGCCCGGGTCGAGGGCGTTGCCAAGGTCCTGCTGGCCGACGACGCCATCTACGCTCACGCCCTGGCCGAGCCGCTGTCGCTGCTGATCGCCGCTCTTGGCAAGTCCTATCAGGCGGTCCTGGCTCCGGCGACCAGCATCGGCAAGAATGTTCTGCCCCGGGTCGCCGCCCTGCTGGACGTCGCCCAGATTTCCGAAATCTGCGGCGTGGTGTCCCCCGATACCTTCGTGCGGCCGATCTATGCCGGCAATGCCCTGGCCACGGTCCAGAGCAAGGATCCCATCAAGGTGGTGACCGTGCGCGGCACCTCCTTCGATGCGGCCAAGGCGACCGGCGGCTCCGCCGCCGTCGAAACCGTGGCGGCGGGAGACAACCCCGGCCAGTCGACCTTCCTCGGCCAGCAGATTTCCCAGTCGGAGCGTCCCGAACTGACCGCGGCGCGGATCATCGTCTCCGGCGGCCGCGGCATGGGCTCGGGCGATAACTTCAAGTTGCTGGAATCGGTCGCCGACAAGCTGGGCGCCGCCGTCGGTGCCACCCGCGCCGCCGTCGACGCCGGCTTTGTCCCCAACGACCTGCAGATCGGCCAGACCGGCAAGATCGTCGCGCCGGAACTGTACATCGCGGTGGCCATCTCGGGAGCCATCCAGCATCTGGCCGGCATGAAGGACAGCAAGATCATCGTCGCCATCAACAAGGACGAGGAGGCGCCGATCTTCCAGGTGGCCGACTACGGCCTGGTGGCCGACCTGTTCCAGGCGCTTCCTGAACTGGCGACGGAGCTCGCGAAGTGATGACCCAAGCCAACCCACTCCCTCAAGGGGATTCCAGCGGAATCCGCACCATCGGTGTCATCGGTGCCGGCCAGATGGGACATGGTATCGCCCATGTCTGCGCCGTGGCCGAGTTCTCGGTCAAACTGGTCGACATCGCCGAGGGAGCGTTGGCGAAGGCGATCGCATCGATCGGCAAGAACCTCGACCGGCAGATTGCCAAAGGCAAGCTGTCGGCCGAGGACAAGGCCCGGGCCCTGTCCCGCATCGAAACCGGTACCGCCTACGAGGCTCTCTCGGACTGCGATCTGGTCGTCGAGGCGGCAACGGAAAACGAAGGGGTGAAGAAGCAGATCCTGGGCAAGCTGTGCCCGGTTCTGAAGCCGGGGGCGTTTCTCGCCTCCAACACCTCGTCCATTTCCATCACCCGGCTGGGAGCGGCCACCGACCGCCCCGGCCGGTTCATCGGCATGCACTTCATGAACCCGGTCCCGATGATGGGGCTGGTCGAACTGATCCGGGGCATCGCCACGGCCGAGGAGACCTTCGCCATCGTCCGCGATCTGGTCCTGCGGCTGGGCAAGACCCCCGTCAGTGCCGAGGATTTCCCGGCCTTCATCGTCAACCGCATCCTGCTGCCGATGATCAACGAGGCCGTCTATACCCTCTATGAGGGCGTCGGCTCGGTGGAAAGCATCGACACGGCGATGCGGATGGGCGCCAACCATCCGATGGGTCCTCTGGAGCTGGCCGATTTCATTGGCCTGGACGTTTGCTTGTCGGTGATGCAGGTGTTGCATGAAGGACTGGCCGACAGCAAATACCGGCCTTGTCCGTTGCTGGTGAAGTATGTCGAAGCCGGCTGGCTGGGACGCAAGACCAACCGCGGCTTCTACGACTACTCCGGACCGACCCCGGTACCGACCCGGTAGAGCCGGAGCAGGCGTGCCAAGGACTTGGAAAAACTGACTCAGTGGGACAGGCGCCCCCGCCTGTCTTCCATGAAAATCGCCGGGCATAGGCCATTTCGGCTTCGCCGAACGACAGGCGGGGACGCCTGTCCCACTGTCTTATTCACACACTTTCCCTGCCGGCCTCCGCCGAAAAGCGGCGGAATTTCCGCTCTTGCGCCGGTGCGCCCGAGAGTCTAGACGATGACGTCCGCTGCCGGCGGCGTCGTGCCGCCGTCCCATGCTTCTCGAACGAAAGGACCCCAGGTCGTGCAACGGCTGACCGGTGGCTTGCGCCCCTACTTCCTGCTGATCGTCCTCAGCCTGGGCCTGTTCCTGCCGGGCCTGGCCGCCATCCCGCCGATCGATCGGGACGAATCGCGGTTCGCCCAGGCCTCGCACCAGATGCTGGAAAGCGGCGACTATGTCCGGATTCAGTTCCAAGACGAGTCCCGTGCCAAGAAACCAGTGGGTATCTACTGGATGCAGGCTGCCTCGGCCCGCCTGTTGTCAGCCGAGCAGTCGATCTGGGCCTACCGCCTGCCCTCGGTGGCCGGCGCCCTGGCCGCCGTCCTGCTGACCTTCCTGTTCGGACAGTCCCTGGTCGGCCGCCCGGCCGCCCTGGTCGGAGCCGCCCTGATGGCGGCGGCCTTCATGCTGGTGTCGGAGGCCCACCAGGCCAAGACCGACGCCGTCATGCTGGCTGCCGCCGTGGCGGCACAAGGCGTCCTGGGCCGGTTCTACATGGCGGCGGGCAATGCCGGCCGACGACCGGGACTGGGGGTCGTCCTGACCTTCTGGATCGCCCAAGGTATCGCCATCCTGATCAAGGGACCGATTGTCCCGATGATCAGCCTGCTCACCATCGCCACCCTTTCCATCGCCGATCGGCGGATCGGCTGGTTGCGCGGCATCCGCCCGATCGCCGGAGCAATCGTGGTGGCCGCCATCGTCGGCCCCTGGGTCGCCGCCATCAGTACCGCCACGCAAGGCCAGTTCATCGGCCAGGCGGTCAAGAGCGATCTGCTGCCGAAGCTGCTGGGCGCTCAGGAAAGCCACGGAGCCCCACCCGGCTACTATCTGCTGCTGGTGACGGCGACCCTGTGGCCGGGCTCGCTGTTCGCCTTGCCGGGATTGGTGCGCGCGGTACGCAACCGCAAGGCCCTGGCGTTGCGCTTCTGCCTGGCCTGGATCGTGCCCGCCTGGCTGGTCTTCGAGGCGGTTCCCACCAAACTGCCCCACTATGTCCTGCCCACCTATCCGGCCCTGGCCCTGTTGGGCGGCCTGGCGGTGGTGGCCGGAGACGGCATGCTGCGCTCCCGCGGAGCGAAGGTCTTCTATGGCCTGTGGGCACTGGTGGGTATCGCCCTGGCCATCCTTTTCGTCGCGGCGCCTCTCCGGCTGGGAGAGGGACGGTCCTGGCTGTCCGCGCCCGCCGCCTTGGCCGCCTTGCTGGGTGGATTGGTCCCGGCGGCGCTGGCTTGGCGGGGCCGTTTCCAGGTGGCGGTCGCGGCCTGCCTGGTCACGGCGGTTCTGACCTATGGCCTGGCCTTCCAGACGCTGCTTCCCAGCCTCGACCGCATGTGGTTGAGCCAGCGGATCGCCAAGGCGCTGCCCCCCGGCACGCCGGTGGCGGCGGCGGGCTTCCATGAACCCAGCCTGGTTTTCCTGCTGGGAACGAAAACCCAGTTGACCGATGGCGCCGGGGCGGCCCGTTTCCTGTTGTCGACACCCGATGCCGTCGCCATCGTCGAAGCGGCCTCGAGCGCCGACTTCCAGACCGAACTGGCCCGGGCCGGCCGCACCGCGCACAAGGTCTCCGAGGTGGACGGTCTCAATTATTCGCGCGGCCGCCCCGCCGCCCTGGGGCTGTGGGATCTGGAGGGCAAGCCGGCGCTGCCCCGGTAGCGTCGGCCTCCGCGCCGGCAATTTCGGCGGACACCGGCGGGGACGCTGTTGGGGCCAGGAACGCCGGCCTCAGTGGCGGCAATTTCGGCGGTCACCGGCGGGGACGCCGGCGCTGACCCCGGGAGGCTCAGGGAGCCGCCAGGATCTGGCGCAGACGGGCGATGGTTTCGGGACTGGTCCAGGGATAGGACCCGGTGATGACCTGGAGAATGTTGCCATGTTTGTCGAGCAGCACGCTGCTGGGCAGTTGGCTGACCCCCAGGCTCCGTGCCGCCGTCCCGTTCACATCCAGCAGCGGGCGGATGTTGGGCAGGTTCTGGCGCGCCAGGAAGGATCGCACCGGACCGATGCCCTGGTGATCCTCGGACAGGGCCACGACCATCAAGCCGGGGGCGCCCCCCTGTCCGGACAACTGGTTCAGCGCGCCAAGATCCTTGAGGCAGGCGGCGCAGCCGCTGGACCAGAAGGTGACGATCAACACCTGGCCGGCGAACTGGCTGAGCCGCCGCCCCATGCCGCTGCCGTCGGCGAACCCGATGTCGGGCATGGACGGTTGGGCGGAATTGCCGCCGTCATCGCTTTCCGCGGCGGCAGGAACCATGTAGGTTAAGGCCGGCGGGCCGCCCGAAACCGAAGCGGCTCGCGAAACCGGCGCCGCCGTTGCCGCGGCAAGAGACGCCAGAATGACTGCCGCGGCAATCAGCGAACGGACCATTTCCCGCACCTGCAAGAGTCGATGATGACCAAATTACCAGACCAGCCCGGCGCCAGCACCATCTGGGGCGGACGTTTCGCCGGCGGCCCTTCGGCCGTGATGCAAAAGATCAACGCTTCGATCGATTTCGACAAGCGACTTTACGCACAGGATATCCGCGGTTCGAAAGCGCATTGCCGCATGCTGGTCAAGACCGGGGTGCTCACCGATGCCGATGGCGAGGCGATCCTTCAGGGTCTTGACCAGGTCTTACGCGAAATCGAGGACGGATCCTTCGTCTTCCGCACCGAACTGGAAGACATCCACATGAACGTGGAATCCCGCCTGGCGGACCTGATCGGCGAGCCGGCCGGCAGGCTGCATACGGCGCGGTCGCGCAACGATCAGGTCGCCACCGATTTCCGCCTTTGGGTCAGAGATTCCATCGACGGCATGGAAGGCGCCTTGCAAGGCCTGCAGGCCGTCCTGCTCGACAAGGCCGAAGCCCACGCCACCTCGGTCATGCCGGGATTTACCCATTTGCAGGCAGCCCAGCCGGTGACCTTCGGCCACCATCTGCTGGCCTATGTGGAGATGTTCGGCCGAGACCGGTCGCGTCTCAGGGATGCCCGGGCCCGCCTCAATGAATGTCCGCTGGGAGCGGCCGCCCTGGCCGGCACCTCGTTCCCCATCGACCGGCATATGACGGCGGCCGAACTGGGCTTCGACCGGCCTGCCGCCAACTCGCTGGACGCCGTGTCCGACCGCGACTTCGCCATGGAATTCCTGGCCGCGGCCGCCATCGCCGCGATCCATCTGTCCCGACTGGCCGAAGAGCTGGTCTTATGGACAACGGCGCAGTTTCGTTTCGTCAGCCTGTCCGATGCCTACAGCACCGGGTCATCGATCATGCCGCAAAAGCGCAACCCCGACGCCGCCGAATTGGTCCGCGCCAAGGCGGGCCGCGTCATCGGCGATCTCAACGCGCTGCTGGTGGTCATGAAGGGATTGCCGCTGACCTACAGCAAGGACATGCAGGACGACAAAGAGCCGGTGTTCGAAGCCGCGGAAACACTGGAGCTGTCCATCGCCGCCATGACCGGTATGATCGCCGATCTCACGGTGCACACCCAGCGCATGGCCGCGGCGGCCGGTGCCGGCTTCACCACCGCCACCGACATCGCCGACTGGCTGGTCCGGGTCCAGGGCGTGCCGTTCCGCCAGGCCCACCACATCACCGGGCGAGTGGTTCGTCTGGCCGAAGAGCGCGGATGCGGCCTGGAGGATCTGGCCGCCGCCGATCTGGCCGCCGTCGATTCCAGGCTGACCGCCGACGTGCTGTCGGTCCTGGGTGTCGCCCAGTCTGCCGCCAGCCGCACCAGTTTCGGCGGCACCGCGCCGGCCAATGTCGCCGCTGCCGCCGCCGAGGCGCGGCGGCGCTTCCTGGCGTAAGGAGACCGAAGACCATGCGTTTGTTCCCCCTGCTGGCGGCCGTCCTGGTCGCCACCCTGCCGCTGGCCGGTTGCGGCAAGGCCGGCCGGCCTCAGCAACCGCCGGATTCGGTCTATCCGCGGATCTACCCCGATCCGGCCCAGGTGCTGCCGCAGACGGTCGAGCCCAAGACCGGCAAGGCGCCGCCGCCGGAATGGGACCAGCAGGACCTGAAAGACCGGTTCACCTCCTCGGGCTCCTATATCGACCCCTCGACCAAGGCGGTGTCGGCCAGCCAGATGACGCCCGGCACCACCCTGCCCAACACCCGGACGACCTCCAATCCGGACCTGTTCAGCCAAAGCATGGGATCGTCGTCGGTCCTGCCGCCGGTGCAGCCGACGTCGCCGGCCGATGTCGAGGATCAGCAGCAATGAATCATTTCGAATACCGGAACGGCCAGCTCCATGCCGAAGAGACGTCGCTGCAGCGCATTGCCGAGGCTGTCGGTACGCCCTTCTACTGCTATTCCACCGCAACGCTGGAGCGGCATTACAAGGTCCTTGAGGCGGCCGTGGCCGATCTCAAGGCGACCATCTGCTATGCGGTGAAGGCCAACTGCAATATCGCCGTGATCAAGACCCTGGCCGCGATGGGCGCGGGGGCCGACGTGGTGTCGGAAGGCGAACTGCGCGCGGCCTTGGCGGCCGGCGTGCCGCGCGAGCGCATCGTCTTCTCCGGTGTTGGCAAGACCGCCGATGAACTGGCCTTCGCCCTGGACACCGGGATCCTGCAAATCAACGTGGAATCCGAACCGGAGTTGGAGGCGCTGAACGCCCTGGCGGTGTCCAAGGGACTGCGGGCGGTCATCGGCCTCAGGGTCAATCCCGATGTCGACGCCCACACCCACGCCAAGATCACCACCGGCCGTCTGGAAAACAAGTTCGGCATCGAATGGACCCGCGCGCGACAAGTGCTGCGCCGCGCCAAGGCGATGCCCGGCATCGACGTCGCCTCGGTGGCGGTGCACATCGGCTCGCAATTGACCGATCTGCAACCGTTCTCCGACGCCTTCGTCCGCTTGCGCGACCTGGTGCTGATGCTGAAGTCCGACGGCATCCCGTTGCGTCGCCTGGATCTGGGCGGCGGCCTGGGCATTCCTTACGACGATCGCCCGCCGCCGTCGCCCGTCGACTATGCGCAGGTGATTCGCGAGACCTTGGGCGACCTGGGTTGCCAGTTGCTTCTGGAACCGGGCCGCATGCTGGTCGGCAACGCCGGCATGATGGTCAGCCGCATCATCTATGTGAAGGACGGCGCGACACGGCGCTTCATCATCTGCGACGCCGCTATGAACGACCTGGTCCGACCGGCGATGTACGACGCCTTCCACGCCATCCTGCCGGTTGCCCAGCCGGCCGACGGGGCGAAGCGTCATCCCGTCGACGTGGTGGGGCCGATCTGCGAAAGCGGCGATACCTTCGCCCAGCAGCGCCTGCTGCCGCCGTTGGCGGCAGGAGACTTGATCGCCTTTGCCACCGCCGGGGCCTACGGGGCAGCCATGTCCTCGACCTACAACTCGCGCCGGCTGATCCCCGAAGTCCTGGTCAAGGAAGCGGATTTTGCCGTGGTGCGGCCCCGTCCCAGCTTTGAAGCCATGCTGGCCCAGGAAAAACTGCCCCCCTGGCTCTGAAACGGGCAGCCGGCGATTGACGGCGGCGGCGATCGACCTCATGTCTGAGACGTCGGTCCCGCCTCCTTAGAGAGCACACAACGATTGTCAGACCAGGACAAGCCAACCGGCGTCCGTGATCCGGGAAAAGGGTCCTCCATCCCCGGCCATGGGCTGTTGCGCCGGTTGCGTCTGGCCGGGCTGGTACTGGCCTGGGAGGGACTTTGGCGGCATCTGTGGCCGATCCCGGCTCTGTGCGCCCTGTTTGCCGCCCTGGCCCTGTTGGATCTGTTGCCGTTGTTGCCGTTCTGGTTGCACATCCTGGTGCTGGCGGCGTTCCCGCTGTCGATCGGCGCCTGCCTGCTTCGTCTGCGGCATTACCGCCGGCCGGACATGCGGCGACGGGCGGCGCGGCTGGAGCGGGACAGCGGACTGGCCCATCAGCCGGTACAACGGATGATGGACGACCTGGCGGCCGGCCGCTCCGATCCGGTCGCCCGAGCACTCTGGAATGAAAACCGGCGACGCCTGTCCGGACTGCTCGCCCGGTTGACCCTGCGCTGGCCATCGCCGGGACTTGCCCGACAGGATCCCTGGGGCCTTCGTTTCGCCGCCCTGCTGCTGCTGGCGATCGGTCTGGCGGTCGGCTGGCGCGATGCCGGCGGGCGTTTCACCCGCGCCCTTCAACCGGCCCTGACCGGGACACCGGCAGCCACCCTGCAGGTCTGGCTGACGCCGCCGGCGTTCACCGGCCAGGCGCCCCAGCCCCTTAATCCGGGAACACCGGCGACGCCGCAGCCTGCCGGCACCACCCTGTTCGCCCTGGTGCAGGGAGGAGACGGGCCGGTCCATCTGATCATGGACGGCGAGGACCATCCCTTCCAAAGCAATGGCGGCGATACTCAATCCCTCGATCTGGCCCTGGCCGGGTCCGGCCATCTGGACGTTCGGCAAGGCCGCCATGCCCTGGCCGGCTGGGATATCGTCCTGGTGCCGCAAACCGCGCCCGCGGTCGCCTTTGCCGCCCCGCCCGAACGAGACGGAGAAGGTCGCCTGCTGCTGGACCTGGTGGCCAGTGACGACTGGGGGGTGCGCCGCGCCTTCGCCACCATCCGGCCGGCCAACCGGCCCGATGCGGCGCCGCTGGTTCTCGACTTGCCGCTGCCGCCGCCCCACCCCGGTCAGACCCGCCAGAGTTCCTGGCACGACTTGACCGCCCATCCCCTGGCCGGCACGACCGTCACCGTGCAGCCGGGTGTGGAAAGCGTCGCCGGCCTGACGGCGGTTGGCCAGCCGCTGACCCTGGTCCTGCCCGAGCGGGTCTTCCGGCACCCGGTGGCGCGGGCCCTTGTGGCTCAACGCCACCGACTGCTGACCGACCCGGCCAGCCGGCGGGAGGTCGCCGCCCAGGTCGCCGCCATTGCCGACAACCCCCTGGCCTACGGTGGCGATCTGAAAGTGTTCCTGGCGCTGTCCACCAGCGTGTCGCGGCTGGTCCGCGACCGCTCGGACGACGCCATCACCTCGGTCGCCGACATCCTCTGGCAAACCGCGCTGGCGATCGAGGAAGGCGACACCCCCGATGCCCGTCGCGCCGTCGATGATGCGGCCTCGGCGCTGGAGAAGGCACTGGCGGCGGGGGCATCGCAGGCCGAGATCGCCCAGTTGAGCCAGGCCCTGCGCCAAGCCATGGACCGCTATCTGGAAGCGCTGGCCCGCCAGGCGGCGCGTCAGGGAACGCTGATGACCGATGCCCCGGCTGGGGCCGACACCGTTTCGCCCGACGACCTGCAGAAGATGCTGGACCAGATCGGCGGCCTGTCGGCAACCGGGGCCACCGATGCCGCCCGCGAGCTGCTGTCGGACATGCGCCGGATCCTGGACGGCCTGCGCCTGCCCGATGCCGCCGACAACGAACGGGCGCGCCAGGCGGGCCAGGCCATGGCCGACCTCGACGACATTGTCCGGGAACAGCGCCAGCTGCTGGACGAGACCTTCCACCGCAGCCAAGGCCGGGACTCCCGGCGCCAACCGCCACAGCATGGCCCTGACGCCGCCGCGTCAGCCCGGCAGGAGCGGCTGCGCGAGCGGCTGGGCAAGGTCCAGGCCGCCATCCAGGGTCTGGGGGCGGCGGTCCCGCAGGGCCTGCAACAGGCCGACGGGGCGATGGGTGATGCCGGTCAGGCGCTGAAGGCCGGACAGTTGGAGGATGCGGTCGACGCCCAAAGCGAGGCCTTGAACCACCTGCAGCAGGGCATGACGGCCGCCGGCCAGTCCCTGGCGCGCCAGTTGGGTCCGGGAGTCTATGGTCAGGGCGGTAACGACGGCCGCGATCCGCTGGGCCGACCGCTCGGACGCGGAACCGGCGCCGACGACGACCATAGCGTCAAGATTCCAACCCAGGCGGATCAACAGAAAGCACGCGACGTTCTGACCGAACTGCGCCGGCGGGCCAGCCAGGTCGAGCGACCGGCCCCGGAACGAAACTACCTGCGGCGGCTTCTGAAGCAGTTCTTCTGACAGGCTGCCGAAAACGCAAAGAGACCGCCGACAGGACAATATTCCGTATGAATACGACTGCTCAGGAACGCCGTCGACGCGCGTCCTGTCGCAGATAAGGAAGAAATTCCGGTCGCAAGACTTCCCCCGCAGACCGATCGATCGATATCAATACGGTCATAGACACTGTGAATATTGATCAAATGAAAATACACCATATAGATTACTTGCGACTGGACAATTACATTTTAGGTTGCATCGCTTTCGTCAACCGTTTAGGCTTGCCCACAATAAACCGCGGGGAACTCTGAACACTCCCCCACACTCTTGATCCCCGCTTGCCATGACGAACATTTGCAGGACGGAAGCCCGCAGGCCGCCGAACAAGCAGCGTGCACACTGTTGTTGCGACCTGAAGAGCCCCGGACCCATGAGGCTTTCATGTTTAACCGAATGAAGATCGTTGCCAAACTGATGTTGGCGTTTGGCGTCCTTGTCCTTCTGATCGCGGCACTGAACGCGACCGCCGTTATCGACAGCCGAAGCACCATGGCATCGTTTCTGCTGTTGAAGCGCAGCAGCGAGGATCAAGTCATCGTTCAAGCCATCGAAAAGTCCTTGTGCCAGGGACGGATGGAGATCTGGGTCTCCCTGGCCACCGGCGACGACAGCCACTGGCAGAAGGGCCAGCAACGGCTTGCCGAGGCCAAGGCCCTGCAAGGGCGCCTGCGAGCCCAAACGACGGACCCGTCCCGCCAGGCCATGGTCGATGATCTGAAACGGCGGCTGGACGATTTCATCGCCGAGACGGCAGCGGTCCAGGGAATCAGCGGCAGGAACGACGTTCTGTCCAGCGCCCAGAACCAAGCGATATTGAAGGAGGCGGGACAGCGGGCGGACGCGGTCGAAGCCCTGGCCGGCACCCTCTCCTCCAGTTTCAAGGCCGTGGCCCGGCAGGTCACCGACGATACCGAGGAAACGATCTCCACCGCCATTCGCGTCCAGATCATCGTCGGCAGCGTCAGCATCCTGATCGGCCTGCTGCTGTCCGCGCTGATCTCCCGCGATATCGCCAGCCCCCTGAAGCGTATGACGGCGGCCATGCTAGCGCTGGCAGAGGGCGATCTGTCGGTGGTGATTCCCGATGGTGGCAGGGGCGACGAGATCGGCGCCATGGCCGGAGCGATGCAGATCTTCAAGGATCACGCCAATGACGTCGACCGTCTGCGCCGGGATCAGGCCCAGGCCTCCGAGCGGGCTCGGCAACAGCAGCACCAGGCCATGCTGGCGCTGGCCGACCACTTCGAGTCCGGTGTCCTCGGGGTGGTGACCGCGGTCGGCACATCGGCTGGGGACATGGAGACGACAGCCCAATCCATGTCGGCCGCGGCCGAACAGGCCAGCGCCCAAGCGACGTCGGTTGCGGCGATTTCGGTCCAGGCCTCGGCCAATGTCGAGACGATTTCCGCTGCAGCCAACGAATTGGCCGCCTCGATCTCGGAAATTGGCGGCCAGGTCGCGACGGCCGCCGACATCTCCCGCCAGGCATCGGAAAAGACCCTGGCCACCGACCAGATGGTGCAAAGCCTGTCGGCGGCGGCCGACCGCATTGGCCAGGTGGTGGCCCTGATCGACGATATCGCCAGCCAGACCAATCTTTTGGCACTGAACGCCACCATCGAGGCGGCGCGTGCCGGCGATGCCGGCAAGGGGTTCGCCGTGGTGGCGGGCGAGGTCAAGGGACTGGCCAACCAGACCGCCCGGGCGACCGGGGACATCAGCGCCCAGATCGTCTCGGTCCAGGAAGAGACCAAGCGGGCCGTCGACGCCATTCACGACATCGGCATCGTGATCGACAAGGTCCAGGAGATCTCGGCCAGCATCGCCGCCGCCATCGAGGAGCAGGAGGCCGCGACCCGCGAAATCGCGCGCAACGTGGCCGAGGCCTCGCAGGGGACACATACGGTCACCCAGACCATTGGCGGGGTCACCGAGGCGGCCGCCACCACCGGTGCGGCTGCCAGTCAGGTCTTGAGCGCCTCCCGGAAGTTGGCCGAGACTGCCAGGCTTTTGAAAGGCGAAGTGACGGAGTTCCTTGAGGGCGTCCGAATGCCAGCGGCACGCTGAAGTCCGTCCGGCGGGACGAGCTACTTCTTGGCGGCATCCGCCGGGGGTTTGTTGGCGGCATCCGCCGGGGGTCTGTTGGCGGCATCCGCCGCCGGGGCCTTGTTGGCGGCATCCGCCGCCGGGGCCTTGTTGGCGGCATCCGCCGCCGGGGTCTTGTTGGCGGCATCCGCCGCCGGGGGCTTGGCGGCGGTGAAGGTGACTTCGAAGCGTGACGCATTGGCGTCCGGCTGGTCCAGGGTGATGCGGAAGCCGACCGTCCCCTGGGCCTCCAGCGTCGCCTGCGGCGGGCTGATGATTTTTTCCTGCAACAGCACCTGGTTGTTGTACAGGGCCAAGCGCAGAAGCGGGATGTCGCGGGCCTGGTCGGTGGAATTGGCAATGACGCCGCGCACGATCAGGACCTCGTTGGCATCCTGCACCAGCCGCTCGGAATTGTAGTTGCGAAAAATCAGGCCGGCACCAACCACCTCATTATGCACGCCCAGCTCTTCGTAATATTTGGCCAGGCCGGGAAACCGGGCCAGAACCTCGTCCTGCAGGCGGTAAAGGGCGGCACCGGCGCCAGCGATCAGCAGGACGATCAGAACCAGCCACAGGCCGACGGCGCCTTTGCGGCGCGGCGCCGGCTTGGGCGGAGCAGAGGCGAAGACATCGGGAATGGGCTCCGGCGTCGTCGACATCATCAGTTCGGAAATCTTGGCGAAGGGATCGTCCTCCCCGGACTCGGACGCGTCGCCGGGCGCCGGGCTTTCGGCCGGAATCGACCCGAAATCGGGAGCCGCCGCGACACTTTGCCTGTCGTCCAGGGCAAGCCTGGTATCCAGGGTCCCCCGTGCCGGTCTGGCCTCGCCGGGCGCCATCTCCAGCGGAATGTCGCTGTCGGCGTTGGGCACGTCCTGGTGCCATTTGTGCCCGCAGCGCGCACACCGCACCCTCCGTCCCCGATGTCCGAGGGCGGATTCGGATACCGAAAAATGGGTGTCGCATCGAGGACAGGTAACGATCATCGGCCGAACGAACCGCTGTTGGCCCGATCCCAACCATGGCAAGGCCTGGCGGGAACGGAGCAAAGTGACCAGGACGGCAGGCCGGCCACGAAAAGAACCCGGGTACTGGGTCTCTGGCCGGAACACCGGAATATTGTTCTTTATATGCGGCCACCTGTTACAACACAAGCGCGCGCTGGACGAAGCGACGCCCCCATGTAATCTTTCAGTCCTTCGGGAAGGGAAAACGCGTGCGACATCCGACAGCAGACAGGGCCAATGTGGTTCAGTTCGAAAATGTCGCGGTCCGCTATGATCGGGGTCCTGAAATTCTTCAGGACATCAGTTTCTCCTTGCCTGCGGGTTCTTTCCATTTTCTGACGGGATCTTCGGGTGCCGGCAAGACCTCGCTGCTGCGCCTGATGTATCTGGCGCAGCGTCCGTCGCGGGGGCGTATTGCGCTGTTCGGACGCGACATCGCCCAGGCCCGCCGCTATGAACTGCCGGCGCTGCGCCGCCGGGTCGGCGTGGTCTTCCAGGACTTTCGCCTTCTCGATCATCTGTCCGCGCTGGACAATGTCGCTCTGCCGCTCAGGGTCGCCGGAGCCAGCGAGGCCGACATCCGCAAATTCGTCCCCGACCTGTTGACCTGGGTCGGGCTGGCCGGGCAAATGGATGCCAATCCTCCCACCCTGTCGGGTGGCCAGCAGCAACGGGTCGCCATCGCCCGCGCGGTCATCGGCCGCCCGGACCTGCTGTTGGCGGACGAGCCGACCGGCAATGTGGACGACCATATTGCCATGCGGTTGATGTATCTGTTCGAGGAATTGAATAAGCTGGGCACCACCGTGGTGGTCGCAACCCACAACGAGAACCTGGTTTCACGCCTGCCTTATCCCCAGCTGCATCTGGAGAACGGGCGGTTGCGGTCGGGATAAGGACGTAAGGACCGCCGATGTTTTCGCGCCATACCGATCTTCCGTTGAAGAACGACGCCGCCACCCGTTTCCTGCCCTGGCTGGTGGCGCCGATGGTGTTCCTGTGCGCGATCGCCCTGGCCGGCGCCTTCATCCTGCACGGACTGATCGGCCGCTGGGACCGCGATGTGGCCGGAACGCTGACGGTCGAGATCGTCAGCCCGACCGGCGATGGCCCGGACTCGGCCGAAAAGGCCAGGACCAACGTCCTTGACGCGGAACGGCTGCTGAAGGCCTTTCCCGGTGTCCGCGCGGCCAAGGCCTTGAGCCAGGATCAGTTGATCGCTCTGCTGGCGCCCTGGCTTGGCAACAGCGACCTGCTGAAGGAATTGCCGCTGCCCGCCCTGATCGACGTCACCACCGACCCCGCCTCGCCACCCGACCTGGCCCTGATGTCGACCAAGCTGGCCCAGGCCATCCCCGGTGCTTCGGTGGACGATCATCGGGTTTGGCTGTCCCGGCTGATCGGCCTGGGCCGCAGCATCGAATGGCTGGCCAGCGGCATCGTCCTCTTGATCGGTTTCGTCACCTCGGCCACCGTTTTCCAGGCGACACGGACGGGAATGGCCATTCACCACGAGGTCATCGAGGTCCTGCATCTGATCGGCGCCCCCGACGATTATATTGCCCGGCAGTTCGCCGACCGCGCCTTCACCCTGGGCCTCAGGGGCGGCGTGATCGGATTCGCCCTGACGGCGCCGGCCATGGCGGCGATCGGCTTCAGCGCCCACCACCTGGAGGGCGGATTTCTGGCCGACCTGTCCCTGCCTTGGACCGGCTGGGGCGCCATCCTGCTGCTGCCGGTCTCGGCCGCGCTGCTGTCCATGATCACCGCGCGCGTCACGGTTCATCGGACCCTCGCCAGCCTGCTGTGACCGCCGCCATGGCCCTGCCCGTCATCTTTCCGCCCCTGTTCCGTACTCCCCTGCGTTGGGCTCCGCCCTTGCTGGCCCTGGCCTGGCTGGCCGGGTTCGTCTGGTTTGCCGCCGACGTCCCGGACCAGGTGGACGATCCGCAGACCCCCACCGACGCCATTGTGGTGCTGACCGGGGGGTCGGAACGCCTGGATGCCGGCCTCACCCTGTTGCGGCGAAAAATGGGCAAGAAGCTGTTCGTGTCGGGGGTTTATCGCGGCATCGACGTCGCCCTGCTGCTGCGCCTGTCCAGCCAGAAACCGGAAGAGTTGGAATGCTGCGTCGTGCTTGGGCATCTGGCCGACAACACCGCCGGCAACGCCACCGAGACGGCGGCCTGGATGCGGGCCGAGGGCTACCGCTCGCTGCGCCTGGTCACCGCCAACTACCACA
>Ga0326727_10016427_pt1 | contig 15625 bp, 9 predicted proteins | sample MB2enrmetagenome_FD_207643 | JGI IMG/M metagenome (GOLD analysis project Ga0326727, IMG submission 207643) | Lab enriched peat soil microbial communities from McLean, Ithaca, NY, United States - MB29MY | ecosystem: Environmental > Terrestrial > Soil > Wetlands > Peat | place: USA: New York... | reverse complement strand
TGGAGATGGAGGTGGAGATTGTTGAGCTGGTGGTGACTACCTTCGAGGTGCTGGTGCCGCTGTAACTGTAGCTAGTGGTCGAACTCAGCGGCGGAGTGGAGACACAGCCGCTAATCCCGCAGGCTACGGCTAGGTTTGAAGGAGAGTTAGTGGCCATGAGCGCCGCTAGGACACCGACTACGAGTAGCAGGGCCATCGCCCCATTCCGAGTGTTAAATTTCAAGTGAACAACCTCCTGAGTAGCATTGGGATTAGTAACAGTAGCGCTGCCATTAGGCCTACGCTATCTATGCCTGGCGCAGGGTTGAACGGTACGGGTTGGGTGCTGAAACCGCAGGGCAGGGGCCCGCATGGGATCGTTGTGTACTGGGTTGTTGTGGAGTAAGTAACCGTGGTCTGTGTTTGGGTGGTGTAGCTTGTTTGACTGTAGGTTGTGGTAAGGACGCCGGAGACCGTGTTGACTGTGAATTGGCTGTAGGTGGTGAAGAGTATGCCGGTTGTACTGAAGGTGGTGCTTGAGTAGGAGAATGAAGTTGCCACTGAAGTGGTCGTAGTTGAAAGCGAAGTTGTAATTGACGAAGTACTGGTCGTTGTGCTGTAGGTAGTTACGGTCGTGGCGAGGGTGACGCCGAGGAAGTTCGAGGCAAAGTCAAGGCTGGCTCCCGCAGGGCAGACGTTCCCTGATGGTTGGACCTCGCAGGCAATGATCGAAATCAAATAGTAACCGCCCGACGCGAGGGGGGATACGGTAAATGCGCCGGAGGCATACCCGCCTGAAATTTGGCATGTGACGGGCGTATTAGGCTGGAAAAGCGCGTTCCCAGCGCTTGAGCTTATGGTGCAGTATGCGTCAGCCGGGTTGAAACCGAACCCAGCAGCACCAACCGGTTGACCCTGCTCCACACTGGCCGGATTGAGAACTACCAGAGCAGACGGAGTGCCTACCGTGAAGATTCCTGTACCAGTATTAGCGAATCCTGTTGCGTTGACCGCGGTGACAAGGATCCCATACGTGCCTGGGGATGCGTCGCCAGGAACTATTACAGATCCTGATACTTGGCCTATCCCGGCCGAGACATAGCACCCTGCTCCTATCTGCGTAGAGGTTTCTACTTGAACGGCAGTAGTGGAAGTACCCACCGCGACAGTAGTAGTGGAGGTCCCACCGGCTGCAGTAGTGGACGTGCCAATGGCGGTAGTTGTCGTAGAGGTACCAGCAGAAATGATGGTGATTGCAGTTGTAGAAGGAATCACGGGGAAGGGCGGGAATATTGTTGCCGTGCAAGAACTGGCGGTCCCGCTGAACCCTGATCCGGTGAACGTGAAGACCGTGTTAACCGTGCCGGAGGTTGGCGTGACGATGACGTCGGCGGTTACGTTGAACACGGCCCATCCCCCATAATCGTTCACGGGTGAACCCCTCACAGTAACGTTCCAGTTGGTGTTGGTGGTAGCGTATGGGCTAACGACGAAACTGCCCTGTGCGATTGTCGGTGTGATGATGGAGCAGGTTGGAGAGGTTATCAGGTTATTGTCGAGCGCGCCGGGCGGCGGAAGCCCAGAGGGGGCGACTCCAGGACCCTTGTAATTGTATGCCAGAACCGTGCAGCTCGTGTCGGTTGGAGACAACCCATCCGCCGTGAATGTAACCGTTGAACTCTCGGTCGAGTTAGATGGGAAGAGAACTAAAGGCGACAAGGTAGCATTAACCGTCAATACTTGCAGCACAAAGTCGCCGGCGCTTGGAGCACAGCCAGTGTTGCCGAGACAACCCGTGACCTCGATCAAATATTCGCCGGGTGAGACGTTTCCGATGATGAAACTACCATTAACGATTCCAGTTCCAACCGCGATGGCGCAAGCCGCCGAACCAGCAAGAACCGGATTGAAAACGTTACCGTTCCCGCTTCCACTTATTGAGCATGATTGGTCGGTTGGCAGAAAACCAGTACCATTGATCACGACCGACGTTCCAACTGGCCCCGATTTGGGAATCAACGTAAGCCTAGGCCCAGTATTATTCACAATAAGATTGGCTTGCGCAAAATCACCCACGCTAGGAGCACAACCATTGTTACCCAAACATCCCGTAATCTCAATTATGTACTGACCTGGGAGTACGTTCCCGATCGTAAAACTACCATTAACAATTCCACTACTAACCACTATGACGCAGCTTGCCGTACCCGACAAGATTGGACTGTGGCCGTTAGCGTCATTCCCAACGTTTGAGAGAGTGCAGCTGGTATCCGTGGGTAGGTACCCACTACCACCAACTAGGATAGCCGCGCCAGGTTGACCCTTAGTGGGGGTCAGGGTTATCGATGGCCCACCCGCCACCGTCAGTACCGCTTGCGCAAAGTCACCCGCGCTTGGGGTGCATCCATTATTCCCAAGGCAACCCGTAATCTCAATTATGTACTGACCTGGTAGTACGTTCCCGATCGTAAAACTACCATTAACAATCCCGCTACCAACAATTATGGCGCAAGCAGCCGAACCAGCCAAAAGCGGACTATGGCCGTTAGCGTCATTCCCAACGCTTGAGATAGTGCAACTAGTATCCGTGGGGAGATACCCACTACCACCAACCGTAACATCTAACCCGGGCGCACCCTTCGCCGGAGTCAGGGTGATCGTTGGCCCGCTCATCACCGTCAGTACAGCTTGCGAAAAGTCACCCGAGCTTGCAACGCATCCATTATTCCCAACGCAACCCGTAATCTCAATCACATACTGACCTGGGAGCACATTCCCAATCGTAAAACTACCATTAACAATCCCAGTGCCAGCAATTGTGGCACAGGCCGCCGAACCAGCCAAAAGTGGACTATGGCCGTTAGCGTCAAACCCAACGCTCGTGATAGTGCAACTAGTATCTGTAGGCAGGTACCCACTACCACCAACCGTAACATCCAACCCGGGCGGACCCTTAGTGGGAGTTAGGGTTATCGATGGCCCCTTCGTCACATTCAGTAACGCCTGCGCAAAATCACCAACGCTCGGGGTGCAGCCATTGTTGCCCAGACAACCCGTAACCTCAATCACATACTGGCCGGGGAGTACATTTCCAATCGTGAAACTACCATTAACAATCCCAGTACCAACCACTATGACACAAGCCGCAGTACCCGCCATGATTGCAGTATGCCCGTTAATGTCAACCCCCAGGGTTGAGAGAGTGCAGCTGGTATCCGTGGGCAGGAACCCACTACCACCAACCGTGACATGAGCAGCAGATTGGGCGTTCGCGGGGGTCAGGGTTATCGATGGCCCACTCATCACCGTAATTACAGCCTGCGCAAAATCACCAACGCTTGCAACGCATCCATTGTTGCCGAGACAACCCGTAATCTCGATAATGTACTGACCTGGTAGTACGTTCCCGATCGTAAAACTACCATTAACAATCCCAGTACCAACCGATATGACACAAGCAGCCGTACCAGGCAAAAGCGGACTATGGCCGTTAGCGTCATTCCCAACGCTTGAGACAGTGCAGCTGGTATCCGTGGGCAGGTACCCACTACCACCAACCGTAACATGCACCCCGGGTTGGCCAGTGGTAGGAGTCAAACTAATCTTAGGCCCACTAGATACGTCGAATATGGCTTGTGCGACGTCAATCTGAACGTTTGTAGTACTGGTAAACGTCGTTGTAGTAGCGGTGCTAGTGGTAACAGTGGTGGTAGTGCTGAACGTGGTGGTTATGGTCGTGATAATAGCTGAAGAAGCGTCCACCTCAATCACATACTGACCTGGGGGTACGTTTCCAACAGTGAAACTACCATTCACCACCCCAGTTCCTTCGCGAATAACACAAGCCGCCGTACCAGCTAAAATTGGATCGACGAGGTTGCTAGCCCCACTCACAAGAACACAGGAAGTGTCTGAAGGAAGGAACCCAGTACCATTAACCAGAACATGCGTGCCCGTCCCGCCTATTACCGGAGTCAGATATATCGATGGCCCACTCGTCACATTCAGTACCGCTTGCGCAAAATCACCCGCACTAGGAGCACAGCCATTGTTGCCGAGACAACCTGTAACCTCAATCACATACTGACCCGGTTGCACATCAGAAATAATGAAACTACCAGTCACCGTGCCCGTCCCAACACTGATTACACAGGCCGCGGTGCCTGAAGCCATCACATTAAGGGAACCCGACAAACTACACGAAGTATCTGTTGGCAAAAATCCGGTACCACTAACAGAGATATGAGCCCCTGTGCGTGCGATCGACGGAGTCAAAGTAATCGCAGGCCCAACCGTCACGTTCAGCAACGCTTGTGCATAATCACCCGAGCTAGGATAACAACCATTGTTACCCAAACACCCCGTAACCTCAATCACATACTGACCCGGAAGCACATTCCCAATCCTGAAACTACCATTAACAATCCCACTCCCAACCACTACGACACAGGCAGCAGTACCAGGCAAAAGCGCAGCATTCCCATTAAGATCAAACCCAACGCTCGTAACAGTGCAACTAGTATCCGTCGGCAGGAACCCACTACCACCAACGTTAACATCCAACCCAGGCGGACCCTTCGCCGGAGTTAGAGTTATCGACGGCCCACTCGTCACGTTTAGCAACGCTTGCGCAAAATCACCAACGCTAGGAGCGCAGCCATTGTTACCTAAACAGCCCGTAACCTCAATCACATACTGACCCGGAAGCACATTCCCAATGGTAAAACTACCATTAACAATCCCACTCCCAACCACTATGACACAGGCAGCAGTACCCGGCAAAAGCGGACCATGCCCATTAAGGTCGAACCCAACGCTCGTAATCGTGCAACTAGTATCCGTCGGCAGGTACCCACTACCACCAACCGTAACATGCAACCCGGGCGGACCCTTCGCCGGAGTTAGAGTTATCGACGGCCCACTCGTCACGTTTAGCAACGCTTGCGCAAAATCGCCCGCACTAGGAGTACAACCATTGTTGCCAGGGCATCCCGTAACCTCAATCACATACTGACCCGGAAGCACATTCCCGATCGTGAAACTGCCATTAACAATCCCGGTGCCAGCTGTGACACAAGCCGCCGTGCCCGGCAAGATTGCATTATGTCCATTGGCATCAAACCCAACGCTTGAGACAGTGCAACTGGTATCCGTGGTTAGGAACCCACTACCACCAACCGTAACATGAGCACCCGCTTCAGCAGTAGTAGGAGTCAGAGAGATGCTCGGTGTTGCCTTAACTTGTGGAAGAGTCGTGAATATGTTGGCCTGTGCGGTCGTTGCTGCGAATGCGGATAGGACCAACAGCAGAGTAACTATGAATTTGACCCGGCGCAGACTCAACTCAAGTACATCTCTGAGGTTAAATGGTGAAGCGATCTTTGACAATATTTAACGAATCTTAACTGATTAAGGCAAATTATAGACAGACAGGCGGCAAAATTTGCTAGATTTTGCTTCATCTGTGAAAGGCGTGACAGTTTCGACCTCGTTGTCATCATCTGCAACTGACCGCCCAAGTGCATAATTTGCACTGTACGTATTAAAGTGTTGTTATGTGCAACACATCTACAATAGTTCTTGAAGCCTAACGTTAACCGATTGTCATGTTCATGTAAATTCCCCCCCAGGGTACTACCAGCTTATCCCTGCCCAATGAATTGAAGGTGTCAAACCTGGGCTCACCCGGTTGCCTACCAAATGTCGAGTGCGTGCGCTATTCAGCACTTGGATCTTAACTGACAGAAAACCTCCCCTAAATCGCTCAGACAGTGATCAATTGTCGCTATAGTCGTCCCGAAGACCCATTGCTCATTCAATAAATAGAGGCTCTTCTCACAGAGACTCTTCCCCATATCGAGATCATGCAGTACGAAGACCATTGTCTTGCTTGACCTCTCGAAGTCCTGCAACACACTGCTCTGGAACGTCATCTCACCCACAGCCACAGCTTCGTAGACTACAAATGGGTTAGCAGCTGATTCAACCGCCATTGAGAAGAGCACCATCTGCATTCCAGATGAGAGATGTTTGGGTTTCGTGTTCTCGAATTTTTCATGTTAACGAATTTTGTTATTGGTTTTGTAAAGTCTTTTACCTCTGACATTGAAGGACCCATGGTAACGCCGTAGCTGTGCATTCTCCCGTCGTAATGTCGACGCGGAATCCTTAATTGCCCGCTGGCTCTAGTTACAGGCACTTTTTAATCCTGGGTTCCAGTTACGAATTTGTATGCTCTTTCCATTTCCTCATCCCAAGAGTTCTGAACTACTGTCTTCAATCCATTTTCGAATAGTTCGCTCCTCAGTTGGTAGCTGTTGTATAATCGCTCGAAGCTTTCCACAATCCCGGTTACTGTAGGAGCACATAGAATGCAATTGCGACCGTTCCTAAGCACAGATCGATGCGCAAGGTAATCATTGGTAACCACTGCACATCCCGAGGCCATCAATTCGAACGGAATGACTCCCGGATGAAGGGTAAACATCAGGTAAAGGGCTGCATCACACGATCTGTATAGCTGCGCCGTATCCTCCAATGAGAGAAAACCCAGATGCTTAATTTCCCCTCGAATATCCCAATGTTCAAGATCCGCCCCAGCGGTCACGATTTCAATCTCGGGATGCAATCTCTTTATCCTTTCAAGAGACAGAATTCCTAAATCAAATCCATTTCTGGGCATCGACGGCCTCGCGAAGAAAAAGATTCTCCGCAATTTCTCGCGCGGCTTCTTCACATCCGAATGGTAGAGAGTTGTATCTACACACGGATTGAACGCCACCGCCTCTCCGCCATAGGTTTTGACGTACCAGTCTTTGAGAGGTTGTGCCGTAGTTATTCCTTGAAATCCGAAGTGGTACGTTAGCTCAGCCAGTGCTGACCATTGTCCGGCCTCATAAAACAATGTCTCATCGTCTTGTATGAAGTAGAATTTGCCTAGCGTGTTGTTGAATTTTAGAAGTGAGTAGGCCGTGGCCCAGAATGTCGCGATACTAACCTCGGCATAGGGAATAGAATTCAACTCGGGATTGCGATAAGTCCTCGCTCCGCGAAGCGTTGGAAAACGCTCCCCTAATTTCGACGCGATGATATCCTCAGTGCTCGGGTTTTCACCAATTATGATGAAATTGTTGCGGATCCCTTTTCGTCCAAGATAATCAGCGAATCTGAAGATATTCATTATTCCAGCGTAAACTTCAGGGAAATCCGGCACAAACCAGTTCACAGAAACGATATTTCTCTTATCCGCCTTTTTCCAAGACTCTACAATTCGCTCATTTTCCTTGAGATCACGTTCGGTGAAGTCGTATGCAGCGAGCCCTCGATCGATAAAGTGGAATTTGCTTCCTGACGTAAATCGATCTGCTGCACTTGCGTCAATCTCCCTTGAGAGTTGTCTGCTAGAGTACAACAGGAGGGCTGCCAGAAATCTTCGGGGGCCGAACTTCTTCAAGTACCGATATCCGAGGTTCAATTTTTTGGGCATTACATCACGCAAAGATTGTTCGGATGCTTCTTGATGATGGCTGAGCCTTCACAGATAAAACCTCGTTGAGCCAGGCTACACAGAGCCATCATTGCGGGTTTAACCAAGGTTCATCTTCGAAGAACGGCTGAACTAAGGTCAACCCCCTCTCAAACGATTACATTAACTCCTATCTGACAATGATGACCAATGTCAAGAGAGATGGAAAAACGGCTCCAAAGCTCTTCCAAGTCATGGTGCCCAGAACTCATAAAGCCGGCATTCGGTGAGATCGTGAATAAAGCATTGTCCCAGGATAGTGAAACAAGTTCAGGTTGCTTGGAATGCGGGAATGCGAAATCATTTAGGTTCATCGCCTGAGTGACTCTGTATGCTCTCCATGTTAGTTGCCGTAGCAATTTTCGTTCCGATTCTCTATTTCATTCCTGGCGCGGCTGTAATGCGTCTCTTGAGATTGCAAAGGGAGAGGATTAACTTGTACTCTTGCTCAGTGTCAACTTTGGTCTACGCTTCAGTTGCAATTTTAGGCCACTTGCTTGGTGTGGGTCAAGTTATCTTGATGGAGTTAGTCGTAAGTTCCACACTGATTGTTTGCGTGGTCATACTAGCGAGAGCGATTCGGTCAGGAGCCGTTGTTCGCGAGGCTAGAACTCTCCTCGGTAACCAAGTAATCTTGATTTTGATCTCTGCATTTGTGCTTAGAGTCTTGCTAAGTGGATTGATTTCTGACTTTTGGCGGGGAGGAGACTGGTATTATTTTCATTATGACACCGCTTTGGTGTTGTTATCAAACTCCTGGATAATCGCGCCGGATCGCACGCCGTTGTTCAGTCTCATCTCCGCCATGTTTATGTCAGTATTTGGTAGTGAATTTTGGGTAGCACAGGTTGTCGGTGACTTTCTTAACACAATCTTCCTAATCCCATCCTATTACATCAGTAAACAGCTTTTCGGGCGAAATGTCGCCGTTAGTGCGCTCGTATTCCTATCGGTTCTCCCCTACTTTTCTTACAACGCGATCTATTTTTGGCCAAAGCTCTTCGCAGCATACTTCGTACTGCTCTCGTTCTACGAGCTGCTCGCTATCCTACGTCGGAAGTCCGTCAACTGGCCACTGTACATGATGAGTGCCGCTTTAGCCGTCCTAGCCCATGAATATGCGCTTTTGTTTGGGATTTCCGGAGTCGTCATCGGCCTAGTCTACAGAAGGTTGGATTACTCAGGGTTCTTACGAGGGGCAATCTGCTTTGCTGGAATTATGTTGCCGTGGTGGTTGTACAATCTCATAACATTCGGGTCTCCAATCGCCTCGTCGTTCAAGTATTACCCGTTTGCTGTAGGCGGGTTTACAGCGATTCCTCCAGCCGTACCTACGGCTGAGTTTTACCGACGGTTCTTCGCTACACCCATTTCAACAATAATTTGGATAAGAGTAAGTAATCTTCTGGTCACTTTCATTCCCCTTCTCGGGATTTTTGAGAAGTACGTTGCAATACCATACCTACCCAGAATCGATGTGGCGACGTGGGGATTCGAATTCATCTACCAGTTCTATAGCGTCGACACACTGTTTGGCGCTTTGACTATTTCTCTGTCGATCTTTCTCTTGATATTCCTTAGACATGCTCGTCTTAATGGTACGCTCAAATTGATTGCTGGCTACATCGCGATCTCATCAATCCTAATGACTCTCGACTGGGGATGGTTCATGGAAGGCGCATTGGGATTTGGAATCCAGGGAATGTTTCCCGCATTCACGCTCTTGACGATCGTTTCGGTCGCGGGTCTTGAGAGAATTGGTAAGGATCGTGCCTTCGTCTTCATTGGCAGTACGTTTGAGATGGTACTTTTCTACGTTTTCCTGCGAGCAACCGCTAACTCTAATCCGGGCGAACCAGCAGACGTCACGTTATACTACCAATTTACCCAACATTGGCCGTTAGCCTGCTCCGTAGTTTTAATTCTAATATTCTACTTTTGTATTCTCGCTGGGTATAGCGTGCCCTGGAAAACGGTTTATTCTCCGATCAGGAAAGTTATAGATCATACTCGACGGAGCGAATCCGGCGGAGATCGTCTCCTGAGTCGATGAGATCGTTTATCAAGTGGACACTGAGTATGCAAAACGAGAATGTTGGCGCGCCGCGATCAGATCGCAAAACTCTTACTAGTTATCGTAATTTTGGCATATGTTGTGGTCGCGTGCGCTTTCAGTTTCTCGGTACCGTTGTTTGAGGCTCCAGACGAGCCTCACCATCTGTTGTATGTTGACTTTATCGCTGCACAGCATAGATTACCCAACTTAAACACCGCAGATAGGGCTAGCGTTCCGAACGAGGGGTATCAGCCTCCACTCTACTACGCGTTAGCGGCTGGTCTGCTTAATCTTCTTGGCAGAAGCCGGGTCGACCCAGTAATACTGCCGAATCCGGCTGTTCCGGGCGTCCCAAACGTTCTGAACTTCTATCTTCATTCACCTGACGAGTATCTTCAGTCAGATGCCCTAGTAGTGCATATCATTCGACTCTTGTCCGTATTTTGGGGCGCCGTGACGGTATATCTAACCTACAAGATCGCTCGCACTATTCGGCTAGGGACCCACGTAGCACTTCTCGCAGGTGCAATCAACGCCTTCATTCCGCAGTTTCTCTTTCTAACCGGAATCGTGAGCAATGACAGCATGTCTTGGGCGATGTCTTCATTGGTCCTACTGCTGACCTTACGTCTATACATGAAGAAAGACGTCGACTGGCACAATGTCCTCTACTTGGGAACGGCACTCAGCGCGGCTTTACTGACGAAAGCGACTTTGATGATTCTGATTCCTTTCATAATTTCAGTAATTATATTGAAGGCCTCGTTAGGACGGGGACAACGAATGAGACTCGAGCTGCTCAAAGTCTCGTTAAGCCTAGTTGTGATAGTCGCGTTGCTGGCAGGATGGTGGTACGTTAGAAGCTTTGTGCTCTACAACGATCTCACGGGGTTCAAGATGAACGCGGAGCTGAATCCGTCTTTGATTCGAAGTGTGGGTATCTGGTCATTGGTATTTGGCACAATCTTTCCGGGTTGGGTGTTCTCGAGTTTCTGGGCAGTTTTTGGGTGGATGAACATATGGCCCAACGGCCTCTACTTCACGTTTTACGGCATGCTCTGCTCGGTAGGAGGAACTGGCGCGATTGTAGAGGCATTTGACCCGTCGGGTAGGCCGAGTTCACGTTCAACGGTAAGACTCACGTTACTGATGCTGATCGGTTTCTTCGTTCTCGCTCTTGCTGCACTCATTTGGTTGAACCGAACGGTGGACACGCCGCAAGGTCGATTTCTCTTTGTCGCGATATCCCCAGTCTGCGTTCTCTTGGCTCAGGGATTGAGACGCGTTTTCAGAACAAAATCCGACTGGTTTCCGTGCATCGTCCTCTCAGGGTTAGTGGTGGTCATGTTCGCCCTGAGTATCCATTTCTTACTCTTCCTTAGAGCCATCTACGCCACATAAGCGGTACGTGACTACTGTGAACGAGCAAAGTAGAGAGTACCTGAAGGTAGCGGTGATTCTAGCAGTAACGATACTTCTTGTCTACGGTGACGTCGCTTTCATGGGATACACTCTGTCCCTGGCCGTTGACAATGAAGGCGTGCTCGTTGGCACTCAGTATGGCTACACGGGACGACGCGCATATTCAAGCACAGTTCTCGACCCACTGTCGACCGGCGGTCAAATACAGCCAGCTCTTCAGCTTATTGTTCAGAGACTCTACTCCGGGCACTTTCCACTGTGGAACCCCTATCAAGGAACCGGAGTTCCACTTGCTGCGGACCCCACTTGGAGCACATATTTCCCAACAAACCTACTTTACTTCATACCAAACGGCTACTGGGATTACGTGGAGCTTCTCAAACTTTGGGTCGCAGCTATGTTCTCCTACTTGCTCTTGAAACGGTTCGGCCTAAGCAACGCTGCGTCCATGGGCGGAGCGTTCGCGTACTCTCTTTCAGGAGCCTTGATCGTGAACCCATTTGTCCCTTGGACGGACATTGCCATTATGACCCCGGCTCTATTGCTTGTAGTTAAGAGATGTATCGATAACACAAGTCGTCAGTCATTAGTTCTGACGAGCGTGGTCGTCTCAATTACGTTATTGGGTGCGCACATCGAAACGCTGGTCATCCAGTTTCTCTTTGTCGGCTGGTTCGCGATTTTTGAGATAATTACAAGACAAACAGGGCGGATAAAGAGCCTCTTTGGGTTACTTTCTAGTGTGGTCTTGGGTCTCGGAGTCGCCGCATTCTTTCTACTTCCCGTCTTCGAATATTTGCTGGGCTCCGCTTTTGCACACGGCGCAGGTGTCGGCTTGCAATCTCTCTCGACAACGGGATCGCCCGGTATAAATCTGAATCCGGCGTTTTACTGGGTAACCCTCTTTGTGCCATATTTTTTTGGATTCTTTCAGGCTTACCCTTACGCTGGCCTTAGAAATGTTTTCTTTTGGGACATTTTCCCGGGTTACGTTGGCACAACGGTTTTCTTTCTTTCGCTTTTGCCTTTGTTCTTGGGAAGTTTTCGCGACCCGAGGATGAAGTACTACTGGTTCTTCTTAGTAAGCGAAATACTGATCCTCATGAAAAACTTTGGCGTTCCACCAGTTAATTGGATTGGATATCTCCCGGTCCTGACATTCATAAACTGGCGCTATTCAAGTTCGATCTTGGCCATGTCTTTTGCGGGGGCTTGCGCATTTGGACTGGAAAGCGCGCGAAGAACTTCCAAGCGGAGAGCATGGGTAGCCGTTTTCGTCGTCGCCATCTTGATTATAGCGGGTCTATGCGCGAGTCTAGCATCTCGAAACAGCCACCCACAAGGGTGGGCCGGTCGGGATCACATCGATCTCTCCCATGGCAACTGGCGGTCCGCTGTCATGGGGTGGCTTGGTGTTCGTTAGCATGACGTTGAACGGGTATAATCCTGGGCAGTAATCGCCGGGAACACTGGAAGCGGTTACTGTAAAAGTTGAAGTTTCAGCAGGGGGAGGACAACCACCTGCAGAAGTGCACTTGATGAAGTTGGGGGAGATGGCACCGGCGACACCTGAATGAGTCCACCTATACCATCGCGTTAAGACTCCAGGGGGATCGGGCCCTCCAAATAGCGAAAGCGGGGTATTGACTGAAAGCGAGTAGCTAGTAAAACCTCCCTGAGACACGCACACAGTGGCAGGGGGCAAACACACAACAGCGGGAGGAGTGGGAGCTATTGTAACATCGGCAGGAACGAGGGGATGGCCATTGACCGTAGGCGGAAACGCGACTACAATGGAAATTATCAGGAAGAGGACGATAAACTTCGACCTTGTCGACATTGTTTCACATCAGAATAATGCAAAGATACGTTGAGCAATTGTAATATATTGCAATATATACTATGGTAGTTTGCAGTATTAACACTTGCGCAGGCCCAGAATACGCCACCGATCTTGCGTTTTTTGCTCCTGCCATAAACCCGCGTCGCTCTTGCTCGCTACTCAATGCCAGAGCAGTGGCTCTCCATATTCTGCACAAAGACAGACCGCTATCAATAACTCCCGCGCTCGTACCAATACTGCCACACACACACCACTAGTATCAGAGCTTATCGAAAAACGAACTTTGACGAAAACCCAAAACCAAGCAGAAGAATTTCATGCTACACTTTTATCTGCTAACTGGTCTAATCGTTCCAAGTGAAACTTCGATTTTCGCTCAAGTGTCAGCGGTTTTCCCTTGCTTTGACTCGAGGAGCTGTTCTTCTTCGCTGGGTCGTTTCCGTTAGCGGTCTATGCCTAATTTTCGTTAAGAACGCAACGCAGACGGCTGCAGCGATTACGATCACAGAGCCCATTAATTCTTGCGTCCGTAAGCCACTCGTGGCGGGCATGGTTTGCGTCAACATCATCGGCGATTGAATCGCTCCGTGGTTGATGTCTGTATCATTGGTAGCGACGTCATGCGATCCGATGTAGGAGAGTGCTGTATCGCAGTTGCTTAGGATATTGTTGCTTATGATGTTATAGTCGCTTGTGGTCTCTAAAATGCAATTCGTAGCAACGTTCACGCTATTGTCCACAACTTCCGTCCTGGATTCGTTTTCAAGGAGGATGCCTGAGGAAGCGTCGCCAATTATCACGTTTGAAGAAACTAGGCCAGACGTGGAATTCACTGCGATGATTCCGGCGGCAAACTGAGAGATGCCAGGTGTCCCTGATCCTGTGATAGTGTTGTCTGTTATCGTAAAGCCGCTTACACCGATCGAGGCGATGCCGATACGATTGCTGCCGAGAGCTCGGACGTGATTCGATCGTACGGTTATGTTGTTACCTGCAATCAGGATTGCGCTCCCTTTTGAGTCGGTGATTGTGTTGTTATCGATGAGCCCATCGCTGGAGTTCATTGATATGCCGTACCCCTTTGAAGAAATGACAGTGTTATCCGTGATCGTCACAAATTGAGCCCGTGCCCACAGAACGTATATTCCATTCCCAGAGCTGTCCGCAACTAAGTTGTTTGCAATCATAATGTGCATCCCGCTGTCTAATTCTATCCCGCCCCGCAGCGGATTGATGATTGAATTTCCGCTGAAGGTAATGTAATCGCCGCTGTCTCCATCGCCGCTGAAAATCCAGAATCCGATGAAACGTGAATTTCTAATTATATTGCCCGTTAGGGTGATGAACTTTGCGGGTCCCCAGCCATATCCTAAGTTTTCGAGGGCGATTCCGTTATTCGTGTTATTGATGCTGTTCCCCACAACTGAGACGTTCTGCGGTGAAACAAGGGAGATACCGTTGTGGTTCGTGGTAGTGTCAACTACATTACCTGAAACTAGAACGTTACTGCCCCGCACTATGATTCCATCATCGTAGCCGTTGGTTATTACGTTGTGAAGTATTTTGATCCCATAGCCACAGTTTCCCTCACACCCAAAATGCACACCATCTATACCAGCGTGGTCGGTTTCAGAAATATCAGTGCCCGCTATTGTCTCATTGTTTCCCGCAACGTAAATTCCAGCCGTATTGTGCTGTCTAAGCTGATTCGTTGCGTCAATTTTGAAGTTGCGCAGAACCCAGTTCGATCCTCTTACAACAATTACGCTTTCGCTGAATCCGATATTAACCTTGAAGAGGGTGTTCGCTCCTTCGCCCTCAAACGTGACACCATTCACAGCTCCAACTACAGGAGTCGTGAGCATGTAGGTTCCAGCCCTAACATGAATCAAACCGCCACTCTTGAGGGTAGCAATTGCGTCGTTAATTTGCGTGGCAGCGTCCGCTCCGCTACTGACCCTCATCCCTGTATTACAGTCTTGTACGTATGTTGTGGTTCGATCCGTGAAAATCAGGTAAGTGCACCCATTCTCTGTCGAGAACGCACCTACGTTCACTGTCTGGGTGGGATCCGCGAGGGTCGAAGCGCTTTGACCTCTTGAAGAGGGCTGTGCCGATGCTGGTGTCTGATAGCTAGAACTGACTACGATCACCACCAAGAGCAGCGCAACCGTCACCCTGAGATTCATTCTAGGCTCTGGGAATCCTAGAAGGGCCTCACGAATCATCATACTCGATCCTTCGGACCTAATGCGCCGGGCATTCTGACTAGTATAAGAGATAACGGCGCTATCGCTGCAATTCCTAGAGCATCGCCACTAGGGGAAGAACATTTTCCAATCAACCCCAGAATCCCAATATCGACACAAACTCCAACAACATCTACCACAATTCTTCCGAACAACGCGAAAGAACCAAGGTTGTCGCTGCTCTACCTCCTGCAAATAACCTCAGTGGGTCCTTAGAAGGCGAGCGCCTAGAGGGTGGATATCGAGTTAACGTACGTCATGCCGCTTACAAGATTAGAGTAGTCGGTGACGACCCCGTCGTTGTAGGCGAACAAAACTCCCTGGTCCGCTGAGTATCCGCCAATCAGCCAAAACCCGTCCAGTGACGCAATGGTTAGGACACTCGAAGCTTGCGTGACGTTAGAAACGTGTGATGGAAGCGTGGGTGAGAGGTCAACGAACCCGGCGGAGGTGTAAGCCGCAACCCAGGTGTGGCTTGGGGCTACTTGACCTACAGGTTCCCCTCCCCCAATTAACCAAGATTGGCCATTCCACGCAATCGCATTTACCGA
>Ga0326727_10016426_pt1 | contig 15625 bp, 9 predicted proteins | sample MB2enrmetagenome_FD_207643 | JGI IMG/M metagenome (GOLD analysis project Ga0326727, IMG submission 207643) | Lab enriched peat soil microbial communities from McLean, Ithaca, NY, United States - MB29MY | ecosystem: Environmental > Terrestrial > Soil > Wetlands > Peat | place: USA: New York... | reverse complement strand
GGGCCGGGGCGCGGGTTTCATGCTGCAAGTTGAGGCGCACTATGTTCCTCCAGCCGCCTCGCTTACCTGGGCCTTCGGCGGCGTCAGCGGACGCAAGGGCGCGCGCAATGGAGACATCGGATGCGAAGTGGAGCCGGTCTCGCGCTTCTTCCAGGTGCGCCCGGAAGAATGCGCCGATAACCTCTACACCATCGAGATGGCGCCCGCTCCGTCATGCCTCCTCCACAGCCCCACCTGCGATTTGCGGCTCCGCTTTCCGGCCGGCTCGCACCTGAGCCTGGCTGATGCCAGCACATGGGAAGCGCCCATCGCCGTAGCGGGCCCCGCTCCACGGCTGCCCATTCTGACTGGCTGGGTTCCGCTGGACACGGGTGCGCCGATGTACATCTCGGTCAAACGCGACCCCACTCCGGCGGATGAGCAGTTTGCCGCGCGCAGCCAACAGATTTCCGAAATCGCGGCGACTCTTCAGATGTCCACGCCCGACCCCTACATCGACGCCAGCGCGGCGGCCATCGGCATTGCCGCCGACGCGCTGTGGGACGCCGAACAGCAGTGTGTGATGCATGGCGCCGTGGCCTGGCGGAACGCGCTGGCCGGCTGGCGCGGCCCCTATTCGCTCGCCTCGCTGGGCCACCACGACCGTATGCGCCAACAGGTGCGCCACTGGGTGAAGCGCCAGAACACCAAGCCCATCGCCGACTCGCACCAGCCGGTCACCGGCCCCTTCGACGCCGGAACGCACCTGGCCCGCAAAGAAGCCCTGCTGCACTCCAATGGCGACCTCTCCGCGAATCACTATGACATGAACATGGTGTTCTTCGATGTCTTCCTGCGCTATCTGCGCTGGACCGGAGACCTCGACTTCGCGCGCGAGATCTGGCCCGCCTTCAAGCTTCACCTCGCCTGGGAACAGCGCCTCTTCCGCCGGACCTATGGCGACTTGCCGCTCTACGAGGCGTACGCGGCGATTTGGGCCAGTGACAACTTGCAATACAATGGCGGAGGCGCGGCTCACTCCTCCGCCTACAACGTCTTCGCCTTCCGCTCGGCGGCGGCGCTGGCGCGTCTGCTGGGCGAGGACCCGGAGCCCTACGAGCGCGAGGCCGGGCTCATCGCGAAGGCCATGGAGCGGCTCCTCTGGCTGCCGGGGCAAGGCGCCTACGCCGAATCGAAGGATTGGCTGGGCGCGCGCACGGTCTACAACAACCCCGCCGTCTGGACGGTCTACCACACCATCGACAGCGAGGTTCCCACCGCCCGCCAGGCCTGGCAGATGGTGGCCGAGCGGCTCTCTGTGCTGCGCAAGATTCCCGTCCACGGCCCCGGTGTCCCGGACGGAGCGTGGTATATGCTCTCCTGCTCCGACTGGCTGCCCTACCTCTGGTCGCTCAACCTCCTCGCGCTGGCGGAGAACGTCCACACTGCGCTGGCGATGTGGCAGGCCGGAATGGCGGAGGAAGCTTTTCTTCTGCTGAAGGGCAATCTGCTCGACTCGATGTTCATGGGGCTTGCGCCCGGCAATTTTCACATGAGCTCCGCGCTCGACGCTCACCGGCAGGAGGCCCAGCGCGACTTCGGCGACCCCATCGGCATCACCGCGCGCGCTCTCACCGAAGGCCTCTTCGGCCTGCAGCCGGATCTCGTTCGCGGCACGCTCACCATCCATCCCGGATTCCCGGCGGAATGGAACCAGGCTTCGATCAAACATGCGGACATCGATTTCACCTGGCGCCGCGAAGGTTCACTGGACACCTACGAAATCTCGAGCCGCCTGCCGAAGTCCGTTCCATTGACGCTGGTGCTGCGGGCCCGGACCACCCGCCTGCCGAAAGTGTCCAGCGGCTCCGCATCGTTCGACCGAGCCGCCGTGGGCGCGCCGGCTGTGGTCGTCACGCTGCCCGCCGCGCCTTCGTGGAAAGTCACTGTCGAGTGGAGTGGCGATGCGCCTGCGCCGCTTCCCGCCCACCGAAGCTACTCGGCCGGCCAAGCACTCGCGCTGCCGCCGGGCGTATCGCTCGCCCAGATTGACGACCCGCAGCAGTCGCTTGCCGGCGGGCACGTGGCGGCGACCGGCTATCACACCGTTTTCGCCAACATGGAAGTGGGTGACTGCCGGTGGTCTCTGCCCATTTCCTTCGACGTGAAAGGCGATGCGCCGCTGCCAGCCATCGGAACACGTGGGAGGCCCGAGCCGTTGGACCTCTCCGCGGTGTTGAAGCACCAGATCGATGAGATCTTCACGCGCCCTTACGTGGAACCGCGCTCTCCCTTCTGTTCGCTGGCGATCCCCGAGCAGTTGCTCGGAGGATGGGCCAATATGGATATCACCGCGAAGATCGACGACGCCGGCCTGCGCGGCGCCGGCGGCATGTTGCAGACCCCCCTGGGCGTCCCGTTCCGGACTCCCGCGGGCGCCGCGCCCAATTGCCTCTTCCTCTCGCAATGGCGGCAGGACCAGGCTGAGGCTGAGATCCCGCTCACCGGCCGGGCTGAAGGCGTCTATCTTCTGATGGCCGGGAACACCTTTCCGCAGGCCAGCCGGATGGAGCACGGCCGCATTGGCGTCGCCTATACCGATGGCTCCCAGGCGCAACTCTCGCTGAAGAATCCGGAGACCTGGTGGCCCATCGAGCAGGACTATCTTCTGGACGATTACCTGTTCGTCGACGAAGCGCGGCTCCCCCCGCGTGTCGATCTGCGCACTGGTAGAACGCGGCTTCTCGACCTGGCTGGCTTCAAGGGCCAGGGCCGTGACGTTCCTGGCGGCGCCGCCACCGTTCTGTTTCTGCCGCTCGATGCGCGGAAGCGCCTCGCCTCATTGAAGGTAGAGGCCAGACTGTATGGCATCGTGGTGGCGCTGCTCGCCGTGACGCTGGTGCGGCCGGCATAGAGTCGCCCGGCACAGTCCCGCTAAGGATTGGTGCCGACAACCGGCTTGCTCACCACAGCGGCAATCGGATCGAGGGCCAGAGCGGCCGCGGGGGCGTCGAACTCCAGGCGCGCCCCGTTGTGGTTGCCAGGCTCTCCGCTCCATTTGGTGAAGGATTCCTTCACGATCCGGAGAATCGAGCCCCGGTTCTGCGCAACCACCTTTAGCCAGCCCCATATTCCTTTCGGCGGGAAGTAGATTCCGCGGAAAAAAATCCGGGCGATCAGGTGGCTGATCTTGTAGGGGGCGGGTTCATCCGCGATGGACTCGATCGCGTGGGCCGTCGCCGCGCCGCTATAGGAGTTCAACCAGGCATGGCGGATCTCAGCCTGCACCTCGGGTACGGTCATCCCGAGGGGAGTGTGCGCCATGTGAAACGGCGCGAATTCAAGCCAGTGTCTGGGCCGGGTCAGGCGCCCCTCTTTTTCTAAACGCTCATACAGAGGAGTTGCCGGGAACGGAGTGATCTGCCCGAAGACGGGCAGCACCGGAGGCCACTCGCGGATCTGCGCCAGCGTGCGCTCCGCCACGCCGGGCGAGTCGTGGTCGAGGCCGAAGATGAAGGATGTAATGGCGTAGACGTGTCTCCGCGCGAGCCGTTCCAACACACCGGCATATTCGCCGGGTTTATTGAATTTCTTGTTGACGCTGGCGAGATTCGCCGGGTCGAGCGATTCCATGCCGATAAAAATCCACTTGCCGCCCGACGCCGCGATCAGGTCCACCAACTCTTCGTCCCGCAGCAGGTTGGCGCTGATCTGGCCCACCCAGGAGAGTTGCGCCCCAGCGGCGATGATGTCGCGCAGCAAGGCCTTGGTGCGCTTCACATTGATGGCGAAATTGTCATCGACGAAGAACACGGCGATCTTCCCTTGCGTGCGCCCGGCGCGCGCCTTCAGCCGCAGCATTTCGTCCACGATGCTCTGGTTCGATCGGAAGCGGACGGAGTCGCCGAAGAACCCGGTCACGGTGCAGAATTCGCAGCCGTAGGGGCAGCCGCGCCCGCTCTCGATGGGAATAATGTGAAACGTCTCCCAGTCCCATTCGAAGTGCCGCATGACCGCCCGAAGAGCGTTGGGAATCCGGTTGAACTGGTCGAGGTTGAGCGACTCCCACGGTATGCTGGGATAATCCGCGAGAGTGGGCTTGCGCTCCTGCCCGGATGCATCCACGGGCGTATAGATCTCTTTCAATGCGCCGCGCGCCGCGTCTTCCACAATGAGCGGCCAGGTCTCATCGGCCTCGCCCAGAGCCACGGCATCGGCGTGCCGCGGGCCGCCATTCCGGCCGAGCGCTTCGCCGGGGACCTCGGTCACGTGGGGGCCTCCCATGACCACCGGCACGCCCACGGCGCGAATGGCGTCGGCGACGCGGTATGCCTTGGCGATCATGCGGGTCATCGCGCCGATCCCGACCAGGGTGATCTTGTTCTCGATCACATGCCGGACCAGGTCGGCATCGCTCATGGGATGCGTATTGCCGTCGACCAGCAGTACCTCGTGCTTCGGCGGTGTGAGCGATTGCAGCAGAAACATCCAAAGATGCGGCATGAAATTCCGGGTCACACCGTTATCGGGGCAATACAGGAGTATTTTCATCGACGGGCGTCATCCTAAATTGTGAGCGCTGGTTCCCAAGGGACGGTGGTAGCAGTTCACGAGGATGGTAGCACAATGGTCCCGGCCGCGGGGAAATGGAATTCTTCCCGGCGCCGGCCGAGCCCGTCTTGAATGAGCGACTTGTGATGCTGTGGCGCAGCCCGCTGCCTCCACTCCGCTTGACAAATAGCTGGAATTAGCCGATATTAGTAAGTGACTGAGCACTCTCGCCCAATCTACAGTTGATCCGAACTAAGTCGGGTCACCTGGGTTTCTTCTCTTAGCCTAGCGACGACTGAGGATTTTTCATGAGCGCGAGCGCCACGTTGAAGTTACCCCGTCCGCATCCTCTCGTGGAATCATGGCCCGGTCGAATGCTGTCTTGGATCTACCCGGGCCGCGGATGGGGCGGCGCTCAGTGGATGGCAGAACAAGAATCGGGGATCGGTCGCGCGAATACGACCAGCCCCACGCCGCCTAAACCAGCGGGTTTCCGGACGGGAGAAACGAAATAGTGCCATTTGCCAATCATGGCAACCGCTCTTTCACTATGGTGTCGGTTGACAAGAATGTGCCCGCGGCATCCGGCGTTTACGGCCTCGCGGATGCGAGCCAGTGGATCTACGTGGGGGAGACCGCTAATATCCATGCCGAGTTATTCCAGCACCTCCAACATCCGAACGCGTTCCTGAAGGGACACAGTCCATCCGGCTTTACATACGAGCTTAGCTCCCAGGAATACCGGGCTGGACGTAGGGATCAGCTCGTGTTCGAGCTCCAGCCGATCGGAAACCAGTTGGTTGCGGGACTCTCTAACTGGTCGTAACCGCAGAATCAAACATGCAGTAGTGGATCGTCACCGCGGTCCGGAATCGCGCGTGCTACCATCGTTACTCCGAGGGAGGAGGAAATGAAGGAGCCGGCAGCGCCAGTCCCGGAAGCCGTGGCTTCGCACAGGATGAATCGTCTGGCGGCGCCCGCGGCGATCGCCGCGTGCGTGATAGCTTTCTACTGGGTGCCGATGACGTCGCCATCGGCGAGCATCCACGGGGACGCCGCCGACGTGCACTACCCGATCCAGAAGTATTTCTCCAATCGGTTTTCGCCCCGCCAGTTTCCGTTCTGGACTCCCTACGTGCTCTCCGGCTACCCGCTTCTGGCCAATCCGGAGGTGGGCGCATGGTACCCGCCCAACTGGCCTTTCCTTCTGGCCGGCATCACTCCGCGCTCCATCCAACTGGAGTTGGTTCTTAACGCGTTGCTGGCCTGCCTGGGCGCTTATCTGCTGATCTCGAGCCACGTCGAAAACCGCATGGCGGCGATGCTGGGCGCGTTCGCTTATGGGCTTTCCGGCTTCTTCGCGGGCCACGCCTCGCAGGTGAGCCTGTTTGCGGCGGCGGCCATGTTCCCATGGCTGCTGATGGCCTACCGGCGGGCGATGGATGTCGCCCCCGTTCGCTATACCGCTTTTGGCGGCCTGGTGGGGGCCGCCCTGATCCTGGCCGGCTCCGGACAGGCCGCGGTATATAGCTTCCTGGGACTGGGCCTGTACGCCTTCGCCGACTGGTGGCGCGAACGGCGGGGCTGGCTGCGCCACGTGGCAATTATCGTCTTCATGCTGGCGGGAGCGCTAGCCTGCGCGGCCATTCAGTTGCTGCCATCCCAGGAACTCGCCGGCGAATCCAGCCGCGCGGCGGACTCTTCCACCATCGTCGAGGGATTCCTGCATCCGGGGTCCCTCATGACGCTGGTCGCCCCGGATTGGCTGGGCGCCATCTCGGGCGGCATCCAAGGACCATCGGATACCACCCAGTTTTATTTCTACGCCGGCCTGTTCGTTCTGCCACTGGCACTGATCGGCGCGGTCAAGAGCGGAGTGCGGCTGCCGGGGTTGTTCCTCGTCGTGCCGCCTGTGTGGTACATGCTCGGACCCGCCGGCGGTCTGTACTACCTGGGAACGCTGGCGCCCGGCCTGCACGAATTCCATGCGCCGGTCGAGGGCTGGTTTTTGGCCGCACTAGGGCTGGCGTTGCTGGCGGCGGCGGGTGGCGAGTGGATTTTTGCGCGCTGGCGCTCTCCTTTCCTGCCAGTCCTGGTAGCCGGCCTTTTGTTCGTGGATGTCTGGTATTGGAACTCCCTCAGAAACCCGCTGGCTTACGCCCACGCCAGCTTCGATGAACTCTACGGGTCGAGCGAAGAGGCCGGCCGCAGCGAGGCCTTTAAACAGCCCCAGCTCACGCGCTTCCACGCCCCGGGCAACCGCGTTTCAATGGGCCCAAAGCTCCATCCGTTGGACTTGAAACTCGAGGCCACTTACGGCGCGTCGCTTCTCGATCCCGGCCCGTATCGGGACTACCTCGACGCCATGGAGCGCAATCCCAAGCTGCGCGATGGTTTGAATGTCGGCCGCTTTCTGAACGTCGCCACCGGCCGCATCGACGAGAATGCCTCGGCGCTGGCGCGCGCCTACTTTCCGAAAGCGGTGGTCGACGTGAGGAGCCTGGCAGAGTCCCGCCAGGCACTGGAAACGCTCGACCCCGCCGTCAAGTCCATAGTGCTGTGGCCGCACGCGCCCATCCGGCAGGACCCGGAAGCCGCGGCTCTGGTGGTTTCCTATGGCGAGCAGTGGTACCGCGTCCACTATCATGCGGTTTCGCCGAGCCTCCTGACACTCAGCGTCGCCTGGTACCCGGGGTGGCGCGCCGAACTGGATGGCCACCCGCTGCCGATCTTACGCGTGGATCACGCGTTGATGGGTGTGATCGTGCCCGCGGGAGATAACGAGTTCGCTTTCAGCTTCCATTCGAACCGCTTTGGTACGGGCCTCGCGATCTCGCTGGTTTCCGGTCTGGTCTTAGTGGCATCCGCCCGCGCGGGGCGCTCTTCCCGGCATAGGAAGCGCAAGAAACGCAAGCACAGCCGGCGCGTGACGCGGTAGGCAAGCTGGGGATGGTCAGGCGGGCCGGGCATGCCCGGCCCCTACACCGCGCCCTCCCCCTCTCTGAGAATGCTCTCCAGAATGTCGGGGATCTCAAACACCGCGCGGTTGTGAAGCCGCTCGGTGGCGGCGCGGAACCGCGCGTAGGCGGTGGGCTCGAGCAACTCGTCGACTACACGCGCAATCCGCCGGAAGTTCGGCAGTACCACGCCGACACCCTGCTCGCGAACCCACTCGGCGTTGTAGCGTTCCTGCGGGAGTGTCCAGGCATTGCGCTCCACAATCACCGGCAGCCGCATGGCCACCGCCTCGCTGATGCTGCCCGGCCCCGGCTTGCCGATGAAGTAATCCGCGAGTTGCATGTAGCGCGGCACTTCCTTGGTGAAGCCTTCGATGAAGACCGGCGCACGGCGCGGAAGCGCCCGCAAGCGCGACGCTAGCTTCTGGTTGTGACCGCAAATCAACACCAGTTGCCGGTCCGGCAAGCTCCGGGCGATCTCCAGCATTTCCGCCGCGCCCTGGCCGCCGAATAGGACCAGCCCCACCGGCAACTCCGGATCCAATCCCAAACTGGCGCGCGCCTCCGCGCGCTCCGCCGGCCGGAGCGGCTCCAACTCGTAGAACTCTGGGTTCAGGATCATGCCCGAAACGCGGTGTACCTTGGTTTCCGGGTGTCCCAGAACCAGCGCCTGTTCCACCGCCTGGTCCGACCCGCAGATGAAATGCTGATCCTGCCGCTCCATCCAGAAGTGCGGCGGATAATCCGCGATATCGGTGAGGATGGTCACCAGCGGCGCACCGGGCAACGCGCGCCTCAGGCTTTCGCCCAGCGCCCGGTTGAAATTGGGAACCAGCGACACCACCATGTCCGGCCGGCTTTCCCGCCAGAACTTCTCCAGCATCCGCACCTGCGGCCCGTGAAACATGCGAATCACCAGGTGCATGCCGGCCGTAAGCTGCCCGGACCCGAGCGTCCAGCCCTTTTTCAGCATGAGGTTGTACACGTCCTCCAGCCGCAAGCCGGTGACTTTGCGGAAGACGTCGAGCGAATCCAGCAGCTCCTGCAAGTTCACCATGCGGATCTCGAAGGGGCGCTGCTGCCGCTCCATCACCTGCCGCAGTGCGTTGGCCGCTGCGCGATGTCCGCCGCCGGCGTCGAAAAAGATGAAGTCGAGCTTCTTTCCCATTTGCTACCGTCCGGATTCAAAACTCGAATTGGTGTGCTATCGACTACCCTTTTCAGCTTGGCACCTTTGGGTTTCGAAAAGTTCCACCGGAGCCGCATTCCCGCCCACGTCGATTCAATACCAATTGGGTGTTTTCGGGAGTTGCTTTTTGGTACGGTCGCGGAAAGTGCGGCACGGGCAGGAAGGCGACGGAGACGGCGGCTCACCTGAAGACTGGAGGCCAAACCCGTTCCGAACTTTTCCACCACAGCGTTTTTCTGGATTGAGCCTCTCCTGGAAAAGTATATACATGCCGCCCGCCCGAAGCCGGAGAGGGGTGTGAATCTTTGAGAAAACATACTGTCCCTAACATCCCTGCCCCGGAGTCCACCGAATTTCAGTCCCCGGAAACCGTGGGGAACCGGACTCCAGCCAGTGTATCCGGGTACGAGTTTCGGTTGGACTCCCCGGCGAAGATTGAGGCGGGCACACCGGAACCGTCGAAACCCAAACGGAAGCTGAGTAAAGCCAGCAAAGCGGCAAACGTGCCAGTTGGCAAGGGAAAGGCCATATCCAAAGTTAGGGGCAAACGCTCTCCAAGAATACCGGTACAATCTTATCCGAATGCGCCGGTTCGGTTTTTCGGCAGAAGTGCTCGTTTTCCTGTTGGCTGCTGCCAGCCCCAATGCCGCTTCGGGGCAGACCGCAAAGCCCACAGTGACGGCGGTTACGAATGTAGCCAGCTACGGCAACGGGCCGATTTCTCCTGGTGAGATGGTCGTGATCTTTGGGACCGGGATGGGGCCGTCCAATCTAGTGGGCCTCCAACTGGATCGGCAAGGCCGGGTGGCAAACATCCTCTCGCAAGTCCAAGTGTTGTTCGACGGGAATCCCGCTCCGCTGATCTACGTTTCCGCACAACAAATCTCGGCGATGGTTCCTTACGGTCTCGCCGGGAAATCCACCACGCAGATTCAGGTGGTGTATCAGGGCAACACGTCCGACTCGTTTCAGAAACCGATTGCTCCGTCAGCGCCGGGAATTTTCACGTCAGATTCTTCCGGCCAAGGTCAGGCGGCGATGACGAATTCGGACAACTCCTACAACACGGCAGCGAATCCGGCCACTCCCGGCTCTTGGGTTACGTTCTACCTAACTGGCGAAGGCCAAACCGACCCGCTCGGCTCGGACGGCAACATCGCAACGTCCACTGCAAATGTGGCCCTTTCGGTCACGGTTTTGATTGCGGGGCGAACAGCACAGCTTCTTTACGCCGGTTCAGCGCCGGGTAACGTCAACGGATTTTGCCAAATCAACGCCGTGATCCCGGCAGATTTGCAGTACGGCGGCAATCTACCACTCGTGGTGCAGATCGGCGGCGTCTCCAGTCAGACCGGCGTGACGTTGGCTGTATCCGGGCCACCAGCGCCAGTGCCCGGTGCGCCACAGAACCCTACGGCATCGGTGAATTCCAATGCTCAAATCGTCCTGACATGGACGCCAGCGGATTCACTTGCGACACGGTTTCACATCGAACGCCAAGTCGCCGGGTCAGGCTTCTCGGAAATTGCGGCGATTCAATCCTCTGCAACCACGTTTGCGGATGTGAACGTCACGGCTGGAACCGTTTACCAGTATCGAATCCGGGCAGAAAATGATTACGGGTTCTCGGCCTACTCTGCCGTGGTGAGCGCCACGGTCCCGGTGGCTCAATTGCTGCCAGCATCGAACCTGCAAGCTGTCGCAGTGAGCCAAACGCAAATCAATCTGACGTGGAGCGCTGCCAACACCAACGCCACCAAATTCCACATTGAGCGGAAGTCGGGGGCAAATGGAACCTATGCGGAAATCGCTGCCGTTCCAAGTGCGAGCACCAGCTATCAAGACGCCACGGTTCAGCCAAGCACCACGTACACGTATCGGATAAGGTCAGAAGGGGCAACCGGGGCGTTGTCTTCGTATTCCAGCGAAACTTCAGCCACGACTCCCGCCCCACCGTTACCGCCAGCGCCCACCCTGCAAGCAACGGCAACTTCCTCATCACAGGTTCACTTGTCATGGAGCACCACCGCAACAGGCATAATACTCTTCAGCGTGGAGCGTCGAACCACGACAGGCGTGTATTCGCAAATCAGCCAACCCTCTGCCACGAGCACGTCATTCGATGATTCGGGCCTGACCGGATCGACCACGTATTTGTACCGGATGCGGGTCCAAACAGGTGCGGGGTTCTCGCCCTACTCCAACGAAGTGACGGTAACAACGCTTCAGGCGCTTCCCGCCGCTCCAACGAATCTACAAGCGACGGCGATCTCTTCCAGCCAAGTGAATCTGACATGGACGAACAATGCGCCGGATGCCACGGCGATCCGGGTGGAGTACCTGCCAGCGGGTTCGGCGGCGAACTTTGCGGATATCGGAGCGGCGGCTACACTCACCAGCACCGGAGTCCCAAATCTCCAGCCGAACACGGCCTACGACTTTCGAGTTCGGGCGCAAAACGCAGCGGGGTATTCGGCATACTCCAACGTGGCGACGGCTACAACCCTGCCGATTCCGAAAACGGTCTTTCTCATCCACGGTCTAAACCAAAGCCATCTGGACATGAAGGACTTGGCGGTCAACCTTACGCGTTCGTATGGCCTTGCCGCTGGCCGTTTCACCGTTGACTATGGATTCGACTTCAGCGATTGCGCTGACGTGAATCTGGCCTTCTGTAGCTCGAACTGTACGATACCTGGAGGGGCGCAACGACTAGCGCAGTACATCATAAACGCCAATCCTCCAGGAGATATCGTTCTGATCGGCTTCAGCTTGGGCGGTCTCATCGCACGAGACATGATCGTGAACAACCGCATTATCCTGAACGGACGGAAGATCAACCTTGTCACAATTGGAACACCGAACTTGGGCTATCCGTATCTGGCAACCGACAGCCTGGTTTTCTGTTCGGCAATCGTATCGGCTATGGATGGAAATTGGCGTTCGCAACCTGGAAGCGTCGTATTGTCGAGCTATCTGCTATCGCTGACGAATCAATGGAGCGCCTACGGGTTCCCTGGAAGCGGCAGGACGTGGCTGGCAGCGTCGGGCAGAGCGTGCAGCATTCCCACTCGATTGGCAACGGGATGTAGAGATCAAAATCCCTACAGCGATGGCGTTGTGTGCCAAGACAGCGCCGCCTACAACGTGATTACATCAGCCGGGACGCAACCCAACTATTCGTGGGCAGACCCGAATGGAGCTTACTACCACTCGTCCAGCGGATTCACGGCGCTGATTCTGTGCAAGACGAGCGATCTCGATCCGACGAGGTATTTTCCACTCTACGATCCACCACCAGCTCCGGGCGGTTTCTTTGCCTACCTGACGGCGGTTCTCAATGGGATGTGAGGTTATGCCTACGAGATCTTGGTTCAGTTCCGACTCCTGGCGTATCTCGCTTGCGGTGATCTGTGCTGCTTCGCTGTTGCAGGTATGCGTTGCTCAAACCGCTAGAGATGCCGAAACGGTCAAGAGCATTTTACAGATGCCTGAGGCCGAACAGGTAGCGTTCGCCAAAGCGGTGCTGGAACAACACTTCCCCGAAAATGAAGGCGACAAGTTCTCGTTGCTTTTGGTCAACCGCAGTGCGCTCGTAGTTCCGCTGATCGAATCGAGAATCGAATCAGAGCTACGGAGTGATTCACGCTCTGAACGCTTCATCGACCTTGCTTCCGCAATGATCGCCTATGCCGGGGATCAACATTCGCTGCGTGCGATCCGCAAACTGATCGGAATTGATGAAAGTCGATTCGGCACGTTTATAGGACGAACATTGGACAACGCCGGGAAGTGGGGGAATCCGTTCGGGGTGGCTTATCAGGCACTCGAATTGGGCGATGAAACCGTTGCCAGATACGCAACAGCGTGGGCGGAAGCCGCCTTGTTATCGAACCGAATGCAGCGTACTTGGGCGGAAGCCATGCTGGACAGGTACGGCAAAGTGCCCGGTGATTCAGAGTGGGCGACGGACCCAATTGCTTCCCGGCTGAAAGACCGAGCTTCACCAGAATTGCGCCAGAGCGTTGTGCGCTTCGCCGCCGAAGCTCAGACCAAACGAAAACGGCAGTAAAGCACGATGCCGCCGATAACGGAAAGCGATTTGCTGAAGATGGCTCCCCATGTCCAGTGGGAGTTCGAGATGCTGTGCCTAGCCGCTGAAAAGAGCGGTATGCAGCGGACCACGCCACGAACCAACACGACAACCAGCGTATGGGGAACAACCACGGTGACAGTGACCACTGTAGGCCCGCTCTCCGTCCAAGCGCACCAGCACAAGACAGTCGAATCCCTCATTCTTGAGGCGTTACTGATTCATCTCCGAAACCTCTTGCACTTCCTATATGCCAACGGGCAGAAGGATGACCTTCTGCGGGTTTTTCCCGGCGACGTGATCGCTTGCAATTACGTTGGACCATCATGGCAACCGACACGCCCATCATGGTTGCCGGATTACTGGGAGCGGTGCAACAGGCTCTTGGCCCACTTGAGCATCGAACGGTCCGGGCACATTGTGAACCGCACGATTGAGTGGCAGGGACTTGAAAATAAGGTTGAGCACATCAAGGCAGTGTACGTGATGTTTCTGCGGTCGCTGACTCTGGACAGGCAAGCATGGTTTCAGCAAGGACAATAGGGCTTCGCAACCGCCGTCCGTCGCCGGGGTATGCCGTGGGTCCACCGGGCCGGTTCGGATTGAACTGAGCGGCGCTGTCTGTGTTCAGCGGCCACTTTGGAAGGGACTGGCTCGGCGATGACGGTGATTACAGTGCTTGCGGTGATTGCGGGAATTCCACGCTTCGACAGAAACGAAGAGGGCAGGACCAAAGGGCGATCCTGCCCCAAGAAACCGACTCCAAACGGGCCTCATTCCGGTGAAGGCAAATCTCAAGGGGCCAAGAATTTTGGAATGAATCGGAATGAAACTGCGTTTTAGAAGGTCTGTAAGTGGACGGAATCGCAAGCGCCGACGCCAGCCTTTTCAGGGCTGCTATCCACGATAGGTCATGGTATGTCCCCGTTACGGAATCAGCGGGGATGCCCGCAGATCCTCCCTGACGCCGAAGGGTTTAGCTTCCTGACCAGTGGGCGGACCGTCGGCCACCTTGAAAGGTCACCTGACCGCGTAGTCTTCCCGCAGAATGACGCGGCGAACTGATGCAACCCGCCCAGCTCGACTCTGGTCGCCAAGGAGCGACCCAACGGGGCCGCGGAGCGCAGCGTCGGTAGGATCATGCCAAGAACAATGACAAAAGCGTAGGATTATGCCATGAACCGTGACACGAATTGTCAACAATTCTGGCAAACGTCTGTGGACGACCGTGTAGAATCAACGGGCGGAACTGGCAACTACTCTGGCAGTTTTCTTACAGTCCGGGCAGTCGCGCCGCCGCAGTCTCGACTTCCGGGTCCGATTCGTCCACCGGTTCTGCTACCTCTGCCAGAGGCGCCCCAACCGGCTCCCTGTCAGGTGACGCTGCCCGTTCCTGCTGCGACTCTCCTGAAACCGCCGTGGTTGCGTGCGAATCGAACAGGCTCGGTGTTTCCGCGGTGCCCGTCTTGGTCCCGAACACCGGTTTACCATCCTTCACCACCAGCCCCGGTTTCGCCCCAGTGGTCGGTGAGGAAGGCCTGGACGTGGATCCCTTTCGCTTGTTCTCGATCTCCTTCTTCTTTTCCGCCTCAACAGCCTTGACCGCAGTGGCGTGGGCGGCTTCGATCTCGGCAAGGTTTGATCCGAGCTTCACAAATGCGTCGGTGAACCCGACGAGTTGGCCGGCAAACTCCCGGTCCAACTCGTCCGGCGCGCCAGTAACGGTCAGCGGCGTTGTCAAAGCGTCATCTCCGGAATCGCTGTCCTTCAAGCGTTTCGGAATGACGTTTACACGAATGGCGTTGTCACCCACAAGAGCGAGGGTGAGCATTACCGGCCGGTTTCTGAGGATCGGCAATAGTTCAGCAAACATGTTTCTCCTTTTGAATTGAGCGGAATCCGCTGGTGGCGAGGCCCGTCCATCTATTGATCGGCGGGCGCCAGGCCCCGCGGTCTGCGGGTCAAATACGCTCGTTCCTTTTCAGCCTGGAGTCGCAGTCGCAACCATGTGGCCGGGTCCACCGGCAATGGTGTCACGCGCCCCGTGGCCAGATTCACGAACCCTCCGTGATAAGCAGTGCGCCCGTGCCGAAACAGCCGAGCCAACAGCGCCAGCACATGATTGGCGATGGTGCTGTTGATGTACGGTTCTTGGAGCGAAATTGCCTCCGCTGCGCTGCACGCCGGCAGCCGGTCCTTCCTGTCGGCCTGCGCGTGAACGATGGACGGAAAGAGTTCGTGAGCACACGGCAACCGTTTGGCGCGATCCTTGCGGTCCTTCCGCAGCGGCTGGCCCAGCACGAACTGGCCACGATCAGCTAAATTGCCGGCGTCCAACCAGTAGAGAAAGCGCCGCGATTTCAGGCTCACCACGCGGGCGATCACAGCCCGAGCAGCGCGGGTGTCAACACAGGAGATCAGGAAGTCGGAATCGGGCACGTCCTGCCCGCAGCGAACGAAGTGCGGCACGGCCTCCCAGTCGAGGCCCCAGAACATGTTCAGCCTGTTGATCAGGACCACAGCTTTGTACAGTCCCACTTCCGAGCGGCTGAATGGCTGCCGCACGCAGTTTGTTTCGGTGATCCGGTCGCCATCGACCAGGAATACCCGCAGCCCATACGGATGCCCGGTGGCCAACAGCGCCTGATGCAAATACGGCATTCCCGCGGCGATCTGCGACCCGGTTCCGCCACACCCGACGATCGTGATCACGATGCGGCGGTTTCGCCAATTCACCAGGGGCAAATGCTCGGTTAGGTTCTGTGGCACAGCCACTCCTCCAACGTCCCGGCCGGAATCAGCCACTGCACCGGGAACGCTTCCCGTCCGGCCAGGTCACGCCAGAGCCCGAGATGG
>Ga0326727_10016425_pt1 | contig 15625 bp, 12 predicted proteins | sample MB2enrmetagenome_FD_207643 | JGI IMG/M metagenome (GOLD analysis project Ga0326727, IMG submission 207643) | Lab enriched peat soil microbial communities from McLean, Ithaca, NY, United States - MB29MY | ecosystem: Environmental > Terrestrial > Soil > Wetlands > Peat | place: USA: New York... | reverse complement strand
TCTTGTCTTGGCGAGTCGTCTCCAGCAGCGTCTTTACCTGTTGCTCCGTAAAGGCGCGTGGAATGTCTTCGAACTTATACATGATGGGCCCGGAAACAACCGGGGAGAGATCTTTGGCGACGAACTTCTCCGCGTACAGATATCTCAGAAAGCTTCGTAGACACTGAGACACGCCGTGCCGGGTCGCGCGGCGCAGCCCCGGCATTCGCCAACTCAGATACTGATCGATCTCGGGAAGACCAAGCCGGGGGAGAGACTCGCGGTCGGCCCGATCTCCGAGCCATTGAAGGAATACCCGCGCGGCATCGCCGTTCTTGCGGAGGGTCCCTTTGGAGAGACCGTGGATATCGACGAGCCATCGGCCATACCCGTCAAGCACCTCGAACTGAAACTGCTCGCACTCGTTCGCAGGTGGTTCCGGTGGCGGCCAGTTCGGATTCTCCATCCGTAGCAAGCGATGAATCGCGCCGGCATACCTGGTTCGCCACTGGCGTGGATGCCTTGGCAAAGTGCGGTGACGTTGCTTAAACCGATCTAACTTCGCCTGAATAAAGCTTTCTACGTGTGCGGGGCGAGCGGCTTCTATAGAAAGGCCCTGCTGTTTCAGGTAGCGAATGAACTGGCGAGCCGCGGAGACGTAGCTTGGAATCCCGAGCTGGTTGTAGCGGAACTTCTCCAAATGCGCCCGGAAATCCGACAGCACCGGTTCAGGCCGCGATCCCGGAGGCCATTCGCCCTGTGTGAAGCGCAGCAGGCCGTGAACCGCGCGCCGGCTGATCATTCGCCAGTAGTCCAGCTTTTTCGGGAGGTTCGGTTTCCGTTTTCTGTAGATGCGCAGCGCGACACGGAAGTAGGCATCGACATCTTCAAGCCGAACCGCCGCGAGGTTCATCCCTTTGTGATTCAGGTAGTCAACAAACTGGCGAGCGTGGCACAAATAATCCTGGATGTAGCTCGGATCCAATCCTCGCTCGGTCAGGTGGGTCTGAAACTGCTGAAGGTCGGGATCGCCGGACGAAGGTGGCGGCCATTGCTCTTGTGCTCCACGCAGAAGCCGGTGGATGGCCTTCGTGTATTCGCAGCGCCAGCGCACAAGTCGGCGAGGCAAATGGCCAAACTGCCTTCGATAGATTCTGAGGCGCTCAGCGATAAACCCATCGAGATCCTGAGGCGTCGCGCGCTCCAGCGGCACCTGTTGCCGCTCCAGATACTCAAGAAACAGGCGGGCCTGTTCAAGGTACTGTCTGATTGTCTCCGGACGAAGGTGCTCCTGCTCAAGCCTTTCTTTGAACCCTTGAACGCGAGATTCCAATGAGGTCAGCGGTGGCCACGCACCTTGGGCCAACCGCAGCAGCATATGGGCCGAGGACGTGAAGCGGGATCGCCACTCCGCTTCGTCTGCCGGTCGGTGCCCGTTGCGGCGCCGGTATCGCTGCTGCTGAGTACGCAGATACTCTTCAACGTCATCAGGACAGACAGCCTTCAGTCGGATCCCGCGACTTACTATATGGTTAAGAAAATGGCGGCCATTACAGGTGTACTGTTTGATGGCCCACCGGCTGAAATCGCTCTCGCGCATGTGTTCACGCAATGCGACCAGCCAACGGTCAATCTGTTGTCTGGGAATGTTTGTCTCCGGGGGGAGGCTACTAAAGAGATGACGTGGGGCGGGAAAAGGCTCAAAATTATGCGCAGGAAATCAGCACGGGACGCACTGTGACACGCGGTAGACGCCGGTCAGGGATGAGTACCTTTGTCGTGGATGCGCGGAGCCGATTGCTCCAGTTCAAGCACCCGCGTCACCCTGCCGTAGCCCACCGTCTTGTGCCCCTCACGCAATAAGAACATCGTTCCTGCGCAGATCTTACCCACGTGCATTTCGGGACTCATAAAGGTCAAATAGACTCTGACCGTGTCACCCGGGTTCACACGTTCAACGTCGGGATAGGTCTGGATCGCGTCCCAATCATGACCGTCATAGTAAAACTGCGGACGATATCCGGAAAAGGCGGGCCCTTGTCTTCCGCCTGCGTCGGTCGGAAGAAAGACGACCTCGGCCTCAACGTCTTTAGGCAACACCGGCATCGTGGAAACTCAAATCTACCAAAAGTCGGCACCTCGGATCCGGCAGTGGAATTATGTGAAGCAGGAAGCTCCGATTCGGCCGCATACAGGCCGCTTCAGGCGTTTGCTGCGCATAACTATCTGCTGCGCATAATACCGGGTCTTCGTATGTTCGAATATGGCCTTTAGCGGCGACTTTACACCAGTCCTCGCGAAACACTCGAAGTCGCTAAACCTGGTCGATTCTATTTCGGTCGGCGTCGATCGCATGCAGCGCAACTTCGGTCCCATGCAAAAGCAGGTGGAGTCGTGGCAGGCGATGGAACTGAGCAACGTCGCAGCGAAGTTGATCGTCTACGAGGCGTTCATCGAAAGCGAACTCGAGGTCCCGAAACACCTGGCCCGGCGGGTGCACGACCTGTACTTCGAGCCACAGTACGAAGAGTTTCGGCCGCGGACTCTGTGGAGCTTGTCCAATGCATTCACGTCGGCCTTCAAAGATCTCGACCCGATCCCGCAATTCAAAGCCACCGCGAAGTTGGGCGGATTCCTGGAAGAGCGGCTCGCGCGTAAGTTCTGAGCGGGGCGACAACGGTGGCAGTTGGCCGGCTGAGCCTCCTGCCACCGCACTGAGCATAGATCGGCCCTTAGCCGTGAAGCACCGTTATCACAGGAGAAACCGCCATGGCTTGCCCGGACTGTGGCTCGTCGGCCGGGGAATTCCGGTTCGCTACGTCAGTTGAAACACACGGCCTGGACTGCGGGCCGTACGAAACATTCAACGAGGAATTCATCGTCTGTCGCGAATGCGGCGGGCGATATGACATCAGCGACTGGGAAGGCACGCCAGAGCTGCAGCTTGAGACCAGGACTCCCGCGGTGGACATCGACACCAGTCGCGATTCGGCAGAACTGACGTCCCTGGCCGACTGACGAGTTGACGGGCGTCCCGCCTACGCAAGTGCTGTCCGGAGGTCAACAACTCGAACAACTTATTCTGAGGCGGTCGAACGCGACTTCGCTGCTGTTTGAGGGGACGGAGGACCCGCCGTGAGCTACTTCAATTTTGAATTCAACCCCGAGATGCCGAGTTCGCTCGTCCATTGCCTCAACCGGCGATACAAGGGCGCCCGGAAGTTCCCGGTAACGGCCCCCGACGCGCAAGGCACTCTGATCGTATGGGCGCGCGATCTGCAAGAGTGCCAGGAACATCTTTTGAACGCGTTGTTCGACCTTCTCTTCGCGAGGAATCGCGTGGGAGCTGCGGTATGCAATCCTGCGTGCATCTTTTGCGGGGGAAAGACACAAAGCCGCGGACGAAATAGTTCCGGCACCAGAGGATGGCGCTGCATGAACCCGGACTGCAAACGAAGCTTCGTTATCGACCGTAGCTTCCGGGGTGGCATCAACCATCCGTCCCAGTCGAAGAAAACGGAATTCCACCGCCTCGTGTTTGTCGAAGGCAAGACAATTCGGGAAGCGTGCGACGCGCTCGGACTTTCCACGAGCGCCGGTGACAACTGGTTCCGGAAAATGGTGGCCCTTGGGCAACAGATCGATCACAGGTGCCCTTGCGGAAGGGATCTGCGCCATCGAGGATCGTGCCAGTTTCGGCGAATATATCGCACTGAAAAGGAAAAGGCGAACGGCAAAGCCCAGACGGCGGAGCGTTCGAGTAGCCCTGTGCGAGCGGGAGAGGTCACGACTGATTGACGTTCATCCGCGCGGCTTGGTCATGCACCTGAAAGGATCGCGATCAGCAAGAGCACGAGATTGTAGACCGCGTGCATCAGCGTTGCTGCTGCCGTAGACCCGGACTGCACTCGCATCCAACCAAACGCGATGCCGGTCAGGATTGTGGCGTAGAGGCGGAGGTCTTGCCGGTCATTGTGAGAGAACGCGAAGGCAAATGCCGTGAGAAACACTGCCGCGCCGGCCGCAGCCGACTTCGGCACACCCCTGCGCCTCAAAAGCTCGAAGATCAGCCAGAAGAGTAGGCCGCGGAAGAGCATCTCCTCGATCATTGGTCCGGAAGAACTGGCCAGGAGGATCCGTTGCATGGGAGGAACCCGTCCCAAGGACTGATGGAAGACCCTGGCAAAACACCAGACGCCACCGGCAGCGGCAAGACCGGCGATGAGGCTGTAAAGCCAGAATCCTTGACGCGGTGACACCCAACCTAGGCGGCGTAGCCATTCGGTTGTTCCGAGCACGCGATAGCCGTAAATGAACAGGAGCAGGGTCAGCAAGAGCGCGCACGCGAACGCCGATGGCTTCGCCGCGATCGCCGTAAACTGCCAAACAAAGAGGCAAGCGACCGGCAGGAAGAGTTCCGGATTGTCTGTGATGGTTCCGCGGAGGATTCCCGCACCACGCGTCAACGCAGCGTTCAATCCCAGGCCATGCCATTGTTTGACGCGCAGGATGCTCAAAGCAGACTCTCTCCGCAGACGTCACGAAAGCCGCAAGACCTGCATTTCCCGGGACAATCGTGATCGATATGGAATTCCCCGCCACGCTTGGCGGTTCGTATCTCCTCAAGAAGCACAAGCAGGCTTCTGCGTAACGAGGAAGTGTACTCAACGCGGATGCCGCGGTCTTCGTATTGGACTACGCCGTACGGGACGAACGCTTGGCATACGTCCTCTACCAAAAGGCAATAAGCCACCAGTTGAAACAGGTGGCCGTCGTATGGTCTGCCGGATCGGGGAGACCTCCCCGATTTCAGTTCCACTGGAGCAACGCCGCTATCCACGCGAACCAGATAGTCGGGCCGGCCGCTGAGTCCGTACCGAGCGGAAATGAGAGATGGCTGCTGATAGATGGCCCCGGCCGCTGCATGCCGAATCCTTACCGCCAGAAGGCCGGCTTGCGCAAACCGGCCGCGCCCCAATGACCATGCCAGTACCGCAATGATGAGCGCAATAGGAATGAGCATCTGTTCAGTCCGTTCAGTTGGAGCGCATGGTGAGCCAACAGGACAGCCAACAGCAGCAGCAAGACAAGTACGAAATTCCGAGCGCTCATCGTGCGTTGCGACTGCGTCACGACGCGGCCGTGACGCTCGTGATAGGCAATGCCAGCCTGCCTCTTCTCGATCTGCACCAGCGTTGGGCGAGTTCTCCGGTCGTTCAAATACCAGGCTCGCGTGCAGAAACACCAGTCTCCGATTTCCGATGCGCGGATTAGATCACGATTCAACATTTTCGTTGCGCCCCGGACGCTCAATCTGAAAGTACTCCCGATCGACCTGATAGGGATAATCCCATTTTCGGGGAAACAGGGTCGACCGTCGGTTTGACAGGATGCGACGGAACGACAACTGGGCGAACGTGGCGGGCGCGGCAGGTTTCTATATTCGCCTTTTATTCGCCTCATGGGTTATACTGCTCTTCGTGAGCAAATGGTGTACCGTGACCGTCACTGAACCAGACGGACGCCGGCACAGCCTGGATGTGCTTGCAGAGTCCACCTACGACGCCGCTCATCTGTTCATCGTTGAAGCGCAGAAGGAGCGCGCCGTCGGATTGCCGAAGCCTACCCTGGCGACCGTGTTTGAGGTGGTTGCGAGCGGCAAGGTCTATCGCGTCACCGGCGTGGCACTACAACGCTGGATCGTAGAGCGGCGCCAGAAATGGAACGGGCCGAAAGGCTATATGTTCTGCAAGCGCCCCGGATTGGAATGACGGTCGTCTCGGGCCGGCCGACCGGACTCGCAGTCGTGTGCGCATTTGGAGATTAAATAAGCTTCGGAGTCGCCCATCCGCCTCAGTACCAACTGCGCGACACCAGCACCACGTAGTGCGAGTGCCACATCGTCACCGTAAGGTCGGCATGTATTCTTGCTTTCTCCGAACCATGAACGATTTCCCACGCTAGCCGAAATGCTGTCAACAACCACTAGATTCGCTTTCATCTCGGGTGAACTTGACAGAAATATTGGCGCTCTCCGCAAAGGCTGGGAGCTTGAGTCATCAGCCTCCGTGACCGTGCCGCCGAAATCCACCAGAACGGGCCGAGCAATGCGTTCGCCCGCCGCCGACATCCGTTCGACAAAAGCCGACCGAGGTGCTTCCGGCAAATGGTCAACAGCGACATAAATGGAATCAGCCGCATCAGTGATGGTCTCTCCAACGTACCAGCCGACTGCCTCATCAAAAAACACGTTGGATTCCGCCGTCACCAAATCGGAACCTGCGGGCGGCGGCGCAACGGACGGGGCTGACCGCAGCCGAGCGGCAAGTTTCCGCAGACTCGTCATCGCGCTGCTCGTCCGAATCCGTTCGTCCTTTGTCGCCAGGTCGGCCGCAAAATCGCAGAACCGAGCGCCGACAGATGATCGGCACAATCTGATCGAGAGGTGCTTTTCGGTGCTGGAGAGACCAGACCGTAGCCAGGCAAAGGAACCGAAGATCACCTCAATGCCATCTTTCGGATCTGAAATAAGCACGTTGAATGAACCGCCAAGCGCAACGGTATTAACAACGAGGCGGCCGACACACTGCCCGTGACTGCTGTCGTATTCGAGTTTCTTGAGCAGATCCAGCCCTCGCGCATGCTCCTGCGGAAAATCTCCAGGGATCGCACACCAGAGCACGCTTATCAGCAAGTCGCGCTCGAGCGCGGACCGGAAGTCGGGCATAACGCTCTCCACTACCGCACCTGCCAATGCCGAGGAGACGATGACAACACTGGATTGGGCGCCGCAGAGTACCGTCCTCAAGGCTTCCGCGTGCTCCAGCGGAGTAGCAAGGATGTCCCGCGAAGAGAGCGTTGCTGTGCCCCAGGATGTCTGCGCACTGGCATCTGCCGCCCACGCGCCTCCGGCGGCCAAGCTCTTCAACTCTTTCTCGTCGTCGGTGACAACTGCACTCGCAAGTCGGGCTTCAGCCCTGAGGACATGGGTTACAAGGTCGTCAGTAAGCAGAGCGCGCCACGCTTGCGGAACGCCGGTCAGCGTCCGGGCAAGCGAGTCCACATCCACGATTGCATACAAGCGGTTATCAGCGACAACATTGATCGGCCCAATCAGCCGGACCCATTCGCCAGGTTCATGTGGAAGAAGATGGGCGATCATACCCGGCTCGATAATGTTCGGGACGTTGTTCGGCGGAATCGCCACCCCGGAAGTCCAAAGCCTTTCAAGCCGTTGCTTCGTATAGAGATCAAGATCCGAGTTTCGGGCCAATTAGCCGGAGACTTTCTCGAACAGCAGCGTTGTTGTTTTGTTGGTGACTACGATTGTGGCAGGTAATCCTCCAGAACGCTCAGCGGCCAAACGCCCGCTGTCGGTAGTAACAAAGCTGGAGCCATCCGTCCCAATGCAGACCCAGCCCGCCTGCATCAGGGTCACAATGCCCTCGATCACCATTCTTCGGTGCAGCCTAAACAGATCCGCAAGCGAGTCGAGCGTCGCGTTCCCTTGGTGGATCGCGGTTAGTAACAGCCGCTCAAAGGAAGAGAATGGACGACCGGAGGCAACCTGGTAGTCCACACGGTATCGAGCAACTGGCAGAAACGCAATCACAGCCTGTCCTCCTTGAACGTACGTCCGTTCAGCAGCAATGCATTTCCGCGTCCGATTTGCTGCTCGATATACTCCAGTGCCAGCTTCCAGTGACCGAGGGGCTGATTCCGGTCCCGCGACGCATTGCGGAGCTGGAACTGAAAAAAGTCCCAACTACCAACCAGCACCAGCAGGCTTTCCGCGCGAGAGAACAGCACATTCATTCGAGATGCCTCTTTGAGGAACCCCAGACCTTCACCGGGCGGCCGCCGGTTCTGGCGAACGAGTGATACGATCACGACGTCAGCCTGGTTGCCCTGAAACGAGTCAACGGTACTGGCCGGAGGTTCATCTTCTCCGAGCGGAGCCAACCAGGACGGCGGCGCGGCATAAATCTCCCTCAGCGTCGAACTCAGCTTGATTACCTGCCTCCGATATGGCGACAATACCGCTAATCTTAGCTGCAGGTTTTGGGCTGGCCTCGGCTGGAGCGCTCTGACGCAGCGCTTGATCGTCTCGGCCTCGACCGACGATGTTTCGCGATCATCGATACCAGTCTCGTCTTCAGCTCCGAACTGGCCAGCGCCGCGCCAGCCGGTGTCGATCCACAAGATCTGAGCTCGATCAATGGGTGAGGGATGAATAAAGGGATGAACCACCCGCAGAAGGGGTTTGCCGGCCCGGTCGACAGTCATGCTGTCTATGACACGATCGTAATAGGCCGCAGAGATCAGACCCGCAATCGTCGGGTGCATCCGGTGCTGCTGCCATAACATCGACGCTAGCAGTCCGGTAGATTGCGAATCACCTTCGTCGCGCACAGCCTCGGAGCAGTTCCGATGGAGATGGGCAAAAAACGGCAGCCAGGTCGCCCAGAGTGTTTGCCGCTCTTCCTTCTCAGGATCGGTGAGTGCCCTCCATCGCAAGATGAGGTCGATGTCTACCAGCCCACCGGCATGGTCAGGGAGAGACATCAACGCGTCCATCACGTTGTCGAGCGCCTGAAGGCCCTTCAGAAAGTCAGGAAAGCGATACGGCGGCAGCTGATTCTGGTCGCCAATGAGCAACCAGCGATGACCAGTTTGCAGGGGAAGAGCCAGATCGAAACCATGGGCCTTCCCTGACTCCTCGATAAGCGACCAATCAAAGCTTTGTGTGAGGTCAGCCAACTCCTCCAAATCGCCAGCCGTAGTGGTGGAGTACACAATACTGGCTGAGCGCTTCACCAGTTCGCGCATATCGCTTGCAGCCGGGCTCGGCTCGTCGCGTTGAAGAGCAAGCTTCGCTTTCTTGACCTCATCGATCCATTCTCGAGTCAAATCGGAGTCCGGCGTCACTCGCTGCTCGGCGGCATCCAGAACGCGGAGCGTAACATTTCGAAGGCTGTCCGGTTCGCCTTCGCCGAGTTCCCCGGCCCGCGTCAAACGCACGGCCAGCGGTTGGTCGCCGACATCGGATTGGCCACGGAAGATGTCTCGCGATACCTTATCACGCAATACATCAACGGCCGAGTGCGCTTGCGCGGTCACCAGAACCTGCGCAACTGAGTCGTCTGCAAAAATCTGTCCCAGCAGGTGGGCCACAAGCGTTGTTTTGCCAGTTCCCGGTGGGCCCTGCAAAGCAAAAATCGGTCTAGTGCGCCAGATATTCCTCAATGCGTGCCGTTTGGCCTCGTCTACCTTGTTCTCGTCAATCGGGACGGGAAGAACCGATTCGCCAGTGTCGATATAGACGAGCCCCGGCGTCCTGAGGGCTTTGAGCAGGTAGGAATGATTACGCAGGCGCTCAATCGCGCGTTGCCGCCGCCGTATCAAGCTTATCTGCCCGAACATATCGAAGCACCGCAGGAAGCCCTCGGCGGTTGGCTTAGAAAAACTCGCGCCTACGCGTTTGAGTCTGACCTCCCCGCGTTGCTCATCGATCTCTGAAATCTCCCAGAATTCCGGCCTGGGAACCTGCCGGTCCATACGGACACAATCTTCGGGGCCAAGGTAAACTAAACTGCCGTCCCTCTTTTCGGCTCGCTGCAATTGGAGGAATCCACTTAAGCCGTCGCGTACCGCAGCAAAGTCAGCAACTCGTCGACCACCGGGCTTTGTCGTGATGACTACTTCTTGAACGCCATCGCGCTCTTGAAAATGGACGATGCGATACGGAAAGACCTCGGCGTCACGAAAGAGAAGCTCAAGCTGGTTCGTGACGCGGAAGAATTCGTGTAGTCTCTCCTGAGTCTCGCGCATCTTGGCGAACCGTTCGATCTTCGGTAGGAGAGTGCGCCAGCTAAATGCGTTACGCTGCACAACTGAGGGATCTCTCTTGGCATCTTGCAGACGGAATACGCGGACAGGCAGTCGCGTCAGCTGGATCTGATCGCTGTCTCCGGTTGCATAGCGGAGTTCGTAAGTACGGTCGCAGAACGCCAGATTCCATTGCCCAGGCGGTTGTTGGTCCGGTTCCGAGTACTCCTTGATTAGGTAGACGAGACGATTACCCTGAAGAATAAATGCCTTTCGGTCGGAGTTGGCGAGCGCCACGATTCGTGGCGATTCAAGATCGCCTTGAATGAAAAGGCGCTGTGTTTCAGTGTCGAGCGGCTGAACCGTGGGTTCTATTTCGCAAATGGCTTCCGTCAGAAGTCGATTGGGGCCCAACAGGACGGTCAACGCGAGGTATACGTTCTCTGCAACTCGCGCCGGCTGATCCAGGATAATTATGATATTGTCGATCTCTGCGACAACTTCCGCGCCTCGACCGAGTCGCCGGTCGGGAGACCGATCGAGCAGTGCCACCAGGAGATCTCGTTCGACGCCGGTGATCTTTTGGGCGTCCCGTACTCTTGCAACGATCTCACCTTGCCGGGCCGGAGTCGTGACAACGTCTTGGCCGACCCCTGAGAACACCTGTGCGAGCAGTACACCAAACTGGTACCAATCGGACTCGAATGTCTGAGCCAACGTGGGCGTGGTCGTTAGCTCAGGTGCGGAAGGGGCGTCGGCAGTAGCCGGGGCGACGGTGGGTTGGCCAACTCGTACCGTCCATTCGAAACCACCCAGGCGCATGCTCTCGGGCCCAACTGCGGCGTCAAGGAAAACCGAATCCGAGCTTAGAGAACGATGAAGCATCTGCTGGTCATGAAGTTGGGTAAGGCCAAGCGCCAAGTCGCGCATCGCACGCCACAGAGGCAAGCGCGCCTCCGGGGTACGTAAGTCACGAAGCCATTCGTACCGCGAGCGGTCATCAAGCACCTGTCGCAGGGTCTCATATCCCGGTGCCGCGAGGAGCATGACGAAGCATCTGTTTTCTGCGTCAACTCCGGCGTCTCTCAGGACCAACAAGCGGGATTCAGCCTCCGGCGAACTGCTTAAGCGAAATAGATTCCGGAGCTCTCTGTCCCACAAGGCCCGCACTACATCATTCGGTTTTTCTCCCTGGTAAGGCCAGGCCTTCAGCAACGTCTGGCCACCGTCCTGGTCGAGAGCAAGCCAAAGCTCACTGTGGCCACGTCGGCTGACGAGGCGGCTCAGGGCATAACGGCCCTTCAACAACCTATCTCCGTGAGACGGCATGAACCCTCCAATCGGGGAAACGCGCAAGCATTACGACTTGCCGGGATTGCTTAATGCCGACCATTCAGTTTAGCTCAGCGCCAGACCCCGACGTCGGCATTCAGGACAACATCTGACGAGATCGCCGTGGTCGTGGAGGACTACGTCTTCTCCGAGATCACCACACTGAGCCCGCGACCGACGCGGTGATCCGCCGGCTGGCCGACGTAATCATACCAGCGAGGCTTGCACTACTTCTCTCACGGACACGGAAGACCGGGGCGGGAGCGTCCACGCCTTCGTGCGCGGAGACCAGGATTACGCGGTTACGCTGGCTGTCGAGTATGAAGTGCTGGACTGCTGGACTACTACTACTACTGCTGCTGCTGCTGCTGCAACCGTCCATTCCAGGAGTTTCACATGTCGCGCCTCGCCGCCAAAGTTCGCTGTAGTTATTACCCTTTGCCACTTAGAGAAGCGGAAAGAATTCGAAACCTGGTGCGGCTTCCCGACGAGCCGTTTTCCGCTCTGGACCCGTGCGTTGGAGAAGGCATAGCGTTTGCCGCCATCACCCGGGATTCCAGCGCCCGGCGCTACGGAATAGAGCTGGACGCTTACCGCGCGGAACAGGCCGCCCCAATGCTGACGAAGATCATCCCGGGCAACTGCCTTGAAACCCATTGTCCTGTTGAGTCTTTTTCGCTCATTTTCGAAAATCCACCATACGACTGGGCGCTTTCAGCAAATACACGGGAACGCCTTGAGGCGGTGTTTCTGAATCACACTTTTCGGTGGCTCATTCCGGGCGGCGTCCTCCTTCTCGTTATTCCAGCAGAACGGGCGGCGGAGTGTGCACAGGTTCTGGCCTCCCACTTTAAGCGCTGCCGGATCTTTCGCCTTGGCGATCCGGAATCTGTCCGATATCGTCAGGTGCTCATTGCTGGTGTCCGGCGCACCCGCCGCGAGCGGGAGCAACTTCGCGATCGCGAGATCAGTGAAGGCCGTCTCCTTTTCACAACGCTCGGACGCGAATACGAACGCTTAGCGGAGCTGCCGGATCTCTGCGAAGATCCATATACCGTGCCGCGGACCGGCCCGGCGACGCTCACATTCAAAGGGTTGCCGCTCGACGAGCTGGAGGACTTGATCCAAACGTCACTGGCGTCCAGGCAGGCGGCAAGAATTCTTGCTCCGGAGCCGACTGTGATCGGTGGAAGGCCGCTCACACCGTTGCACGCCGGCCAAGTTGGCCTGGTCGCTTGTTCCGGTCTCATCAACGGCATTTTCGGCTCGGGCGAAGAGCGCCACATCGCGGCATGGAAGAGCAAGAAGGTCACGACGAAGTTCACCGAAGAAGAAGCAGACGGCACAACCATCATCCGCGAGCGGGAACGTTTCGTCCACGAACTTTCCATCGTGTTCGCTACCGGGGAGACGGGCACGCTCGAATGAATCTCCGCGCGGAAACGACACCGGGGCCAGTAGAGGCCGTCGAGCCAAGTGATGAACCGCGCGCTGCACGCCGGAGAGCAAGCATCAATGAAGAACGCACATGAACGCCTTGGCTGTCTGGAGTTCGAAAAACAGCTCAGAGATACGAGAACGAGGATTCGCGTCGCGCTGGACCGGTTCATCGGGGAGCCGATTGAGCGCAAGGAGGCGACCGGGGTCTGTCATCTTGTTTCCGTTTTTGGAAGTGACGTAGACATCGGCGCCATATGGGCGGCGATCGCGGGCCAGGAATCCCTGACGGTTTCCGGTCCTGACCTTACCCAAAGAAGAGTATCGTTGGGAAAAGATCCTCGGGTGTTGCGTGGGACGGTAGCCGTCGCTGGACGGAGCCGAAGCGTGCGCCACTTGATGGCCCTTTCTGCTCAGATGGCTGATGATACCGATGTCGGGAGGATCATCTTGAGCCAGGGCAGTCCGGAGTTTGTGTTGTACCGGATTTCGCAGCGACTCGGACTTCCGGTTCATCCTACATGGGCGAATTGGTTTTGGACCGCCCTGGTTCAACAAAAACGTATACAGCCGTTGGACGGCTTGGGCTATCGACCGCTTGCGGTATCTGGAACGAAGAACGAGTTCTTGCAGTGGATCGGAACTGCGGTGAAGGAGAGGGAACTTGAGATTCCTGAAGGAGACAAATCGATCCATTGGAATTCGACTCTCACGAGCCCGCTTGATCGATAGTGGCCCATGGCGGATTTACTTCCGCGTCTGAACGATCGTGATCACGTTCTTCCTGTGGTGAGATTCTGTGATTTCTTTCCACGAGGAAAGTAGTCGGTTCAACGTTCTCAGAGAGACATCCCGTTGGTAGTCGCTACCAAACGACGCACGGATCTCAATGGTATGGTCGCCCTTTCGGTGTAGCGTCGCCTCAGAAGCTTCCTTCGTTCTTGGCATGGCTTCTATTCTCGCGCCATTTCGGCAACTCGTGCCCGGTTTTTTTTGCGAAGTCTAGCTCACGCCAGGATTGTCAATTAGTCGCCGGACACCGCGTCCGATCAAGCGGCAGGGTTCGATAGATCGCGGCGTTTCTCCCCGTACCGGAGAGGCAGATCCCAGATCCCTCGCCTCGGAAAAGGTCACTATGAATATTCCGTCAACGATCGCCGATTACCTACGCCGTTGCTCTCAGGAGTTGGGCGAACGAATCTTGCAAGTTTATCCCGCGCTACAAGCTCCGGACGACCCCGTCTCGGATAGATTCAATAGTTTGTTGCGGAGCCCGTTCGCGGCACAACGTCTTGCCGCGATGGGTGTCGTCCGGCGCTGGGAGCGCGCCAAGGCCGCTGCAGTGATTGCAGAGTGTGGTACCGGCAAGACTCTCATGGCCCTTTCTGCGCTCCACGTGCACTCTGCTGCCCGGCCGTACGCGGCCCTGATAATGGCACCCCCGAACATCGTCGGAAAGTGGTGCCGAGAGGTCATGATTACGATCCCCGGCGCACGCGTGTTCATGATTGACGGCTTGCGGACTCCGGGGCGGTCAAGCACCGGCCCGCATGGCGTGAATGAAGTTCGCTACCGGAACGGCCGGATCGTTCGGGAAGGGTTGCACACCACGCTGACCGATCTCAGACTCCGGAAGAACTCGAAATCGGCACGCGATCGCTGGCGGAAAATCTGCCCTGGTCCGTCCTTCTGGATCGTTGGCCGGGATCGAGCAAAGCTGTCCTATTTTTGGAGACATTCCTACTCGGTGGCGCAGTCCGGTCCGTGTTTGGGGAGCGTCGTCAACCCCGATTCTGGTGCACCGCTGATCGTCAACGATGAGCGAGTGCTTGCCACTGAATTTGAAAAGATCCGGCGGAGCGAGATCCTCGGCACCGGCAGCCGCGACCGCGGGAAGGACCGGCGCCAGATCTATAGCCCTCTTTGGCAGGCGGACGGTAAACGCATTCGCCGCTTCGCACCCCTTGAATTTGTGGGCCGCTACATGAGAGATTTCTTCGACTACGGAATTGCAGATGAGGTGCACGAATTATCGAACGATACGGCTCAGGGCAACGCGCTCGGAACCTTGGCCCAATCGGTCGACAAGATCGCCGTGCTTACAGGAACCCTCATGGGTGGCTACGCGGACGATCTCTTCAATGTGCTGTACCGGCTGGAACCCCACAAGATGGCCGCGCAGGGGTACGAGTGGGGCGAGTCGGGAGTCCGCAGCTTCGCAGAAACGTACGGCGTACTCGAACGAATAACAATCATTACGCCGGAAGAGAATGCGTGCTCGAAGGCAAAAGTGACCAAGCAGGTCAAACGGAAGCCTGGTGCGTCCCCACTGCTCTTTGGGAAGTTTCTCATGGAACTGGGCGCATTCGTCTCACTGGAGGACATATCGAGTGAATTGCCGTCGTATCGCGAAGAAGTCATCGGCGTCGATATGGACGAACCGCTGGCGAAAGCGTACGTGGACCTCGAAAAACAGATCAAAGAGGCGCTCGAAGAGCATCGCGGCAATCACTCGGTAATTAGCACGGCGCTAAATGCGCTGCTTTCATACCCGGACCGGCCGTATGGCCTGGGCGACCTGATCGGAACGGAGTACGATCCGGAGTCACATCGAAGAGTGCCTTTTCTGATCGCTCAGACGCAAGACCTCCCCGAGGACTTGAGATATGCAAAGGAGCGAAAGCTAATCGAATGCATCAAGGCTGACCTCGCCCGCGGCAGAAAATGCCAGATCTATGCCGTGTATACAGTGAAACGAGATGTCACCGGCCGACTCGAACGAGTTCTGTCACAAGAGGGCATCCGTGTTTCGGTGCTCACGAGTCAGGTGCCCCCCGACCAACGAGAGGCATGGTACGAACAGCGGCTTCGCGACGGCATGCAGGTGTGCATCGCTCATCCCCGCTTGGTTTCCGTGGGGATGGATTTGCTGTGGGCGCCCTCAATCTACTTCGTGCAGACCGGGTACTCCATCTATACTCTGCGGCAGGCAAGCCGCCGATCCTGGCGAATCGGTCAACGGTCGAACGTCGTCGTCCATTTCCTGACG
>Ga0326727_10016424_pt1 | contig 15627 bp, 9 predicted proteins | sample MB2enrmetagenome_FD_207643 | JGI IMG/M metagenome (GOLD analysis project Ga0326727, IMG submission 207643) | Lab enriched peat soil microbial communities from McLean, Ithaca, NY, United States - MB29MY | ecosystem: Environmental > Terrestrial > Soil > Wetlands > Peat | place: USA: New York... | reverse complement strand
CGAGCACCTTACTTGCGCGCCGGCGATGATGCCACCGGATGGATCGACAACCGAACCTGTCAATAGCGCGGTCGATTGACACCAGCAGATCGCCGGCAGTCCGAGGAGCAAAACCCAGCGCGACATATGCCATGCATAATAGTCAGCTCCCGGGGGGTGGTCAACAGTAATCGAGAAAGGTTTGTTTCATGCGTGCGATGGTTTGGTCGATCGGCGCGTCCCATATCGCCTGATTGAAAATCTCGCACTCGATCGGTCCGGCGTAGCCTTGCGCTTCGACTGCCTTTCTTAGCCGGGCGATATCGATCACGCCGTCGCCCATCATGCCGCGGCCCATCAGCATGTGCGGCGTGGGCACCAGCCAGTCGCACACATGGAAACCGAAGATATGGCCGCGCGACCGTTCGATCTCGCGATACACGTGCGGGTCCCACCACACGTGGTAAACGTCGATCACCACCCCCAACTGATCCGATGCCACGCGCTCCACCATGTCGTTCGCCAGGCCCAGCGTGGAAACCACCGAACGATCCGCCGCATACATGGGATGCAGCGGTTCGATCCCGATCCGTACGCTGCGCGCTTTGGCATGCGGCATGATCTTCGCCAGTCCATCCACTACCATCGAGCGCGCGCCAGCGAGATCGCGGCTGCCTTCCGGCAGGCCGCCGCACACCATCACCAGCGTGTCGGTGCCCAATCCCGCGGCTTCGTCGATCGCCCGCAGATTGTCGTCAATTCGACGCTGCCGCTCCTCCGGCGTCAGCGCGGGAAACATCCCGCCGCGGCACAGACCCGACACGCGCAATCCGGCATCGCGAATCTGCTCGCCGTACTGCTCAGCCGAAGCGTCCTTGATTTTGTGGCGCCATACGCCGATCCAGTGCAATCCGCCGCGCACGCACGCGTCGATGGCCTGCGTCAGATTCGCCGGATCGCAGGTCATTTGATTGAAGCTGAGCCGTCCCAAATCCATCGCTAGGGTACCTCCACCCAGCATCGCTTATTCCACGATTCAATCGCGATTTCCGCCAACTGCACGCCGCGCGCACCGGCCGTCAGATCATGCGGGAACGGAGTGCCTTCCACCAGGTGACGCAGGTAGAGTTCCCATTGCACCTTGAAACCGTTGTCGTATTCCGTGGCATCCGGCACTACCTGCCAGTAGTCGCGAAACTGGATCGGTGACGGGATGTCGGGATTCCATATGGCGCGCGGCGTCGCCGACTTGTGCTGAATCTTGCACTCGCGCAATCCTGCAACTGCCGTGCCCTGCGTGCCGTCCACCTGGAGTTCGAGCAGTTCGTCGCGATCCACGCGCACGCACCAGGAGGAATTCATCGACGCGATGATGCCGCCTTGCAGTTCCAGGGTCGCGTAGGCCGCGTCGTCCGCGGTGCAGTCGTACCATTTGCCCGCTTCATCGATGCGCTTCGGAATATGCGTCACACCGCGGCACGATACGGCGGTGACCGGCGCGATCACACCTTCGAACACATATTGCCAGTGCGCGAACATGTCAATGATGATTCCGCCGCCGTCCTCTTTGCGATAGTTCCACGACGGACGTTGTTGCGGCTGCAAATCGCCTTCAAAGACCCAATAACCGAACTCGCCACGCACCGAGAAAATCCGGCCCAGGAAGCCGCTCTCGATCACCTGCTTCAGCTTGCGCAATCCCGGCAAAAACAGCTTGTCCTGCACGATGCCGCATTTCAAGCCGGAGTTCGCCGCCAGTTCGGCCAGCGCGAACGCGGTCTTGGAATCAGGAGCCAGAGGCTTCTCGCAATAAATATTCTTGCCCGCTTTAATGGCGCGCTCCACCCACTCCGCGCGCAGTTGCGTCAACTGGGCATCGAAGTAAACTTCGACCTCGGGATCGTTTAGCACCTTATCGATGTCGGTGCTCCAATGCTCCAGGCCGTACTGCCTGGCCATCGACTGCAACTTCTCGGCGTTGCGGCCCAGCAGAATCGGCACCGGCATCACCTTCTCGCCAGTGCTGAGCGCGACCCCTCCCTGCTCGCGGATCGCGAGAATCGAGCGGACCAGATGCTGGTTGGTTCCCATCCGTCCCGTAACGCCATTCATGGCTATGCGAACTGTTTTCATATGCGCTTCAATGAATGTACTACACGATCAACGCGGCACATTCTCGAACATTAGATTCGGCTGCGTACCCTTATTCACCGGTTTGGGAGGCGCCGGCGCCTGCGCGGGCGGCGGCGCCGGAGCGGCAGCCTTCGTCTCCTGGTACGGCTCCAGCTTCGGAGGCCGCGCATCCGGTTCCAGCAGCCACACGCTGCGCGACGGATAATACTGCCGCAGCTTCTTATTTTCATCGTCGCCGAGATCACGGGCCCATACTACGCGGGCACGGTCGATGTCGGCTTCGTTGTACACCCACTCATCCTGGAAAATGTGCTGCGGCCAATATCGAACGAACACCAGTACCTGCCCCGGGATTTTAGCGAGCTGTTCGTTCACTTCAATTCGCCGCTCCGGATTGCGGTGGTTGAGCGCGTCCCACGTTTCATAGGGACGTGCGGCAAGCGAAATATCTTCGTCGTCGTAGATGTGCATCCCGTACCAGAACGCGAAATGAGCAAAGCATAGGAAGAGCAAAATCAGCGCGGCTTCAGGACGCAGCCGGTGAATCGTGCGCAATCCCACGACGCTTACCAGAATGAAGACGCACGTCACCGCGGCCAGATAGTGCAGCTGAAAGGCGGGAAAGAAATTCGTCCCCAGCGCGAACGCCGCGAGCATAACGCCGACCCAGGCGAAGCGCCACTCCCGCATGGCCGGAATAAATGCGATGAGCGCGAGATACAACGGTGGAAGAAAGAAGAAGCGATAGTAGCGCACGCGATATTTCAAACGCTCCAGATAGCTGCCCAGGGTCTCCGCAGCGCTGGAGCGGAAGGCCAGTTGCGACTTGTATTCGACTTCCTGCTGCGGTGTCAGTTCCACGTGCGGCGTGGGATTTGCCTGGATCGTCAACGCTGCCGGTACGCCGTACTGATACTGGCTGAGCTGATAGGGCAGCGTGGTCCAGTTTCCGGTGACGCTTTTGTTCTGCAGCAGCGTGATCCCGCAAGCCAACCCGACCGCGGCGGCCACCATCGGAGCGGCGCGCAACAGCAACACCTTCGACGGCATTCGCCGCGCGAAATAGAGTGCTACGCAAAAGAAAAGGAAGATCGATTCGTACGGCCTGATCAGCACGTGCAGCCCCAGCCCAATGCCGAGCAAAACGGCATCGCGGCGTCGAGAGGCTTCCAGCAGCCGAGGGAGGGCGCCGAATACCAGGCAGCCCGCGGCGGCTCCGAACGCTCCGCCCCAATAGTTATTCATCCACTGGCAGAGCGGTCCGAATTCCATAACTGCCAGCATGCCGCCCAGGAGCGCCCACGCCGGACTTACCCAGGCGCGCAGCATCCAGTAGCACAACGAGCAGAATGCCGCGGTCGAAATCAGTACTCCCGCCCACGGCGTGCCGAAGAGGGCTCGCCCAATGGCCAGCATCAATCCCTGGCCGATTGGATAGATGGAACTATAAGTGGGCTGCTGCAGTGTAAAGAAGGTTTCGAAGAACTGCTGCATCGGGTGTGGGGGATTCGCCAGCCGGAAATGGCGGAGTGTGTCCGCGACGAACAGGTGCCCGAACTCGTCATAGATGTCAGGCGCCGGAACCCGGTGATGCGGCAGCAGCAAAAGTCGCAACGCCACGGGAAGCACGGCGAGCAGCAGCATGCACCATATGGTCTTGTTCGCCAGCCTGCGGCCCAACGGCTCGACCCAGCGCCAGACAAACACCAGCGCGGCCAGCGCGGCGGCAACGTACAACTCGACGAAATCGATTGCCCCGAATCCCAGGGGATTATGCAAAGGCAGCAAGAACTGCAACCCAGTATTATAGGGCCAGCTAACAGCCTGTCGTGCAAGTCGAAAAGCACCGTTTGCTGACGCGCGCCGCTCAGTAGAATCAGTAAGCTTCCGAGCCGGGGTGCCCCCTGGGCCCGTGAGAGAGCGGTTTTTGCCACGGGCTGCTACGGCACCAACATCACCGGAGCCTGCCAGAACGCGGCCTTCTGACTGGTCGGGTCAATGACGGTAACCTGGCACCTGTATTTGCCGGCGGGAAGGTTATTGAGCGCCAGGCTGAATTTCAAGGGAACCGTCTTGAGCCGGTTATTCAATCCTTCGGTGACGGGAAGCGGAGCGGTCTCGAAGGCTTTCACCTGTCCGCGATAGAAGGTCACAAACGCCACCAGCGGCTGGATGGCCGTTGCCGTAGGTTCGTAAGCCTGCAGATAGACATACATGTCTTTGTTTTTGCTGAACACGCGAGTCACGCTGGGCAGTAACTTCTGTCCCTCTTGAATGAGCGGACTGGCATCCGGCAGCTTGCTCTTGTTGGCCGTATACAGCGTATCCCGCAGGTCGATGCGCTGGCCGCTCAGCACCACAGAACTGATGGGAATCCGTTTGTCTTCCTTATTCAAATTGGGAATGACGAACTTATTAATGTAAGTTCCGATCCGCCCGGTCTCGGCATCGCGCGCCAGGAATTTGATGGTGTAAGCGCCCGGCAGCAGCGTGAAGCCGGTGTCGTACTGAATGGGGCGTTTGGCAAATTGAGCGGCGGTATCGTCAGAGAGCTTGATATCGACCTTATCGCGCACGTTCTGCACAGTAGAGCCGAATTCATCCTTCACCTCGCCGATGAAATCGATCATGGTGCGCTCGGCGCCGCCCTTGCGGGCCAGATACAGTTCGCTGCCCGGAATCTTGACCGCGATCGGAACGAAATACTCGGCGCGATTCAATTGGAAGTAATTCACTTCCATCGCGATGGTCAAATCAGTGATGGGATCGCCCAAAAGCAGCGCATCTTCCAGTTGGCGCTCCTTATCGACCGTGTTGAACTTGTTGAACTGTTTACCCGCATAGTATCCGACGCGGTAATCCAGCTTGGCGGACGCGTCGTTCAGAGTAATTTTGATTTTGCGGAACTTACCGTCGAGCGCGATGTTGGAGGAATAGTAACCGATGATGTAATAACTGGAGATCGCCTTCTCGGCATTGACCATCCCCACGGTCAGGTCGTTGTTATCGAGCAGCGCCTTCCCGCCGGTGTCGGCGGCCAGCGTAAAGAGCGTATCCTGCGTGATCTGGAAATTGCTCGCCGTGGCCATCGCCGAGCTTCCCGAATACATGCCGTTGCCGCCGGGCGACCCCTTCGTCGCATCGCCCATGGGAGGCAGCGCCACCAGTCCGCGCGCATCGACCGGATACAGCGCGACATTGGCGCGGATGGCGGAGTTCACGGTAGCTTGCAGTTGCGCCTGGTTATTGGTGCCGTTGAGCCGCAGGCCGCTGGCGAAATAGACCAGCGCTTTCTTCTCGTTGAGCTGGCCCAGCATGTTGACGGCGGTTTGCAAAGCCGCCAACTGGCGGTCGGTGGTAAAGATGTTGAATTCGCCCTGGTCCTGGCCGAACGCCGAGCCGGTATCGGCATCGCTGTCATCACCGGGATCTTCGTCGTTGCCCTGCGCGTCGCCGACCACTAGCTTCTGAATCTCGGTCAGCAGTTCCGCTCGGTTATCAGTGAAGTCATGGAGCACCTCCACGCCTTGGCCCGAATACTTCATGATGGCCATCAGGTCCTGCGGCTGCATCTTGGTCTTGATGAATTTCGTGGCGGCGTCGAGGGCGCGTAACTGGTCGGGAGTCGGCATGGCGCTCATGTCGAAGTACAGGCCCAGCATGCGGCGATCGCGGTATTTGATGTCGCCTGGTGTCTCCGCGGCGATCTGGTTGCGCGTCACCAGGTCTACTTTGGCGGTGTCGGCCGATGTTGCACTGGCCAGCAACTCCGGAACCGGGACGGTTCCCGGCTCATCTTTGAGCGCCTGGTATTCGCAAAATTTGATCACTTGCGGCTTGCCGTCTTCGGTGATGCTGAAATCTTTGGCGGTGAGTCCTTCGATGGGTTTGCCGTTCTTATCCTTGACGATTACGGTCTCGACGACCAATTGGGCGTTGGCGGTGAACTTGGGAGTGCTGTCCGGAGCCGGCGCCTGTTGGGCAAATGACCGGGCAAGTAAAGGAAGAAGAAGCACGACGAATAGAAGCAGCCGCATGGCGTTAGAACCTCACTCGCAGGCTGGCCTGCACCACGCGCATGGCGTTGGCCGCGGTCGGCAGGCCAAACTGCAAGCTGTTGACATTAGTGTTCCACGTGGAGTAGTTGACCCGGTTGAGAACGTTGTTGGCATTCAATCGAAGGTCGGCGCTGAAACGGTCGCTCAAACGGAAGGTACGGCTGAGGGAAGCGTTCAGTGACAACTGATCGGGTCCCGTGATGGAATCGCGCGCCGCATTGCCCCACTGGCCGGGAAGAGGTGCGATGTACGCGGCGGGATTAAGGAACAGGCCCGACGGCGCGGAGGCCAGCGGCAATCCCGTGTATTCCGGCCGAATCGGGCCGAGCACTCCGGTGCCTTCGACGGCCGCGACATAGGAAGGCGTTTCCGGCAGGCCGCTTCCGGCGGTGAGCTGGGTGGTGATGGTCCACTCTTTGTAGAGCGCGCCTTTCCATCCCGAAAGCAGCGTGCCTCCCGCGGCGCCCATACCGGTGCTGTACTGCGCGGTGAAGTTCAGCAGATGCCGTTGATCGAAAGTGGAAAGGCCGCGCTCGCCCGCGAGATCGAGCCAATTCTGCGCAATGACCGTGGTGCCTTGCCCGCGGCCTCCCAGTGCAGCATCGTCGATGGCTTTGGAGTAGGTATACGACAGCGTCGCGGTGATGCCGTTGTGCAACCGGCGGCGCAATTGAAGCTGTCCGGCTTCGCGCGTGGAATTGCCGTTGGAAGTGAGGTACGCATATCCCGACGGACACGAGGGGCACGGATTCGCCGCGCCGATGGGATACGTGTTGGGCAGGAATTCCTGCTGCTCGCGCGTGCCCTTGATACCGAGGTAGGTCGCGGTCATGATCAACGCGCCGGGCAGATCGCGCTGCACCACCACGTTCCAGTTCTGCGCGTAGCCGATGCGGAAATTGGGATCGATGGCAAAAGTGTTAGAGGTGATGGCCTTGGATGCGATGAATCCGTTGGCCAGCGTGAGCGGATCGATGGCGCTGTTCTGTACGCTAAAGCTGGTCGAAAGAGGCGATTGTTGGGCCATCTGCGTGGCAATCGTCTGATACACGGAGGTGTTGTAGTAGACGCCGTATCCCGCGCGAATGATCAACGATGAAGCCGGCAGCGGACGCCAGGCCAGCCCGATGCGCGGCTGGAAGGCGTGTTTATCGGGATTCACCAGTGAATCCGGATAGTGCTGTCCGGTAAGAGCGCCGGCGGGGTTGTACGCGACCACGGGAGTGACCGCGGTGTATCCAGGCGCGATATCGAGGTTCACCAGCCGGCCGTACTTCTCGGTCACCGGAGCGCTGTATTCCCAGCGCCCACCGATGTTAAACGTCAGGCTGGAGTTGAAGCGCCAATCGTCGGCCACGAAAGCGTCGTAAGAAGAACTGCGGAAATATTTGTCGGCGTTGCCGAAGGCGATGGCGCTGGTGTCCGGAATGCCCAGCAGGAAATCGGCGAAATCGGAGCCGGTGCCCAATTGTCCGGCCTCGGTCGCCGCACCGGTGAAGCTGAAACGGCCGCGCGGGTTCTGCTGCGACAGGTTGTTGAATTGCAGCTTTTTCCAATCCGCGCCGAATTGCACGTTGTGATCGCGGTGGTTCCAATACGAGCTGTAAGAGAGCGCGCCGGTCTGGTTACGGTCGAGAGCCTGCAGGCCGTCGGTCAGGCCGGTGATGCCGCTCGAGAAGGTGAGCGAGGGAGGGCCCCAATTGAGTGGGTCCTGATTGTTGCCGGTGATTCCGGCATTGCCCGAAACGTTCTCGCGATTGGCGAAATAAGGCGTGGCGCGGGCCGAGTAGTGGCTGTACTGGTAACCGATGCGCGCGAAGAAGCGGTTGGTGAAGCGATGGTTCCAATTGATGCTGGCCATCATCCCCGAAGTCGCGCTGTGATCCACGAAGTTGAAGATATTGGGATTGGCCGCGTCGGTGTGCTGATAGCCGAACGAGCCGAAGACCTGGTCCTTCATATTGAAGGTCTTGTTCAGATTAGTCTGCACGCCGTCGGAATTGTTATTGCCGACCACCGGGACTTGGTAGTTGTACCGGTTGCTGCCCGGGAAATTGGGCTGCGGATAGAGTTTCAGCAGCTCCGCAGCTTGCGCGCTGATGCGGCTTTGCGGAATGACATTGCCGGGGAAGGGAGCGTGGCTGGATGGATCGAGGAAAGGGCTAAGCGCCTGCGTGAAATCTCCCGATCGTTCCGCCTCCGTCGGCATCAGGCCGGTGAGCGTGCTGGCGTTGCGGTTGCGGACAAACTGGTAACCCGCGAAGAAGTAAAGAGGGAAACGGCTGGGCTTCATCAGGTGCGGAATATACAGCGGACCGCCGAAAGAACCGAAGCCGGTCATGTGGTTGTAGGCCGGCTTAAAAGTGTCCTGGCCGGTCAGCGAGAATGATTTGGCGTCGAGAAAGGCATTATCAACCGTGATGCCAAATCCGCCGGTATAGAGCGACTTGGCGCCTTTGCGATTGTTGCCGAAGGCGGGCGACTGCGAAAAGGGCGAAGCAGCGCCGTTGTTCTGGCTGCCATTCACCAGCATCCCTTCAGCCGCGCTCTCCCTGGGGTCGGGAGGCTCCGCCGTGAGCCGGCCTCCGTCGGCCGAGGCGTTCAGATCGGCGCGTTGGAAACCGCTCGTGGTGTCGGTGGGAGTCGCTTTAGCTGCGTTCTTGGATTTCTTTTTGGCTACCGGCGCGGGTGGTGCTTGTGCTTGGGGCGCGGCTTGAGCGGCTTCGGGCTTAGGGGCAGCCACCGCGGGCTTTGGCGGAGCAGGTCCCGCCGCAGCCTGAATCTGGGCCAGCGGGAGGAGTTTCAATTCCCATATCGCGTCGGGCGCGCCGGGTGAGACCACCACCTCGCGCGTAATGGTTTCGAAGCACTGCATCTCAACCTGGAACTTCCAGGTGGCGTCGGGCAGGTCCTTGAACGTATACTCGCCTTTAGCGTCGGTGACGGCTACGAGGCGCTTGCCATCCTGTGTTGCGGTGATGGTAGCTCCGGGAACCGGCAGCCCTCCGAAAAGGACCTGGCCGCGATGTTCCGCGGCGAAGAGCCCGGCTGCGGCAAGCCAGGCAATCAGGCAGGCTCGAACGCAGATTCGAATATTGTCGCGTATGCCCATGAATAAGGTGCTGGTTTTATTGTCTCCGCGTGAAGGCCAAACGGTTGTAAGGATTGGTAAACATCCGGCCCTCAGTTTTCGGTCGGAACTTTCTCGGCATGGTCTATAACGTAGACGTCAACCGGAGCTTTTTGTGGATCTAATTTCAGGCCGAGTTTTTCCTGAATGGCGGTAAAGAGGGAGGCGGCATCGGAGTCCTCGCGATGTTGTACGGCGTCATCGCCTCCACCTCCGGGAGGCGGACCCATGCGCATCGGCATGCCGCCGGGCAGGGCGTCCGGTATGAATTCCAGGTCGATGTCGTAGGTTCCTTTGAGATCCGTTTTATCCAGGACGGTGCGGTCGCTGAAGCTCGATAGCCGGTCGGCGAGTTGGGCAACAGTCATTTTTCCGATCAGGTGCACGCCTTTGGTGCCCATCATCATCTGAGCGCGGCCCATGGGCATGTTCTCCGTGGCCTCTGCGGGTTTCAGCTTCGGACCGCCTTTGGCTGGGACCAGCGCGTATACCGGCATCGCCTTCGAATCCTTGTGATAGGTGAGCTTAAACCGCTCGGTCAGCAGAGCCTGTAGCATGACCGGAACGTCGGCCTTGGTGGCTCCCGCAGGGAACTTGGCCTGGATGTTATAACGTTCTGAACCTAGCCAATCCGGTCCTGAAATCTGGTGATCTCTGAGCTTGTAGGCGTTCCGGATGACATCTCTCAGGCTGACGTTGACGTAATCGAGCCTGCCGTCATCGTCCCTCATACGGATAAACATCCTGCCGTCGGCAGGCGGCTCGGCCGGCTTGATAGAAGCAACTTCGAAGGATTGGCCGAAGGCGGCGCTGACGGCCAGGACGCCGATCAGGAGGAATCTGGGCATGGAGTTACCTCTCATACGATATTGTCCCGTAATTTGTTCGAAGTTCCACGGATTGGACGAGGTGAGGCATGTTTTGGTTAGGCAACCTGCGGCGGAAGTCTACGCAGGCCAAAGGCCTGGCGTTTTCGCCTGCCCTCGCCCGCTGGAGAGACTTCTGCCACAGGCTGTTAGATTAGTACTACTGGGTCACAAAAGTGGGGCAGCCATTACTGGCTGCAGCCGGGTCTGGCCCGGTGCGAAGCCTTGCGCTCGGCCGCCCCACAAATGATGCTGGTGTGGCTATTTTGTGACCCAGTAGTGTTAGGGGCTTTTCATCATCGATTCGAACGCCGCTTCGATATCGCGCGCAAATCGCGGCGTATCGAAGAGCGGAAGAGCGAGCCGATTCTGTTGCAGCCGGGCGCGAAGGGCGCCTAACTCGTCCCGGCGGGACGCCAGCCGCAACGCGACGGCTTCATATTCACCTAAGGTTGACGTCACCAGCTCTGGTAATTGGGCCGAGCGCAGAATACTGCCGGCCACGCGGGACGCGAACGTTTCTCCCGCGCACGTCAGCACCGGACATCCTCCCCACAGCGCGTCGCTCGAGAGTGTGTGGGCATTGTAAGGAAGCGTGTCGAGAAACAGGTCCGCTACTCGAAACCGCGCGAGATGCAATGGATTGGGAAGTGAAGGCGCAAACACGAGGCGCTGCGCACCATCCGTCAGCCGCGCTTCCGCCTCGCGCTGGAGATTTTCGTTTGCCGTGGGACTGCTTCCGAGCAGCCACAGGATGCTGCCAGGAACGTGTGCGAGCAGTCGCATCCAGATGTCGAACATGACGGGCGTCAGCTTGTAGGACGAATTAAAACAGCAGAACACGAAGGCGCCTTCAGCAAGCCCGCATCGCTCGCGCGTGGGTGTGGGCGCGATGAGGCGGGTTCGGTCGCTCGCCTGATAGCAATGCGGCAGATGAATCAGCTTTTCGGTGAAATGCGGCTGCTGATCGGCGGGTACGACGAACTCATCTACGATGAGGTAATCGATGGCTGGCGTTCCCATGGTGCCGGGATAGCCGAGATAGCTCACCTGGATGGGGGCCGGCCGCAGCGCCAGGATCTCCGGACGCGCGTCCGTCGTGTATCCCTTGAGGTCCACCAGGATATCCACTTCATCGGCGCGAATGCGAGCCGCGGCGTCGGCATGCGAGGCGTGCTCCAAGTCGACGAACCCGTCAAACGCATCGCGCAATCTACGCCGCGCCGCGCTCCCGTCGTCGGTGCCGTAGGAGTAGCCGATCACCCGGAAGCGGCCGCGATCGTGTAGCTCGATCAGTTCGGAGATCAAGTGCGCCGTAGCGTGTTCCTGGAAATCCGCCGAGAGGTAACCGAGGGTGATGCGGTCGCGCTGTGGACGCGCCGGTGGCCGGCCAGCCACCGCCCATCGTGCGGCCCATTGTTCGGCGCATAGCCGCTGCTGGCGAGGCGTCGTCTCGAGCGTCAGAAAGATGAACGGATTGACGCCGGGCGATCCGTTCTCGACAGCTTGAATCAACTGCGCGGTGAGGCGATCGAGGCTGCGCCAATCGCAGAGCTGTTGCAGTTGGTGAACGAGCAGCGCGGCGGCCTCTATGTAAGCCGGATTCAACCAGACGGCGGTTGCAAGTTCTTCGATCGATTCCTCCAGCCGCCCCAAACGCCGCAGAGCGCTGGCGAGATTGCGATGGGCTTCAGCGTATTGAGGACGGAGGCGCAACGCGGCTTGATAGCCTTCCACCGCACGGTCGAGGTCTCCTGTCATCTGGTAGACGTTGGCCAGGTTGTTATGCGCCTCGGGGTACGCGGGCGCGACTGCGACGGCCCGGCGAAACGCGGAAATCGCCTCAGTCAGTCTGCCTGACTGCGCCAGCATGGCGCCCGCGTCGTTCCACTCGACGGCAGATGTCGGGTCCGGTTGGTTCATCCCGCTGCGACGCCCGAATCCCAAGGCGTGCGCATCGGCTTCTTGATCATCTTCCGGGCCATTTCGTTGCCCTCGATGGTCTCCTTCTTCGGATTCCAGCGGACCGGCTGACCGGTGCGGATGCACAGCTCCGCGAGCTGGCTGATCATGTCGGAACGGAAGGCGCTTTCGATATCATCCACCGCCGGACTGCCGGTGCGGATGGCGTGAATCCAGTTCTGATGGTGACATGCCGTCAAGGTCTGTTGAAATCCCTTGGGCAATCCTTCCGGGATCTTCTCAAGCGCGCTATCGCGGACATGCTTCTCATTCGGCCCGATGACCGAGCCCATGAGCGATGCGGGGTTGGTTACCACTTTGCCGTAGTTTACGATCACCCAACCTTCTTCGCCGACGAACACCGCGCCATTGGGCAGCTTGTTGCTTGCGCCTTTGGCGGTCATGCTCCAGGCAACGTCAGGATGCGGCGCCTCGGCTACCTCCTGGTAAGTGGTGTCGTCCATGAAATCGAGCTCCAAACCGTCCGCCCATTTGCAGTGCACTCTCCACTGCACGGCAGTGTCGAACAGGCCGCCCTGTGCAAACTTCCCGGAGCCTTCGTAATGAACGGGAGGATCTGTGCGGCCGACTGCATCGGCCCAGCGCTGCACCTGGTCCAGCGGGTGAGCGGCCCAATTGCCGATGTTGCCCAGCGTGTAATCGGAGATATTGAATATACCCCGCGGCGAGTCCGTCAGACAGCGATCGGCGCAGAATGGTTTCATCGGCGCCGGACCGAGCCACGCATCGTAGTCGAACCCATCCGGAACCGGCAGCACCGGCGTAGCAGAACCACCGGAAACGGAAGGCGGCGCCACAACATAGATCTTCCGCACCTTTCCAATGCGGCCGTTCAACACCAGCTCGATGCCTTTCTTGGCGTCCGGGAAGGCGCGCAATTCGGCGCCGTACTGGAAGATGCTCTTCGCTTGGCGCACCGCTTTCAAAGCCGCCAGATCCTGCTGGATGCTGACGCCCAGGGGCTTCTCGCAATGCACGTGCTTGCCTGCCTTCAAGGTCGGCAGCAGCATGGAAACGTGCCAGTGGTCAGGCGAGGCAATGTACACTCCGTCGATATCCTTCTGCGCCAGCAGTTCATGATAGTCGTGATACATGCGGATCCCGCGGTTGGGACGCGCGGGCTGCTGCGTGTCGTATAGTTGCTCGAGGGTGCTCTTGGCGCCCTGACGACGGCTCTCCTGCGCGTCCGATACGGCAACGATCACGACGTTGTCGAACCAGGGGTATTGATGCGTTTCAAATAGCGCCCGCTGTCCGCTTCCGATGATGCCGACCGTGACACGGTCGCTGGGAGCCGTCGCGCCGCGGCCTAATGCCGAAGCCGGTACGATCAGACCGGCCAGTGTTCCGATGAAACCACGGCGGCTTCCATTCTCTGTTTGTTTCATTTTAGGAACTCCGCGTCGATATTATCATAGGGGTCTCGAGGCGAAAAGCGTCTCGGCATTACTGCCATGTAGATCAGGCTTTCAGCCGGCTCTGGAGTTTGTACATTTTCACCTGGGAGCGATACCGTCCCTTCCGTGGGGCAGACCATCGTTTTGTGTGGTCTGCCCGGCTGCGCAGCAGCCGTTGCACAGACTGAAGTCTGTGTGAGCCGGCTTCGGGCGTTGTTGGTAAGATTTGCGCCGTCGGGAGAGAGCCGCTTAAAAAGCGGCTGCGGCCAAGATTGGCCGCCCCACATTTTCCCGAAGAGACGGCCGCCTGAAGGCTGCTCCACAGCTACAACAAAGCTTCCGCCGGAGGTTCCTCAGGGATGGAATCGGCGGTGGTGATGAATGCGCGGTATTCCACCCCTACGGTGGTTTTCGCCGGGATCCAACGAAATGCGGGTACGCCGAAAAGCGACCCGCGTTCGATCATTTGGCGGCGCGTCTCGGGCATCGGCGACACGCCGAACTCCATGCCGCGAGCGACGGAATCGCCGTTCCAGGGCGGTGCTGTACGGCTGCAATTCTCATCCCAAATTCCAAGCCAGGGGAAATCGGCCTGCTTCCAGACATATCCGAGCAGCGTTTTCGATCGCGGCGACCAGGCCAGAAAGAAAGCGTTCTCCCTGCGCGGGTCCATGAGTTGAGCCGAATAGGCTCCGCAGGCCGGCTGATCGATGAACGTGCGCATATCGACCGTTCCGCCCTCCGGGCGCGGCACATACGGCCAGTCGAATTTCGCGCCAATTCCCATATAGCCTTTGCCTGCGGCAAAATCGGTTTCGTAAACCCTCGAACGCGTCGCCGAAGCACGGAACTGGGTGACTCCGGGTTCGATGAACGGGTCGCCGAGTGAGACATGCTGTGTCCATCCTATGGGCGCATCCCATGCCCTCAGATTCTCGACCAGTTCAGTGATGCGGATGACGTTAGGAGAAACAAACCTAATGGACCGCTCAAAGCGAAGCTGCGCTTGCGGAAAACAAGCCTTAGCCGTCAAAATGCCATCTTGCACGGCGACTTCGTACGGTGCGACCGATGCCTCCCCATGCGGGGTCATACCCGCGGCGGCCTCTTCGTCCGACGTTCCACCGAAAATATCCATGCATAGGCTATGCCCCATGATGGCGGCCAGCAGTTTGGCATCGGCGCCCGGGCCATATTCGGGATACTCAGCCGCAGACCAGGCGGAGGGCTCGATGGAAGGCCAGTGGGGTGTCCAGAGCGGGTTCACTCCTGAAGGCTTGTGCAGGATTTCCGCGATGTGGCCGCCTTCCAAAAGCACGGTGACACGAGCCGCGTCGCTTTCCAATTGAACCGCTTTACGGTTTCGATAGGACGTCATATGCAGAGAATTGTATCCCCGGACGCCAGCGCACCGCTCAGCAACGAGTTCTGAGCCACGACCGTTAGAAGTCGTGAAGAATCGCCCGCAAGCGGCCGACGTTGTGATGATTCGACTGCGAGAGGCCGATTGCCCCCAAACAGCCTTCCTTGAGGTTCGGGGAGACCTGCGTCTTTGGCTAGTTTTTCGTCACAAAAGCGCGACCCATTGTGATTCACGCCGTGGAGACGCACCCGATAACCCCGTTTATCATTCCTTCCTCGTCTAAACGGCCGAAAATACGCCCTGAGAGTGGCTGTGGGGCAGCACTTCCAACCGGCAGTTGCGTTTTTCGTCAACTTCACGGGGAGAACACTTCAACGGCGCTCCTATCGAAATCCCGTCGCATATTCGCGTCCGCTGCGTCCGGTCAGCAGATCAATCCAGGGCATCGAATCGGTGATAGAATACCGTCCCGAGAATACCAACTGGCAATCTCCCACTTGGGAAGGGGTTTTTATGAAGTTACGGTTGATCCTTGGGCTGTTGCTGCTATCTGCCAGCTACGCTCTCGCGCAGGACACGCGCGGCAACATTCTCGGGTACGTGACGGATGCTTCGGGCTCCGCCATCGCCGGGGCCACAGTGACCATAAAGAATGTGGATACCAACGTGGTAGAGGCATTGAAAACCAACGAGTCGGGTTATTACGAGGCTCCGCTGC